>JGI20163J15578_10000437_pt1 | contig 17317 bp, 14 predicted proteins | sample TergutCu122P1_FD_15578 | JGI IMG/M metagenome (IMG submission 15578)
GCGTTATTTCTCTTTTTCCTTTTGATTACTGCGGAATATATAACAGGGAAAAATTCCTCTCCACAGGCGGGTATGATTATTCAATTCTAAACCAATATTGGCAAAAAATGGATTTTGGATTTAGATCCAATATGTGGGGAGAAAAAATTGTATGTTATACATCTCTCCAGGCTTCATATACTTCAGATGTTATTGGCGATGATACCTCCATAGACAAATATTATCGTATTTTTTTCTTAAAAAATCTTGCAGTAAGGTTTAATGGAGATTCCGGCTATCTTCCGTGGTCAAAATTTTTGCAATACTATTTAAGATCAGGAGAGGGGTTTTTTGTAGCAAAAAAGAATTTTAACGAAGCAAAAAAATGGGTTGAGTTAAATAAATTCCGCTTTAATCTTGATTGCAGGAGTTTGACAGAACTATGGGCAGATCCGGAAAAATAGCAGTTTTTCTTCAGGCAAGAATAGCCTCGACAAGGCTGCCTCAAAAAACCCTTTTGCAACTCGGCAGCATGAGCATAGTAAGCAATGCAATGAGAAGGCTAAAAAAAATCAATGCAAATTTTCATGTTCTTCTTACAGACAACGAAAGCTTTGAAGCGCTTAAAAAAGAAGCAATGCAATGCAATTTTGACATAATGGAAGGTCCTGGTGATGATGTTCTTAAAAGATTTACACTTGCCATTGAGAAGTATCAGCCGCATACTTTTATAAGAGCCACAGCAGATAACCCGCTGGTTTTTTATAAAGAAGCTGCGCTGATACTTGAAAGGCACATTGAAGCAAACGCAGATCACAGTATTTTTACAGGAATGCCGCTCGGCGCAGGCGTTGAAATTGTAAAAGCAGAAAAGCTTCTTGAAGCAGAGTCTCTTACAAAAAACTCCTACGACAGAGAACACGTTACTCCTTATTTGTATAAAAACAGCGCAAAGTATCTGCTAAATCATCTAAAAGCACCGGACTCTGCCTGGTATCCCGAAGGCAGAATAACTCTGGATACTCTGGCAGATTACGATTATCTTAAAAAAATATTTACCGAAAGCAATGCAGATAACGCAAGCTCCTCCAATATTACTAAAGAGAGTGCAGAACTTATAAAGTGGCTTAAGCAAAATCCTCACCCGGCTGCAAAGCCTGCGGACATAAAAATATGAAAAAAATACTTTTTGTTCCTACAGTAAAAAAAAACAATGGCACCGGGCACTTAACAAGAACAATTAAGTGGGCAAAGTCTGATTTATACGAATCATTTATCTATATACCCGAAAGCTCTCTGGATGCTGCGGCAGCTTTGCCTGGTTTAAAAGAACACGAAAAATCTGTTGTTTCGGATTTTGATGATGTTACCCGGCAGATCGAGTTTTGTGAGCAACGCCCGCAAAAGGGCGGGCTTGGGCGCCCCTTGGAAAAATATGACATGGCTGTTTTTGACATGCGAACAACAGATTTAACATTATTCAGGGAGATTGGAAAAAAAGCTGATATTTTGGTTGCTGTTGATGAGGGCGGCGAGGGGAGAAATAATTTTGATTATCTTATTGATACGCTCCCAAACACTGTGTCTAAAGCTTCGCCGCCCAATATTTTTTCCACAGACTTGCTTGGGTATGAAGACAAACGCTTTTCCGAAGCCTGCGATGAAAGCCCCAGCTTTGGCAGGAAATACAGGAATATTCTTATAAGCTTTGGGGGAGAAGATGCAAAGGGTATTACAGAAAAGTTTTTGGAGAAGGCGCACAGGAAAAATCTTTTTACTGATGCAAACGTAACAGTTGTTCTGGGACCTCTTTTTAAAAACAAGGATCATGTAAAAGAAAACTTTGGTTTTTATAATATTGTTGATTCGCCGCCATCTTTGCAAAAACTTATAGAAGATTCTGACCTTGTTTTTACCTCTTTCGGGCTTACTGCCTACGAAGCATTATATGCTGGCAAAGATGTAATATTGATAAATCCAGCAAAATATCACAGGAAATTGACAAGAATTGCAGGTTTTTGCGAAGCTGGAATCATAAATCCTAATCTTGGCAAAATAGAAAAAATAATTAAAAATCCAGCACTGTACAAGCCTACCCCTTCCGGCGGAAGGGGACTTGATGGCGAAAGCCAGTCAACAAAAATCGAAGAGCTCTTTCTAAAAGCGGCGGAAACAGAAAAAAATCCCGGCGCAGGCTGCCCCGTATGCAAAGGAAAAGGTAAAATATACAAAAGGTATATCCATAAGAATTATTTACAATGCAAAAGCTGCGGCATTGTGTATCTGCAAAATATCGGCAAAAGCGAAAAAACTTACGATAAATCATACTTTTTTGAGGAGTATAAAAATCAGTATGGAAAAACTTATATAGAGGATTTTGACAATATTTCAGCTATTTCGCAAAAAAGAGCAGATGTAATCAAGCAAATTGTGAAACAGGGAAGGGTTCTTGATATAGGCTGCGCTTATGGTCCTTTCCTGAATGTAATGAGGGATCAGTATGAGTGCTGCGGGATTGATATTTGCGAAGAAGCTGTGGAATATGTAAATAAAGAGCTTGGAATAAAAGCTATTGCCGAGGATATTACTAGTGATATCATATATGATACTATATGTGATATCACATATGATATCACTCACAAAAAATTCGATATAATTACAATGTGGTATGTTATTGAGCATTTTAAAAACCCTGGCGAAGTTCTGGAAAAGGTCAAAAAGCTTATCTGCAAATCAGGCTTGTTTGCTTTTTCAACCCCTAATTTGTCCGGCATAAGCGGTTTGTATAACAAAAATAAATTTCTGGAATCAAGCCCATCAGACCATTATACTATCTGGAATATTTCATCTGCAAAACATATACTTAGAAAATTCGGGTTCAAAGTTTGCAAGGTAAGAAACACAGGGCATCACCCCAAAAGATTCCCCTTAATTTTACAAAAGATTTTTGGATTAAAAATATTAGGTTTTATTAGCAGAGTTTTGAGACTAGGCGATACATTTGAGATTTATGCAGAGTTGATAGATTAGTATTGCTTTAACAGATGCTTACACGCTTTAGTTCGGCTAAAAGACGCCTCATAAAGCATGTAAGCATCTGCATTGGAGAAGAATCAGCTACTGCATTAGATATGTATACATGGAAATTGGAAAAGGCGGTTAATGTGGCAGAAAAAATCATAGAGAAAAAAAATGCTGTTGTAATTTTGGGCGCAGGAATCATGCAAGTGCTGGCGATCAAATCTGCAAGCAAAATGGGCTTTGTTACTATTGCTTTTGACGGAAATATTGATGCGCCGGGCAAAAATTTCCCGGATTATTTTGAGAATATTGACTTAAAAGACCGCGGCTCCTTGCTGGAAAAATCCCGTGCCTACACCGCTGCCTACGACATTAAAGCAGTTTTTACTGTGGGCACAGATTTTTCCTACATGGTTGCCTGGCTGTCGGAAAAACTTGGGATAAAATCGCTTAGCTATGAGACTGCTCTTAAAGCTACAGATAAATCGCTTATGCGGCAGGCATTTTCTTCTGCAAAAGTTTCATCCCCGCAATTTCTTATGGTAACAGGCAGTGAGCAAGTTGAACCTATCAGCCGACGTAGCGAGAGTCGCGGGCAAACGAAGTTTGCACATGACCGAGAGAGGAGGCTGACAAAAGATATGCAAAGCATATCTTTTCTAAGTATAGAAAAAATAGAAAAAATGGGATACCCGCTTGTGGTTAAACCTGTAGACAGCATGGGAGCAAGAGGAACAGTAAAAATTCATAATTTTGATGATCTCAAAGAAGCAATTGAAGAAGCAATAAAATATTCGAGAACAGGCAAAGTCATAATCGAGCAGTTTCTCGAAGGCCCGGAGTTTAGCCTTGATGCTGTGGTAAAAGAGGGGCAGATACACATATGCGGGGTTGCAGACAGGCACATCTATTTTCCGCCTTATTTTGTGGAAATGGGGCATACGATGCCTACGATTTTCCCGCAAGATGTAGTTGAGAAGGTCGTGAATGTTTTTTGCGATGGAATAAAAGCAATCGGGATCGATAATGGGGCTGCAAAAGGCGACATCAAGTACACAAACGGAAAAGCTGTAATAGGGGAGATTGCCGCACGGCTTTCGGGCGGTTATATGTCAGGCTGGACATTCCCATATTCTTCGGGGTTTTCTGTTATTGACGCTGCTTTAAAAATTGCTTTGGACATTGATCCTGGAGAAATTAAATATTCGTACGAAAAAACCGCGGCAGAGAGAGCTTTTATTTCGATTCCCGGTGTTGTTGATTCTGTTTTTATACCTGATTATTTAAAAAATGATTCTCCGGATAATGCTGTGAAAGTGGTGTTTGTGAATGTCAAACCGGGCGATGTAGTGAATTTTCCGAAAAATAATGTAGAAAAAAGCGGAAATGTTATTGCAGCGCATGAAAATCGCGATGAAGCTGTTTTTGCTGCAGAAGAAGCGTGCCGCAATATTATTGTCAAGCTTAAGCCTGCTGATGAAACCACATTTAGTTTTATTTTTAAGGAAAAGGAAAATTGGATACCAGATGCTTTTGTTTTTGACAGAGGAATCCTCGATTCCATGCCCGATTTTTATGGGGATGGCGCTGGTTTGACCGGGGATAGCGGGAAAATAGATGTTTTTTTGCCTGCTGATTTTGATTTTAGCAATAGCGGGAATAGCGATGAAAGATTTGGAAGAGACTGGCATGGAAACAGCCTTAAAAAAGCGCTTGAAACCATCGAAAGTCATGCAAATATCAGATTTATAAAGGAATTTCCCGCGATTTCCGATAGAAACAAGTTTGTGCTTGGTAAAATTTTCTGGAAAAGTATAAAAAAAGGAAGTATTCAAGGAGCTATTTGGGTTGCAGAAACAATTGCCGATTATATTAGAAAGGGGAATTTAAATAGTATAAAATGGACCTAAAAAGAGTTTTAATAATAACCACAATATTGCTTCTCATAATTCCGTGCCTCGCTGCACAGGAAATAAGTCTTAATGAGTTTGTCAGGGTAAATAACTTTACATATCAATGGTCGCCGTTTCTTGATACCGGCGAACTGCGGCGCGGCACTGACAGTTTTCGCTTTAAGGTTGGAGAAGACTTTATAGTACATAACTTTAGGGAAAAAATCCCTGGCGGGTTATCGAGAAGAAGCGGATCACTAATGCTCGATCAAAGAACAGCAGATGCTATATTGCAAAAAACAAGGCATTCCTCTTCAAATGTTCCTTCTTCGAATGCAGCGCTAAGCAGGATAAACAGAAACACACAGCCTTCGGGTTATAGAGTGGCAGCAATTTTGATTGATCCGGGGCACGGCGGGAGAGACCCGGGCGCAATAGGCCGTCATACTGTAAACGGAAGACCTTTTGTAATAAAGGAAAAAGATGTAACTCTCAATATTGCGCTTGAACTTGACAGAAAGCTTAGGAGAACATTTCAGGATAAAAAAATAATTCTAACCAGAAACGATGATTCTTTTATTAATCTTGATGACAGGGTTGAGAAGGGCAATAGTGTTCAGCTTGGGGATAATGAGATAATAATAATGGTATCGATACACGCTAATGCTTCGGTCGCTAACAGAAACGCAAGAGGTTTTGAGGTTTGGCACCTTCCTCCTGACTTTAGACGGGATTTAATTGATGAAAACAGCGTAGATTATAATGCAAGGGATATCCTGCATATTCTTAATAAAATGCTCGAAGAAGAATTCTTGATAGAAAGTATACGTCTTGCTCAAAATATCCTTGACGGACTTGATGCTTCAATAGGCCGAATAAGTCCGTCAAGAGGCTTAAAGGAGAAAAGCTGGTTTGTTGTAAGAAATGCAAAAATGCCTGCTGTTTTGGTTGAAGTGGGATTTGTAACAAATAAAGAAGAAGCGCAGCTGCTTGCAAGCAGAGCCCACTTGATGAAAATAACTGAAGGAATCTATAATGGGATAAAAAAGTTTATTAATGATATTGAAACAATAGACTTTGGCGGAGAAAGATAATTTGAGAGTCAAACTTAGAAATTTGAGAACCAGGTCTTCATTTTTTGAAATAAGACCAAGAACAGCTATTTTGCTGATATTATTGGTTATATTCCTTATTTCATTAACAATATATATTACATCAAATCTTCACAAAGCAGGCAGAATTTTCTTTTTTCCTGATTATCAGAGCGGAAAAATAATAGGAGAAGCTAGAAGAATACCCAGAATTCCGTTTGACAGGGAAAGAAATATGGAAATTTTTGTTAAAGAGCTGCTTTTGGGACCTATGAGCATGAGTTTTGCTCCTGTTTTTTCTACGGGAAACAAGCTGGAAAAAATCCTTTACAGAAATAAAATTGTCTATCTAGACCTAAATTTTATGACACTTTTGCCCGATAAAAAAGCAGTACAGGATTTTAGAGATAGCATATTGCTTCTTGAAAAAAATATAAAATTTAACTTTCCGCATGTTCGGGAGTTGGTTATAACGGTTTTAGGTCAAAAACCTGAATTTGATTTAACGAATATATTTTTGGAATAGAGGCAGGAAATTATATTTTAATCTTGGTAAAATATTAAAAATATATAAAAGTTATTGACAAAATCTGTGCCTGTTTTATAATTATATAATAGGTTTATAGACTAAAAGGAGCTTACTAAGGTTTATAAGCTAAAAGGAGCTATAGATGAGACGTTTTTTCATCTTTTTAACAACATTTTTGTTATTATTTGGTGCAACTTCGTTTGCTAACGAAGCAGTATTAATTGATTTTTCACAACTGGCAGCAGATTTCCCTGCTGATAATCCTACTGAAAATGCCAGGACAATGATTGATTTTTCAGCTCAGGCAGGTACGTCGTTCAGCGATGCGGAAAGAGCACTGATGCGGACATCCCTTGCTTTGAATAATTGGGAAGTAAGACTTGCTCCCTCTGCAAGAAGGATAATGAATCAGTCTTTGACAATGGCCAGAGAAGTGCCTGTACTGGAAACAGCAAGAAGATTTCCTGGTGACAGAGTATTGGGTGTAAGAGTTAACTTTCCTAATGAACCATTTAATTCATGGGCTTCAATTAGACCGCCATTTGAAATACCTGCTTACATGAGAAGGGCTACTATTGATGATCAGGGTAATATTATTGAAGATGAAACAGACAGACACGGCAGCAGATTCGTGGATGGATTTGGCGTTGTAAAAAACGTTGGTATTTTAAGAACAGTATCAATGACTATGTATGGTTCTAACTTTCCTCATGGAATCGAGATAGTTCTTAGGGATCACAACAATCGTGATCAAGTAATTTTCATGGATTACATGCAGTTTGAAGGCTGGAGAACGCTTACATGGAGAAATCCTAATTATATTAGTGATGTAAGGCAGAGAGCGTTGCGTCCTACACCGCTTTACCCAAGAGCTTCACCTCATGTAAAGCTTATAGGCTTAAACATTAGAAAAGATGCAATGCAGGAAGGCGGAGATGTTATTGCTTATATCAGAGATATTTCAATAACTTTTGACAGAGCGGTAAATGAATTTCAAAGAGATATTGATGAAGAAGCAGTATGGGGTATTATGACTGCAAGAGAAGAGGCAAGAAGAACTCATGAATTCAGAAGGCTTGGTACTATCCAGGTACTAAGATATCTTGAATCACAGTTAATGCATCCGGATATGTAAAAAATGTTATACCAATATAAAAATTAGTAAGTATACTAATTTTCAAAGCTCTCCATTTAAAATGGAGAGCTTTTTTTGTTTTATGAAAATTAAATATTGATTTATATAATAAAAATAAGTATAGTAGTAGTGTGGAATTTAAAAATAAACTGCAGTTTATGCTGCTGAATCTTATTTTAAAATCGAGAAGATATGAGTGATTATTTAGATCCGGCGAACGAAGAGTTGTTAAAAGATTTTTTTATGGAAGCGCAAGCACAAATAGATATTCTTGAAAGGAATATCCTTGTTCTTGAAAATGAGCCGACAAATAGAGATTCAATTGATGAAATATTTAGAGCTGCTCATACGCTGAAGGGAAATTCGGGCGCTGTTGAAATGCTTGAAATAGCGGAATTCACACACCAGATGGAAGATCTCCTTGATGAAATCAGGGCTGGAAAAGCTTCTGCAACCAGTGAAGTTATTGATACAATGCTTGACGCAATTGACATAGTCAAAGAAATGGTTGAATCGAGGATGGCTGGTGAAATTTACAGCGAAGACTATAAACTGGTAAAAGACAAGCTCAAATCTTTTATGGCAGGCGGTTCCGGAAGATCTGTTTCGCAGCCTAAAAAAGAACCGCCAAAACAGACAGCTCCGGCTGCTCCTGTCCAAAAAACTGTTCAGGCTCCGCCGCCAGCTTCCGGAGCTGCAGAAAATAAGAAGCTCACTGAATATGAAATGCTTGAATTATTTGAGTCTATTCAAAAAGACGAGATTATATATAATGTTCAGGTTGCTTTTAATAAAGATAACCCGATGAACACAATAGGCGGGGTGCAGGTTTTTGCGAAACTTAAGGAAATCGCCACCGTTTTAATGACAAAGCCTGATTTTGACCTGCTTTACGAAGATAACTACTTTCCTGTTGTTGATTATTTTGTTACGACAACAATTCCCAAAGATCAAATCCCTCAAAAAGTGAAACTTGCAGATGTAACAGATGATGTAATTGTTACTGAACTCAAGCGCTCCGAAGGTGGCAGCACTATAGCGGCGAAGCCGCAAGAAGTTGAAGCTTTTGAACCTCCTGAGGCTTATGAAACCCCTGCCGAAGCTGCAGTAACAGAAGCTAAATCTCCGGCAGCAGATACCGAACTTGCGGATTTTGATGATGATAAATCAAGGCAGCAGAAAACAAAAAAGTCTTCCGGAACAGAATCTACTGTTCTTAAAGTTGATTCAAAAAGAATTGATAATCTTTTAAATCTTGTGAGTGAAACTGTAATTAACAAAGCAACATTTAACCAGATTACTACACAATTTTTGGGTGTTCTTAGTGATATAAACAGCAAATACGCAAAGATGAATGAAGTGGTATATGGTATTTATGACAACATGGAAAAGCATCTCAAAGATGATAGCAACGGAAAAGTTCTTAAAAAAGATTTATTTGCTGAATATGAAAAAGTTAAAGCAGATACTTATTCTATAGAAAGTTCATTAAAAAATACGATTACAAAACTTGTTAATACCGCACAGAATTTTGGGCGAATAACAAATGAGCTTCATGAAGGTGTCTTGCAAATCCGAATGGTTCCTATTGGTCAAATTTTTTCAAGATTTCCAAGGCTTGTAAGAGATGTATCCAAGAAGTTAAATAAAAAAATACAACTTGTAATAGAAGGTGAGGAAACAGAGCTTGATAAATCGGTAATTGAGCAGCTTCTTGATCCTTTAATACATCTTGTAAGAAATTCAATGGATCATGGAGTAGAAATGCCCGCTGATAGAGCAGCGAACAATAAGAAAGAAGAAGGAACAATTATACTTAGGGCAAAAAATGAAGGAAACATGATTCTTATTGAAATTATTGATGATGGAAAAGGCATTGATGTAGATATTGTGCGTGAAAAAGCAATAAGCAGAGGAATTATCCATCCTGGAAAAAATTTAACCGAAGTAGAAGCTTTTAATTTGATTTTTGAACCAGGATTCTCGACAGCAAAACAAATTTCAGATATCTCAGGCCGCGGAGTAGGTCTTGATGTTGTAAGAAAGTCAATAGATAAATTAAATGGTTCTGTAAATGTTTGGTCGAAAAAAGGAGCAGGAACAACAACATCGATAAGGCTTCCGTTAACACTTGCAATAATTCAGGGATTTCTTGTTAGAGTTGGAAAAGAAGTATATGCAATTCCAATTACAGCTGTTATAGAAAGTCAAAGAATAATGGCTGATGAGATAAAATATCTCGATAATTATGAAGTATTTGATTTAAGGGAAGATGTTGTTTCTTTAATGAGGCTTAACAGATTATTTGGAATACCAACAGATGAAGACAAAAATACTAACTATATTGTTGTAGTTGGAAGCGGGGATAAAAAAATAGGTTTAATGGTAGATCAGCTTATAGGCGAAGAAGATGTAGTTATTAAGCCATTAAAAGATAAGTATACAGGTGTGCAGGGTATTGCTGGCGCTACAATACTTGGAGATGGGCAGGTATCGCTTATTCTTGATATTAACCAGATACTTGAATTGTGTCTTAGCAAAGAGCGTGCTGCAAAAAAAGACAAAATTTCAAATTATTAGTTTGATTTTTTTATAGAGGAATTTACATGAGTACTGATTTATGGGAATTAAAAGAGCAAGCTGCTAAAGTAGAAAGTATTAATCAGATAGATTTTAAAATGATTTCTTTTTCACTTGGCGGTAAAGGCTATGGTATCAATATAATGAAGGTAAAAGAAATATTAAAAGTAAACAAATTTACCTATGTGCCTAATAGCGAACCATATGTCAGAGGTGTATATAACCTTAGAGGGGATATAATCTCGATAATTGACTTAAGAGTTATGTTTCATGTAAAAAAAGAAGAAAAGAAAGATGATTATGAAGATGTTATTGTTATTGCAATAAACGAGAACAAGATAGGAGTTATAGTAGACTCAATAAGCAAGGTTATTGGAATTGAATCTTCAACAATTCAACCCCCGCATCCTATTTTTAGCAATATTAGTATTAAATATATTAGTGGTGTTGTTGATAAGGATGGAAAAATTTATGTAATTCTTGATGTGGACAGAATTTTGGGCGAAGATAAGGCGGATGAAGAAGAAGCTCCCGCAGCAGTTGTTTCTCCTGCAGCTATGGAAATACAGCCCGAAGTAGAAAAAAGAGAGCTCTACAAAGCTCCGGAAAAAGAAACAGACATTAATAAAGATTTTATAAAAGAAACATTGAAAACACTTATTAATTTTAATATAACAGATATTAACAACGAATGGTTTGTAAGACATTTCGATAATTGGGCGATAGAAAGACGCAAGAAAGGTGAAAATATTCAGCTGACAGGAGTTGAGGATGCTCATCTTTTTGTAGAAGCTTTTGGCTCAAAGAATACTGGTAATTTTTTTGACCAGACGTATGCAGATTTATTAAAAAAAGTATTGCCTTCCGAAACCAGGGGTAATTATTATGCATGGAATGTTGGATGCGCCAATGGTTATGAAACTTATTCAATTGCCGCTATTCTTAAGCAGCAAAACCCGGATGCAGCAATAAAAGTTTGGGCAAATGATAAAGATCTTCTTAGTATTTCAACAGCTCCTAATTTACCTGTTGACTTGAATTCTGTTCCTCAATACCTGAAACCATTTGTAACAGAGGGGACTAAAGGCGGGGCAATAACTCAGGCGCTTAAAAAGATTATTTATTTTGAATTTCATGATGTGAAAAATCATAATCCGTATCCGGATGTGGATATGATTATCTGCAGGGATGTACTGCCTGCTTTTAATTATAATGAGCAGATTAATATTATAAGTGAATTTTATGAAAAATTGAAAAATAATGGTATTTTAATTCTTGGAGATAATGAAAGAATAAAATTTGATGGATTTGAAAGGTATGGAGAGGAGGGAATAATCTTTTATCGAAAGAAGGGTGGAGTAAAATAGGAGGAATTTTTTATGAGAATTGAGTATATTAATCCTTTTGTAGAAGCAGCATTTAATGTGTTAAAAGAAGTTCTTAACGCTGATATTAAGCGTGGAGAACTTTACTTGAAGTCCACATCTCAGCCTGTTTTAGGAGTTGCAACTATAATTGGATTAGCAGGAGATGTTGAAGGAAGAATTTTGCTTGATATGGCGCCTGATACTGCTTTGAAAATTGCATCTGCAATGAATATGGAGGAATTTAAGGTTCTTGATGAGCTTGGAAAAGCGACTATAACAGAACTTGCAAATATGATAACTGGGCAGGCAGTAACAAAATTGCATGACTTGGGTTTCAAATTTGACCTTACGCCTCCATCAATAGTTACTGGAAGAGACATGGTAATATCTGATTCCGGAGTGGAAGCTCTTATAGTTCCTATTCAGCTTCCTCAAGGTAAAATAGAAATCAATGTTGCAATAAAAGAAAAAGCATAAAGGGGGTTTAAAAGTATGAGAACAAAAACGGATTTCCCAAACATTAATGCAAAAAAACCGGAAGGAGTAAAACCAGAGGGCGTACCATATAGAGTATTAATCGTAGATGATTCAATGTTTGTCGCAAAACAGATTAGCCAGATATTAACTTCGGAAGGTTTTGAAGTTGTCGGAACTGCTAAAGATGGTCTTGAAGGTGTAGAAAAATACAAAGAGCTGCATCCAAATATCGACCTTGTTACAATGGATATTACAATGCCTAATATGGATGGAGTTACAGCGCTAAAAAATATAGTAGAATTTGATCCTAAAGCTGTAGTAATTATGATTAGCGCATTGGGTAAGCAGGAGCTTGTTAAGCAATCTCTGCTTGCAGGAGCAAAAAACTATATTGTAAAACCGCTTGATCGTGTAAAAGTTCTTGAAAGAATTACATCTGTATTAAAAAGTCTTTAATATTTACCGAAGTAGTGAGGGTTGCTGGCAAGCTGCCTGATGGTCGTTTTGCGTGATCGCGCCTCGTAACAAGTCCGGGATAATAACATCAATGTCGTTGTGCCAGAGACGCAACATTTTGTTGCAGAGCTTTGCACATACGCCAAAAGTGAGGGTTGCGGGCAATGGTGCAGACAAAGGGTTTGTCCTTTATGTACCGAGCGATAAAGTGAACACATAATATATTATTTTGGGTGGCTAGCTCAGTTGGTTAGAGTACTTGCCCGACACGCAAGGGGCCGGCAGTTCGAATCTGCCGCTACCCAAAAACAACTCCTTATATGCTAAGGAGTTGTTTTATTTACCGACGAAGCGAGAACCGCGGGCAAGCTGCCTGGCAGTCGCTTTGCGCGTGCTTTGCACGTAATACCTTTTATTTTGGGTTAATAAAAGTGTCAGCAAATAGTTACATTAACACAGATCTGATTAAGGCATATAATTTTACTCCGGTTTTAAAAAATTATGACTGGGGGTCTTTTTCCAGCATACAAAATATTATAAAAAGAAAAGATCTAAAAAAAACCCCTCTGGCAGAGCTTTGGATGGGCAGCCATGAAAATGGCGATGGTCTGGTCTCTGTTTCTGATGACAGGAAAATAAAACTATCGGAATTTATAAAAACAGACAGTTATGCAATATTGGGAAAAGCTGTAAGCAAAAAATACAATGGCGAACTTCCTTTTTTGTTCAAAATACTTGCAGCAGATAAACCCCTCTCAATACAAGCCCACCCACCAAAGAAAGAAGCAGAAAAAGGCTTTGACAAAGAAGAAAAAAAGAAGATTGATATTTCTGCTCATAACAGGACTTATAAGGATAAAAATCATAAACCAGAACTTATATATACTTTAACAGATTTTTATCTTATGAAAGGTTTTAGAGACTATAAAGAGATATGTTCGAATTTATCGAAATTTTCTCCGCTGTTTCTTGAAAGCGCAGGGGAAAAAATAAAAAAGCAAACTGCTTCTGTGTCTCCCGGGGGTAAGAGAACTAAAAAGCTTTTTAAATACCTTTTATCCATAGATAAAAACAACATACAGAAAATTATAAATCAGGCACTTAATATTTGTAAAAAAAAGCATGGGATAATATCAGATACAATAAATAAATTTTACTCTGTTTATGGGTATGATCCAGGAGTTCTTGCCCCGCTTTTTATGAATACTTTAAAAGTTAAACCGCATAATGCGCTTTTTTTACCTTCCGGAGAACTTCATTCATATATTTCAGGCACAGGATTTGAAATTATGGCGAACTCCGATAATGTGCTTAGATGCGGGCTAACAACAAAATATGTTGACAAAAAAGGTCTTTTTAAAATTGGTGTTTTCAAGAAATCTTCTTTAGATAAAGGAATTATTAAACCAAAGGCAAAAAAAAATGTAAAAAAATATATTACTGACGCCGGAGAATTTGTTTTTTCTGTTATTTCATTAGATAAAAGCAAATACATCTATAATAAATCAACCAAAAATTTTGAATTCTTTTTTTATATTGGCAATGGATGCAAAGTAATATTCCCCTGGAAAAATAGCTCATATGATTTTATAAATGGCGATTCCTTTATTATTCCTGCATGTGCATTTCCATACATCATAACCGGCGATGGAAAATTATATGCGGCATCGGTTAATATATGAAAATATGGATTGATGCAGATTCCTGTCCTGTAAAGGTTAGGGAAGTTGTCTTAAAAGCTGCAGAAAGAACAAAGACAGCTCTTATATTGGTTGCAAATAAGAAAATCCCTCATAAAAATTCAGAAATTGTTAAAAATATAATAGTAGAAAATGACCTCGATGCAGCAGACAATTATATATTTAATAATACCGAAAAAAACGATATTGTTATAACAAGGGATATTCCTCTTGCAGAAAAACTCGTAAGCAAAAATATAAATGTTATTAATGACAGAGGAACACAATATACTCCGGAGAATATAAAAGAAAGACTTTCTATACGCAATATAATGTATGCAATAAGAGAATCCGGATTGGAAACTGACAGAGAAACAAATTACAATCAAAAAGATTTACAAAAATTTGCAAATCTTTTTGACTCTCTTCTAACAAAAATGATAAAACTATGTAATAATAAATAGTAATTTTGGTTCTTCAAAAGAATGCCGGGGTGAGGTATTGCGCAGCAGGTTGTGAAAAGGATTTTTATGAATTATTTTAAAAAAATATGGGTTATATTTATAATTGTTTTTATAATAACTTCATTTTCTTCTTGTTCCATAAATAGAATGGCAACAAGAGCTCTCTCCAATTCATTGGGAGAAGCAGGAATGGCTGTATTTTCAAGAGATGATGACCCTCAACTGGTAAAAGATTCTTTTCCCTTTGTATTAAAACTTTTTGAGATTTTGATTGAAAATGATCCAAGGAATCATGAGTTAAAAGCAACAGCAGGTCAACTTTTTATTATTTATTCCAATCTTTTTGTTCATATCCCTGCGGATAAACTTGGGCACAGAGATTGGAGAAAACAGGCAGAAATGCGCAACAGAGCAAGAAATCTCTACATGAGGGGAGCCAATTACTTAAGAGAATCTCTTGAAATCAAATATAGAATTAATATAGATTTTTCTGACGTAAATTCCGTTGAACATAGATTTAGAAAAGAAGATGCCGGGACTCTTTACTGGCTTGGCGCAGGGTTAATGAGCGCGATAACTATTGATATAACAAACCCAGCACTTGCTATTTATAGAGACACTGCAATAAGAATAATGTCTATTGCTTATGAACTTGATCCTGATTTTGGCGATGGTGCATTGCACGAGTATTTTATAATGTTTTACGCATCAATGCCCGAGAGCATGGGCGGCAGTTTAGAAAAAGCCAGATATCACTATAAAAGAGCGCTTGAATTATCAGCAGGAAGGAGAATATCGCCGCATATTGCCTTTGCCACAACTGTAGCTACCAGAGATCAGACAGGCAAAGGTCTGATTGAATTCAGGGAAGCGCTTCAAAAAGCCATATCTTTTGATGTAAATCAATATCCCCTAAACAGACTGGAAAATACAATAAACAGACAAAGAGCTATATGGCTTTTGAATAATATAGAAAATTTTTTTCTAATTGATGATTATCTTTTGGATAACGAATAATGCAAAAAATATTAGGTGATTATATGAAAAAGCTTTTTTTACTGCTTCTTATTTTTATGTCAACAACAACTGTTTTTGCGCAAACAATAAGAATAGGCACAGTTGCTCCTGCCGGCTCCATATGGGAAAGAGCGCTTAAAGAGGTAGCAGCAGAATGGACAAGAATATCTAATGGAAGAATTAATGTAATAATTCATGCCGGCGGCACAATGGGCGATGAAGAAAATATATTAAGGCAAATGAGACTTGGAAGATTACATGCTGCTGCTTTTACTCCGTATGGCATGAAAAATATATCTGATGATCTTTTTGTGCTTAGTATTCCAATGCTCATAAAAGATGATGAAGAGTTTGATTTTGTTTTTGAAAGAATTAGACCATCATTTGAGAGAGAGCTCAGGAGAAATGGCTTTGTTGCTCTTGGCTGGACAAACACAGGCTGGGTAAGATGGTTTAGCAGAACAAAAGTTCTTTATCCGGATGATCTTAGGCGAATAAGGCTTGCTGTAGACAGAGTTGATCAATCAGCAATTCAGGTAATGCAGAGAAGCGGTTTTAGAGTTATACCTTTGAATTTTATTGATATAGGGCTCGGGCTGCAGAACAATATGGTTGATGCCACATTTTTGACTCCATACGCAGTAAGTGCAATGGGCATTACACGGCATATTCCTTTTATGCTTGATATGCCTATAAGTCCGGTATATTGTCTTCTTGTAATGGACGAAAGGGCATGGCGGAGAATAGACGAGCGCTATAGACCCATGATTTTGCAGAGAACAGCCGAGATTTTTAGAGAATTTTATCCCAGAATGATAGAAGCTGAAAACGCAGGAATCGAAGTAATGAGACGGCAAGGCTTTACTGTTGTTCCGGTAACGCAGTCTGCTCTTGCAGAATGGGAACAAGTTATAGGAGAGAGCGTCGGACCTTATAAGCAGCAAACATTTTCCCCGCAAATTCAGGCAGAAGTCAGAAGATATATAGATGAATTTAGAAGAAGCAGATAAAAAAAGCAAATTCGAATACTGTATAAATATAACTATAACCAGCTTAGTTATATTACTTTCCGCCATTCCTGTATTGGAAGTAATTATAAGAATCTTATTTCAAACAGGAATAACTGCTTCTCATGCGCTTATGAGGCATATAGTTTTGTGGATTGCTTTTTTGGGCAGCTATATTGCAACACTTAACGGAAAACATCTGGCAATAGAAGCGGGAAGAAAGTATATCCCCGAGAGGTTTCAGAGAGCAACCACTTCATTCTGCAAGATAATTGAAATTTCACTTTTACTTGCATTTTTTATAACATCTATATATTTTATTTTTATTGCGTTTGGAGCAAATGAAAGAATAGGTTATTTGAGCACCAGATTTTTAGTAGCTATAATGCCTGTCTGTTTTCTTGGGATGGCTATAAATGAGATTATTAAGATATTTAAAAAAGCCCCCTCTTCTTCGAAAAAAGCCGGTTATTTAATAGCCCTGATATTGGTGGGGCTGTTTTTTTGCATACCTTCATTTGCCAATAACGTATATAATTTACCCGGTTTTGTTAACAGCCTGACGGATGGTTCAATTGCTTTGGTACAAGCCACAAAAGCAATTGTAATTTTTTTACTTGTTT
>JGI20163J15578_10000440_pt1 | contig 17272 bp, 12 predicted proteins | sample TergutCu122P1_FD_15578 | JGI IMG/M metagenome (IMG submission 15578)
GCCATTCTTTCAAGCTCTTCAAGGGTTTTCACAACGATTTTACCTTGCTTTAACTGCTCAATCGAACCTTTAATCCAATGTACATTGGCTTCGTCGTAAAAGCCGTCATCGTCTATCGGCGCTTCGTTTGATCGCCGCAGACTTTTAATAAGGTCAAGTATGGCGACAACGCTATCGTCCGGCAACGTATCAATAACCTGCTGTAATTCCTGTCGCTCTATAGTCTGTGTCAACATTTCTCTCGCCCTCCTGACTTCGGCTAATTATAGCAAACTCAATGAAATGGCGCGTCCGTTTCCCGGCTTCATCAGAAGGCGTACCCTACGACCTGAGTGTGTCGATAACCCGTTCTATAGGCTTACGTGTATTTCCTGTTCTAATGCTCCCTGCCCCCCGTTTTTCGTTCCTGCACTCTCAAGGGGGACAATGGCAAGCCTCTTTCCCAAAGACGCTAAAACTTTGATAACTGTCCCAATCTGCGGCGTTGTGCTGCCTTTTTCAATTCGCGCTATGACCGGCTGCTTTACTCCGCTCAATTCCTCAAGTTTTCTCTGGCTTATGCCGCGCTCCTGACGTGCCTTGATAATCTCGCCGATAAGAGCAATCTTCAAGTCGCATTCGGCGATCTCTTCTGGAGTGAATAGTTCTTTTTCTACCTTGTTCCACGTGTGCCCTTTGGGGCTGATAAATACCTCATTCATTGGCGCTCGTCCTTTCTTTGGCTTGCGTCACGTTCTTTAAAATCTTCAAGCTCACGCTTGGCTTGCTCTATCTCTCGTAGCGGCGTTTTTTGTGTTTTTTTCACGAAGTGATGAAGCAGTATAAAGCTGTCGCCTGCCCACGCCGCGAACAAAACGCGACTCCTTATTGGCCTGAGTTCCCATATTTCGCCGTCGAGGTGCTTGAGATACGGTTCCCCTGCTTGAGTGCCATAAGCCCTCAAAACATTGATATATTCTTGTATCTTTTGTAGTTTTATCCGACTATCTTTGTCTGCACGCTGTGCAAGCTCTTTTATATAATCCAACGCCGGTTCTTTGCCGCGCCTGTCCCTGTAGAAGATGATCTCATACACAAGGCACTCCCCCCTGCATGTTTATGATAACTTATAAGTTATCAATGTCAAGATTATATCTGCAATCCAAAACGATACAGTCGCATCGACGGCTGCCTGAGAACGGAATAACCATTATTCTCCGCTGTAAACTGGAAGGGGCAAAAAAAATCTTTGTTTTTGGCTCTTATTGAATGGTTTTTCACCACCGGCGGACGGAGTGGAAGCCGCCCGCGTAGCGGCATTGAAATTTTCCACGCTTGCGGGTGTCGCAGATTTTGAATTTCCGCGCTTGCGTGTAATCGTGAGTACCGAGCTTGCTGGATACAAACGAGTACCACATAAAAAGCGCCCTCGGCGCCATCTTATGAAATTAGTTTTGATTGCCTTTTGTCTTTGCCGGTCGCCGCTTTTGGCGTCCGGCTGTCTTTGCGCCGCGACTGTCCGCGCTTCTCGGCGGTCGGTCGCGGCGCGGTTAAATCAATTCCATAGTTTGGCGTTGGTTTTGGTTCTGTTTCCTGATCCGTTACGGCGCTGCTCTGTTGACCGAGGTACGAGGGCGACGGTGCAGCGCCACGTTCAATTTCTCCTTACCTTGGTTTGGCTTTGGTTGATAAGCAGCGAACCAGTGAACGGAGTGAACTGTGTGAGTCGCTTAAGTTCTTCATCAATGGCTTTTGTTCTTTCCCTTGGAGCGGAACGACCGCGGAGTGTTGACCGGACCGAGCTGGTTCACATAGAAAGGAGAAAGGAACTCGTCGCGGTTGAGGACGTTTTTCGAGAATCGACGGACAGTTGGTTATTCCGTTCTCAGAAGGCCACCGTTCTCCTAAAATGAGTCCAGATAATCTCTGCAAATAAGACCATCGTTCTTCATCCAGGAAACCACAATGCTCCTCAAACGCCAAAATCTAAATTTTCGCCGCCCCAAAGTGGCTCACTTTCGACGCCGATGTGGATCTATTTTCAACGCCGCTTGACATTCTACCCCTTTTACCCCGAATAAATGGCCCAAGTCATCCAAATCATTTTCGCCAGAGGTATACGATAATGGCCTTATTTTCGGAGATTCGTGGCCTTCATTTTTGAGACAAGTGGCCTTCGGCAAAAAGAATATTCATTGATGATCACATCGCCCAAGATCATTTAGGGGTCGGGTTGATTACACGAGTGCTGGTTCTACCCCCACTCGTGTAATCAGCCGACCCCTATTTCGCCGCCGCGGTCAATTCTCGTTTCGTGAGACGACCTCATTTTCATTTAGGATTTTAGGTTCCATTTTGGCAAGGGCTACCTTAATATCAAGCACGCAAAGGGGCTTCCCATCGGGCCTAGCATATATTATTTCTCTCTCTCCCCTCTCAGGTGGCTCCAGAAAAAAGAACGGAGAGTTCCAAACCCTTCCGTCGGCAAAACCCGTCATAAAGAACTCGGCTGCGGAAGGGAAAAGAAGAGTTCCACCCCTAAAGGGGTTATCGATAAGAAAATCAAACGTCTCGTAGAACCCTCCACAATTATCACTCGCAATTCTATCAAGCTTACTTTGGACAGAGTTTATTTGATTTTCTAAGCGGTTGGCTCCATCAGCGGCGGATATAGCATCCATAAGAATGACGGGGGTTCGGCTTTCAAGTACCTCGCGGGTTGTTGGTACTATTCTTCCAGTTTCCACAGGGCGACCATCCTCCATGGTCAGTATGTTTTTGTTTTTATCATCTATCACGTGCCACCCTCGCGAAAAGGTCTTCCCTGATCCGTCACGCATAATAAACCCAGGAGTGTAAGCCTCTCTAACATTCCACTCTTGCCCGTTCAGAATACGAGTCCGCATGCGCTCCAACACGTTACTACCATCTCCAAAATCCTCATGCCGGAAAAACGTTGAAGAGCCATTAGTCATAAGATGAATATGCTGTTGGCGCGAGATTCGCGAACCTGAAGCCATATTTATAAATACAACCGAGAGGTCTATTCTTAATTCTTCAAATTCAATTTGCATTTCGACACGATCAAGATCGGTGAGGTCTTCGTTCTGCGCGGCTATCGTAGCCAGTTCGTGCATTCTCTCAAAGATTGCTTTCGCTCGTGTCAATGTTCTTTTCAGTGTGTCGGTTACATTTTCGGACGAATTAGCCGCATTACCTGTGTTGGAAAGGGTCACAGTGTCCGATGTAATCCTTTGCAGCGGTGAAAGAATGGCTGACAAAGGGTTATTTTGTGCGCCGCCCACTTTTCCCTGCGGGGTCGTCAACGCCGATATTCTAGAAAAAAACGCTCGCGCTCCGTCAATTTGCACGAATACAACCTCCTTGTTGTAATTCCACGTTTTAGAGCGTATTAAAAGCAGGTAACTTTCCTTAAACACGCCCTCGTGCTTAACCGTATAGTAAATAACACGACAAAATCGCGCTTTACGTGGTTAAACGCTAGGGTCGAAAATATAGGTGGCGCTGAATAAATATCATTTATTCAGCGCCACCTATATTTTATCTGTCGGTTATTGTAAAACTACGATTACTGTTCTGATCAAAGAAAAAGTTGTAAAAACCATTACCAGTACGCGATGCGAGGTCTCTAACAGGCACATCTAGAACTGGTGGAACCCCAATATCCAATATAAAATAGACGAAATTTTCACCGCTACTGGTGTGACCAGCCTGATGTCGCCGAGTAATAACGCCATTTTCGAATCTATCTACCCAATTCTGAAAATGTACATTGGCAAATCTTACTGCTAGCCCACGGGTGACGGTGCCGCCGAAATTGGGGCGTGTCGAGCTGTAAGTTACAAAACGAGCGAATAGCGGCGGAGAAACAGGAGTTGATCTGATCTCAGGCCGTGGATGGTTATTGCACATAAAATCAAATCTTATGTTTTGGATATTTCTAAACACACGAATATCGTTCACCCAAAGATCATCCTGAGAGACGAATGCTACCTCCGTATTATCGTGCCGAATCCCTAAGACATCTTGAACAACGCCGATGCCGAAGGTCATTACGCCTATGGCATATCTGGTGGGTTGCCCAAAAATTCTGTTGTTCACGTGACGAACACGTATATAATACGTAGCTCCTCTCACCGTGTTAAGACCAACACGTCCAAATCCGACCACTGTCCCTATATATGTATTGCCTCTAAACACATCCGCAACTGCCTCTAAATTTCCATTAGTAGCCGGGCGGAAATCAAAGACTGTTTTGCTCTGTGCTGTGAATCTGAACCAGTCCTCGTCAGTCCGTGTCTCAAGTGCACGTTCTATAACGGGCCTATTCGGCACAAGCGAATGTGCCATTTCTCGGAAATTGTCAATTTCTCCAGCGCCTAAACCCGCGCCTTGAGCTGCCATATCGACATGCAGAGTGTATACCGCCGAGTGACCTCGGAAGGCATGCACCATGATGAAATAGAAACGATTCTGCGTGGTATTAAAGCTAATGTGTTCAGCCTGGCCAGGGCCGCGAGTGCTGTGACGGTGATTGAAAAGCTGTCCGGTTGCTGGGTTGAACCAGAACACATAGAGATCATAATCTACCGTTGAGTCATGAATGTCCAGATGAATCGTCATTTGTCCGCTTCGGGGTGCCTGTGTGAAAAACCAATGTTGATCGTCCTGACGAGTTATTACACCATCAAAAAATCCACCAGCTGGAAAATATGGAGCCTCATTTGGATTCCTGCCCGGCCCCGATCGTTGAGTCGATTGATCCTGAGTGGAAATTATTCTGTTTGTACCTGTATCGGCAAGCGAGTTCCTGTTCTGTTGAAGTGGGGAAAATGTGCGGATTGCCGGAGGAGTCAGAGGGAGGATGTTTTTGTTGGCTAAAGAGGTCTCAACGTTGAGTATTTCGAGCTTTCTTAGCTCGATCTCTTCTACGCAAATTGGGATTTGCTCTTCAATAAATCTTCTGGCTTCCAATATCGTTGGTGCGGGGGTAAATATACCCTCTGCGGGGATATCTTCTGGAGACAACGATACTGGCGGTGCAGAGTAAAACACCTTGCTTGCATCATTCGCACTAGCCCCAAATGATGCAATGTTAAGAAACACGACTAGACACAAAGAAACTAAACAACTATGTTTCCAACGCATGGAGTTCTCCTTTCATAAGCACACAAAATCTACGGAATTTCGCCAATTTGCGCTATTACCTGCTTAGTATCGTCTATTATACTTATTTTTTCAAGTCCCTGAAAGGTAAAAAACTGAAAGATCGTTACATATTAAAATGGAATCAGGAAGATTTTTTAGACTCAGAATCTATGTGGCGGGCGATGTTACCTATTTTTGAGAAGGAGACATACCGAAGTAAGAAAAAATTGAACGCGGCGTTAGCGCCGTAACCAATCAGGAGATAGTGTCAAATTATGGAATTAATTTAACCGCGCCGTGAGCCGACCCCTAGATTACTTATTTACGGCGAAAACAACCGGAATACCAAAAAGCCGTCCCAATAAAGAAACATACCGCTCGTGCGATATCGGAATTGACGTATCCCTGCACCACCAAAAATTGCTTGGCGCAATGATGACGTCGGGGTTATGCAGCATGGAAAGCAGAATCGGCCATGTTAAAAAGCCTTCGTAGCATATAAGGATAGCTGCGCTTCTGCCATCTGGCAGGGGCAATATACCATCCGCGAAATAATGCAGATTCGCTCCGGTGTTGGTGAAAGGACGGTACATTGAGTATGGTACTGGTATCCGCTGTGCCGAATAAGAGAGTTCATTCCCGTCGTACATAAAAAGCACGTTGTCGTATTTTGTTAAAGACGTCGGAATCTCTCCGCCCCAGAAAACAACTTGATCGTCCCGCATGATGGCGTCTAATTCCATTTTCCAAAGACGTATTCCTGTCTCGTTCATGCGACCGGCTATTGTCTCAGGCAGGACGATAAAACGCTGCTCTAAATCCCTGATACGCCTCGCGCGTAAATCATCGAACACCATTCGCGCTCTTTCAAAATCACTGCTGAAATCAATACTGCCACTCGCTAAACGCCCGAAAGAGGTATTTATAGGGTAAAAATCTGCCGGAGCAGGAGCAAAAGCGAGAGGGGAAAAGGCTGAAAAAAAGATGACACACAAAGAAACAGAGGCGATTTTTCTTGAGAAACAGCAGTACATAATGAGCAAAAGCGCTATCCCAATTCCCCAAAAACCTGAGCCAGGAGGCAACAAAGAAGCCGCTCCTATGATAACTGGATTTATCGCTCCTATAATTGATATCGGCGGCAAGACGTAAGTAACAAGAAAAGCTGCCAAGAAGCAAAGGGCTTTCCTTGAGGGATTCTTACTCCAAAAAACCAAAAAAGGAAAAGAGTACCCCACATTCATCAATAACCACAGACAAATTGCATGAAACAAAGTATGGCACTCTGAGAAAAAAATGGCAGCGCCGGGAATCAAACCTCTTGACGCAAAAGATTTGTAAAGAAAAACCGTCAAGAAAGCGATATACCGCTTCGATGCCATGCACCAAAAAACAGGGATTAAAAAAATCAGTCTCGAATGCTCCGGCTGTGAAGAAGATAAGCCAATAAAGCCGATAAGTGCGCTCAAAAATAAGAATAGGAGGTCGTATTTAGTCGAGGGGATATCAAATAATCTTTCAAATTTAGTTTTATACATTTTACTCAAAATGCTGTCCCTTTTATGTCCCATTCAGCAATCATAATTTGGGAAATTTACAGCCGTTTCCCAAACTCACGATCACTCGTAATTTCAACGAATTATATAAAATTACCTTTTTTTTGCGGCTGCGTTTTATATTTTATGTCTCTGTTTCATAGAAATTAAAACCCTTTTTTATTCATCTTCGTCAACATCAAAATAATCCTCTAAATCCTCCGGCGTTAGTTCCTTTACGTAAATATCAATTTGTAAAAGTCTGCACACATTCCCACCGAATAGCAATAGTAAAATAGCGAAGGCTGTAAATAAGCCGCTCCATATGCTTTCAAATAATACAGCCTGAAACACTGTTGAAATAGAAAATAGCGCGGCGGTAAATATAAGAAACGCCATATCTATTCTTCTTGTCACCATAGTTTCTATTTCATCTTTCGTAAAATTCTTGAGATCTTTACGTGAAAAACTCCAATACGGAAATACTTCCAGTATTTTCAGGAAGCAATAATAAGGCCACCCCAGAAAATAAATGGCATGTATAATATACTTTCTCCCTTTCAGCCCATTAAGGAAGATCAACAAATTCCTCGTNCTTTCTTCCATTACGCCACCTGCTGACCGTTTCACCTACGCCAAACCGACCTTTCGCAGCTNTGCCAATCTTATTTAACCATCAAGCTCATTGGCTGCCTGTTTAGGNTTTCTGCCTCTTTTTTTTCCGGTGGCTTTAGTGCCAGTATCCGCTGGTGCTTTTTCCGCAAGTATTTTGNTAATTTCCTTTCTCTTAAAAACATAAGCGCCCTGGTTCTTGTTGATAAACTCCGTGATTGCATCTGCGCTATATCCTCTTTTGTTCATCAGGATAATAGATTTTTTCAGATACTCCAGAACCTCCGGCCTGCTCTCAACGTTTCTTTCATGCAGAGGCAGTTCAGGCGCTGCGACGATCTGTTCATTTAAGTCCTCAAGGTCTTTATACGTCAGATATTGTCTTGTCTTGGAGGGCTTTTTAATCCCTTTGACATCTGACGTGCCCACGCGCGTATCCTGTTTGTCTAATTCGCTGGATTTCGCGCTTGAGGCTTCCTCATTTTGTTTTTCCGTGCTACTGGCATGTGCATCATTTATACCGTTGTTGCCTGATTTTACTTGATCGCTGAAATCCATACTCTTCGGCCCCTTCTTATTACTTACTGTTTTATTCGGAGGTTTTTTTGGTTTTTTCATCAATAATTTGCGCATCACCTCCATTTTTGCGTATGGAAGATATGCGCTATCACCCCTTTATCAGATTTTAGCCGTTCTCTAAAGTGAGGCTTTCAGATACTTTTTCTATTCTGGGTAATGCATGTAACAATAGATTTTGAGTAACATGAAGCAACGTATTCCTATCCATCATTGATAGATTTTCCAAGTCACCTCCTTGAAAATAGGTTAAAGTCCTCACGCTTTCCGAAGGCGAAAATTGCTTACCATACAAAGCGACAGCTCCGCCTAAGCCTTTTTCTAAATCTATGCCATTGCGCAGCATGGCAGCAATATCTTGATAATCCTTTGCCTCTATCCTTTTCATGACAGTGACAAGCTTCAGGGCCATCAAATCGTCCAAAGAAGCGATTTGCAATACTCCATCTTCGGTATTACGTGGTTCATTTATTCTCCCTAAGCGAATATCTCCAAAAAATGAAAATTGTACCTTATTGGAGGTTATATAAGAGCGTGAGTTCAATTCGCTCTGCACTAATCTGGCATCTTTCAGGAATGGCAAAGCTGTTAATAATTCTTCTTCTTTTTTTTTGTCCAATGGGAAGTGGGAAAAAAAGTCAAAGTCTATGGATATACGATGCCCTAATTGCAAAGCTATTGCTGTGCCACCGTACAAAACAAAACCCAAATCTTTGCAAGGGGATAGCTTTTTCCAAAAATATTTCTGTGCCTCCGGTAAAATTTCAAGATAAGGGGTGAAAGTTTTCATGGCAATTTTCTTTCAGGCATAGGAGGTATATGGCCACCTGAAAGGCGATTATGCCAAAAGTGCCATGAACGCTCATTAAACTGTCCTATCTCAGCCGTATCAAGAACATCTTGTAAATTTTGATCAGAGAAAAGCTCGCTCATTTTGCACCAATCTTCCCAGAAGCCAATATTCATAATTTGGGCCAAAATTCTTTGAGGGTAAAGCATAGATTCGCTTGGGGGTTTCCACCATATATAGAGTTCTGCCGAATCATATAAAAAAGCTCTTTGTGCTTCGTTCATGAATCTTGCTCCCTGCTATTTTCTTCCTCAAGCTCCCTGTCTGCTAACGCCTGTTTCATGCTCGTCACAGAGTGCATCACTCCTGCTTTTGAAATAATTGCTCTCTCTTCGTTGCTTAAAAGGCTTTCAAAGCGAGACATTTCTTTCACTTGATGGAGAACCGCCTGATTGTCCGAGATCAATTGTATAGCATACCCGCTCTGCCCTTCTATTCCTTCGGTTACACCTATAACTTTCCCAAAATACTCCTGTCCGTCATTTGCTCCAGAGATAGACGGATTCTCTATTCCTGCCTCTTCAAAATACGCATTCGCTTCCAGTATTGCTGTCATTATTGCGCTTTTCCCGGCCTCCTGCTTTAGTGCGGCCGCATCGCTCCGAAGTTCGGCAATTTCATTAGCCGATTTGTTCACCGCGGTCACGATGGTTTCTTGAGTGCCACTAAGGTTAGTGGCGGTAAGGTTTGCGTCGTTGCCTCTCGGCATTTGCCGCGCTCCCTGTGTTAATTGTTCGGCACGTGTGGCGTCAGCAATTTTCTTATCCGCCTTCTGCCTTAACTGCGCTTCTTTGAGGTCAGGCGAAGCGCTTTCGTTTACTTCAGACGACTGTGCTGATTTTTTTTTAGAGAAATCCTTATCCTGTTCCTGAGTTACGAAATTCCCTTGAACGATACTCTCCTCAACCTGTTTTGAAAAATCGTCCCATCCTATAAATGTGGCTTCAGATACAATATTTTCACCTTCAATAGCTTTTTGAATGGTAACGCCATTTTTCTCTATTATGTAATTCAAATATGACTCGTTTTTGACATCGTAAATTGTGTCCTCTATTTTGCCATATAGCTGCGGAAGATTTTGAACGAAAGCGCTTCTATCCATGATATAAGATTGTAAAATATCGACTTTACCGTTTGGTGTCGATGGCGCCGCAAATTTAATGACAGCTTCGAGATCGCGTTGCCCTACAAGTAACCTGTCGGCCTCCGAAGCTAAAGTTAAATTTGATAAATCAGCTTCTTTATTATATGTAAGCATAACGTCGGAAACAATCGTACTGCTGTCCCTAATCGAGCGAAATAATTCTGCCTTATCCTGCTGTATACTATCTGCCCAATTCTTCGCTGTTGATTTTTCTGTTTCCCAGGGTTTTGGCTGCGGCAGTCCAAGTTTCTGTAATACGAATGACGTAGCTATCGCACTGGATAAAGATACATCCTGATTCGGGTACATCTCTTCTGTTCTGGCTTTGATGGCAACGCCTACAGCCGCTTGATAGTCCTTCACTCCGGCGTCGTCAACAGATAGCATATCGCGCCCGTGAGCTTTCAGGAAAAGATTTGTGGCGTTAAAGGCATTTTCCAGCGAAGGTTCCTGTTGATAATATTGAAGGCGCTCTTCCAGTTTTTGATGATCGCCTTCAAGCTGTTGTATGTTGAAGACGTTGTATCCTTCACAGTGAAGTACGCCTTCCTTTACTTGCCAGTTTTCCAATAGTACGCCCTGTTCGCCTTTCCTGACAGTGAGGCTCATCTTATTTGCATCTGAAAACGTAACCCATTCGGCGCAGTAATACCCTTTTTCTATCATTGCATCCTGAAGGTATGAGGCATTTACGCCCTGATACAGCCGTTCAGATATAAAATTCCTCTGAGGAAACTGAGACGCGCCCTGGCGATTAAAGAAAGGTGTTCCACTACGTGCCATCAGAGCGCTTTTTACTGCAAATGCTTCTCGTTTATCGCGTGTTCGTTTTGACAAAATAACTACCTCCAAGAAATGTACAACAAATTCCTTCTGTTAAACTTTGGCACGTCATAGAGCGCCGTCGCTTTTACAGCTTCGTCTGCTTCGCCTTTTTTTGATAATCCTCAATGTAATTTGACTCATCTGTATTCCCTCCGTAGTTATCAATGTCTTCCGGTAGTGGAATATCAATCTGAGGGTCGGCGCATAGCAATTCTAAAAGCTCATCACTGTTTTTCGTGTTGTTGTCCACGTCCACTTAAAAATCCCCCTTTAAATTTCGATTCCATCTTCTTCTTTTACAAAAGAATCTTCTTCTTTCATGCTATGCAACATGGTTATGTCATCAGCGGTGTCTACTGAATCAAGATAATCAGACAGGCTATCTACCTCTGCCTGGCTTTGCTCTATTTCTTCGCTCAATTCTTGTTCCTCGTTTTGGCGCACAGCCTCAGTATTTTTAGTCAAAAGTATATTAACCTCTGCNAACNGCATATACATTTCGTTTAGTTTATCTTCATGAAGGAAAGGCTTTTTTATTTCTTCTTCAGCTATCCTGATTTTGTCGNTAATTTCCTTCATACTTACTAAACGCTGCTCATTTTTATGCGGGATATCAGAGAATATNTTGTTAAGTCTGGCTACGTTACCTAATGGCGATTCTCCCATTTCTACCCAATGCTCATGATNCCCTTTCGCGCAGATACGGTTTATATCTTTTTGNGATTTTTCAAGAATGAGCGTAAANCCGTTGTATATGCCAATTTCTTTTCTTTCCCCTCTCATCATCGTTGAAAGCTCTGCTAAGATTCCCTCTCCGGCCTTGGTTTTTTCAGTGTGATTTACGCCTGAAACAGTCATCGTAAAGTTATCTCTATCACTTCCCCCCGAAGCCATGAACATGTCGTATTCCTTTTTATAGATTTCGAGGTCTTTTATATACTGCTCAATTTCCTTTGGATAATGCTTTCGGAGATTATCCTGATGCTTTTGAATATTGCTGAGATGCGATGATTTTGCGACTCTCAGCTTCGTTACCTCTACTTCAAGCTCCATTTTTTTCTTAATAAGAGGATCTCCGGCACAAAGAGCTTTAATTTCTGCATAATTAAGAACCATTTCATCAACGTCTTCGCACGAACGCACAGGATTCTTTGATGTCATGATTTGCGAGATAAATTTCTGCTTGTTTTCGACCGTTTGGTATAAGTATGCATCAAATGTGCCTTCTGTAACATATCTGAATATCTTGACCGATTCATTTTCGTTGCCTTGACGCAGTATCCTCCCTACGCGCTGTTCGAGATCGCTGGGTCTCCACGGGCAATCTAAATGGTGTTCAGCGAATAAAAGCCTTTGTACGTTTGTTCCCGCTCCCATTTTTTGCGTAGAGCCTAAAAGTACGCGAACATCTCCGTTTCTTACCTTCTCGAAAAGCGCTTCTTTTGCGTCGTCGGTCTTCGCATCGTGAATAAATGCTATTTCTTCTTCTGGTATGCCGTATCCTACTAATTTTTTCTTTATGTCGTCATAAAGATTAAAACTGTCCGATGGCGTTGAGAGATCACAAAACAATAACTGCGTTAAAAGTTTTGGTTTGGTTTCTTCCCATATCTGGTATACGTTTTTTACGCATATGTTGAGTTTACTGTTGGGGTCATCCGGCAATTCCGCGTCATAAAGCCTTTGATCTAACCCTATTTTTCGCCCGTCGTTTGTTAGCCTAAGCATATTATCTTCGGTTGGTTCAACGGCTCGCTTTCTTACTAAATCTGCTCTTTCAGATAATAAGCCTACAAGCTCTTTTTGTACGTTAGTCGCCTTAACAACTATGTTAATGTATTCTGCTTCCGGTCGTGGCAGGTTCAACGTATCTGCGGTTTTAATATCTGCTGACTCCTTAAACATTGTCATAAGTTCCGGCAGATTACTGAATTTTGCAAAGCGGGTATTAACACGAAATTTATTGCTTTCAGGGACGAGTTCTGTAGAGGTTACTGATTCACCGAAAGCCGATGCCCATGAATCAAAATGCTCCATTCCTAAGTCTGTTAGGGTATCGTACTGCAAGTATCTCATCATAGTGTAAAGCTCGGCCATGCTGTTGCTGACCGGCGTTCCCGTTGCAAATACAACGCCTTTCCCGCCTGTCGTCTCGTCCATATACCGGCACTTTAGGAACATATCCTCACTTTTTTGCGCTTCGGTCTGAGGAATCCCGGCGACGTTGCGCATTTTTGTGTGCAAATACAGATTCTTGAAGGAATGAGCCTCGTCTATAAAGAGCTTGTCAATACCTAACTGTTCAAAAGTGAGCATGTCATCTTTGCGTTCATCAGCCATTAGGCGGGTCAATTTTGCTTCGAGGTTTTTCTTGATTTTCTCCATTTGCTTGACTTGGAAATTTGAATCTTTTTCTTCTTTCGCTTTTGCGATATCCTTTATGATCATGTCGATCTGTTCCGATATGAAACGTTCTTGGCGTTCGCGTGAAACGGGGATTTTTTCAAACTGAGTATGCCCCATTATGATTGCGTCGTAATCGCCGGTTGCGATTCTTGCGCAAAATGTTTTACGGTTCTCTTTTGTGAAGTCTTTTTCGCTGCTCACGAGGAGATTGGCTGAAGGATATAAGCGCATAAAATCGGACGCAACTTGCTTGGTTAAGTGTTTTGGGACAACTATGAGATTTTTATTGCTTAATTGAAGGCGTTTACTCTCCATTGCTCCGGCAGCCATCGCATAAGTTTTACCGGCCCCAACTTCATGCGCTAATAACGTGTTTTTGCTGTACAAAATACGCGCTATCGCGTTTTTTTGATGTTCTCGTAAGTCTACGTCCGGATTCATTCCGGGGAACAGTAAATGGCTGCCGTCGTATTCCCGCAAACGCTTTGAATTGAATTTTTCATTATATTTCTCAACAAGATCGTCTCGTCTGTCGGGGTCTTGGTATACCCAATCCCTGAAAGCCTGCTTTATTGTTTCCTGCCGCAGTAGCGCGAGAGTGGTTTCTTCGCTGTTACGTATCCTATCTTTCCCGTCTACATCGTATACTACAACTTCTCTGCTATTTAGCGCAGCTTCTACCAACTCATAACCGCTTACTCGCTTTGTGCCGTATGTTGTTGACGCGAGAAGATTTGATGAATCCTTTCTGCCGCCGTCAACTTTCCACTCGCCAGTTACTTTAGAGTATTCGACGTTAATATGGCCTCTAAATCTATAGGGTGTCTCAAAGGTTTCAAGTATAAAATCCCTGTAATATTCAGGGTTTACCCAATAAGCGCCGAGTTTTATATCAATTTCTCCGGCTTCTAATTTTGTAGGTTGCGCTCTTTCGAGGTGTTCTACGTTTTTCTCGAATCTGAGATCTCCATTTTCATAGAGCTTTCTTGCTGCTTCCAGTTTGTGGACAACAGGGCCTGACAAATATTGATCTGCTGTTTCAAAAGCAAATTCACCGTTATTGTCTAGTGTATCCGGATTCCTGAAAATGACACCTTCCAGGTCTGTGATGATTCTCTCTTTCTCTATTCCGCTGATTACCGTCATAAAACCAATATCTATCCGCCCTATTTCTGCCAAAGAGATTGCAAGCGCATCTTGAGCATTGTCAGTTTTATCGGGTACTACATGAGGACGTATTGTTCGTCTATCAAAAATGTCGGATTTTCCAATTACATTCCGGTCTTTGTCGAGTTTTTCGAGAGAGCAGAGTATATTGTACGCAGAGTCATTGGTATACAACTTTGCGTTCTGTCTGCTGTTTATCTGACCGTATTTCTCCGCAAAGTCATCGTAAAGCCCATTAAGGCGCTCTTGCTCGCCTTTTATAATATCGTCCGCGGCGTCGTTTATTTGATGATCAATGAGGCTGCTTACAGATTGCGATATACGCAACATTGCCGCGAGGCGTTGATGATCGTTCTCTGAGAACTCTTGTTTATACATGAGAGAATCCCGGCGATAGTAAATATCATCCTCGATGAGCGTGTAGCTCCAGTTTTTCACACTGGGGTCTGCCGGTATTGCGGATAGCGTTTCTTCTGATTCTGTCCGCTCGTATGTGGTTATTTGCCCGTGAATATTTTGTATCGCGGCTTCGAGTAATGCCGGTAAGTCGTTTTCGCGCCCAGGGAATGGTATACATGCCGTGTCGTCTTCGTTGCCGTACATACTGGAGTCGTATTCCATGCTGCCAAGTACCATTTCGGGATGTTCTTTGTAATAGCTGTTTATCGGTACACCGCTTTCTGTCCTGTCGAGATGTACCCAATCCGGCTCAATTTTTTCGTAAGCTATTGGCTGTTCCCGTTTCTGCAAGAACAGAATATCAGTCGTGACTTCAGTTCCGGCGTTCGCCTTAAATGCGTTATTGGGAAGCCGAACGGCGCCGAGCAGTTCGGCGCGTTCGGCGATATGTTTTCTGACGGTCGGATTTGCCTTGTCCATAGTGCCCTTGGAGGTCACGAACGCTACGATGCCTCCGGGACGCACCTGATCCAGGCTCTTGGCAAAGAAATAGTCATGAATCAGAAAATTATGCTTATCATATTTTTTATCAGGAACTTTGTAGCCGCCGAACGGCACGTTACCGATCGCCAGGTCGAAAAAATTATCGGGATGGCTCGTTTTCTCGAACCCGGCCACTGTGATGTCGGCATTAGGGTAGAGTTGCCTGGCAATGCGCCCGGTGACGGAATCCAGTTCCACGCCGTAGAGTTTGGATTTCTCCATGCTTTCAGGCAGGAGCCCGAAGAAGTTTCCCACTCCCATTGACGGCTCCAGTACGTTGCCTTTCGTGAATCCCATTTTTTCAACTGTCTCGTAAATGGCCTTTATGACTGTCGGGGATGTGTAATGCGCGTTCAGGGTGGAGGCGCGGGCGGATGCGTATTCGTCCTCGCTCAAAAGCTCCTTCAGTTCTTTATATTCTTCGCCCCACTCTTTATGTTCAGCATCGAACACCTGTGGAATGCCGCCCCAACCGACGTACTTTGAAAGTGTTTGCTGTTCTTCAGGCGTGGCCGCCCTGCCTTTTTCATCTTTCTCAATTTCCTGTAGCGTGCGGATCGCGGCGACGTTGTTCCGGTACTTTGTTTTCTGTCCGCCAGCGCCGAGGTTGTCATCCGTTATGCGGAAATTGGTTGCGGTGAGTATCGGCGTTTCATTCGTTTCATTTATGGCTTCTGCCGCTTCTGTGGAGGGAATGGATTGAAGCTCAACGTCTGCATCAAACTCGCCGGATTTCACCAAGGCGGTTATCTTGTCTTTTAAGGTTGCCCACGATAGGGTTATTTCGTCCGTTCCTTTGTTCAGTTTAATTCCCTTTGAGTCGTAAAACATGCGGCCCCATGTGCCATCTTGAAAAATGACCGTGCGCCCGCCGATGCCGTATTCTCCCTTCAGAGCGTTTGCGATGTCCTTCGAGCTGGCGTTTTCCATGCAGATCGACTTAATCCTTTTTTTTGAGCCTTCCGTGGATTTACTCAATTTGAGCGCGAAGTCGATGTCTTCGTCAGAGAGGTGGTTAGCGGCAGCAGGCAGTGCGTCAAACGAAGCCTCTTCAGCTTTTCCCTCTACTTGGGCAAGCTGTTTCTGTCCGTACTTCTCGATAGCTCTCTCTATCGCTTCTTTATGTCCGTGTATAGCTTCTTCCTGTGTTTCATATATTTTGTTCGGGAATAACTCCGCGCCAAGATTTGGTTCCCCATTAGCATAAGAAGCAAACACGCCTGTTTCATAACGCTCGGTTCTTCCCAAAGATTTGTTATAAAGCTCGCTTGTAAAGATATGAATTTGCCCAATGTCTTCTGTTTGAATCTGGTCACGTAATGAAAAAAATGAAAAAAGCAAAGAACGCTCAAGGTTGGATTTTTCTTGCTGCGTCTCAGGTGTTTCGGTTTGCTTGAACATCTCAGGGAATTTCATGTCGGGGTCTGGTATTTCTTCATCAACTGCGGTTATATCCTGCTCGGTTTTGTTTTGCGCAGGTGTTTCATCTGCGGCGTTATTAAATTCCTGCTCCTGCTTTTCGTCTGTGACAGTATCAGCGTCTCGTAAAATATCATCAAGGCTTGTGTCCATATGCGCTCGCTGCTGCTCTACGGGGGTTATTGCTATTGCGTTACGCAACTCTCTTATTGCAATGCCGAAAGCCGGTGTAATCTCCTTCGCGCTGCCCCATACACTCAATATGTTTTTTTCGTTTATTTGCAAGGATTTTACGTGTTCATTAGCCCAGCCCTTCGTTCGTAACGGGACATTGATTTCATAGAGACCGAATAGAGCAAACAATGGGTTTTTATCAAACTCAGTCGAGACATGTGCGCGTTCGCCACGAACGAGAGCATTCCCGATCTCGTCGATGGCGTCCTTGAATTTTTGTTCACGCTCCAGCCTTTGGGCTTCATTTTCCTCGGCGCGGATTTTTTCATTTTCAGCAATCCTTTTTTTGCGCGCTTCACGTATCGGCGCGTTATGCTCGTCGGCCTCCTGCAAGCAATCAGCGATAGCGGCGTCGGCATAATGTACCCATACGTCTGGCTTGGGTAATTCTTCTTCCACTCGCTTGATAGCTTC
>JGI20163J15578_10000441_pt1 | contig 17251 bp, 16 predicted proteins | sample TergutCu122P1_FD_15578 | JGI IMG/M metagenome (IMG submission 15578)
TGCCTTCACCATATTTTTTCAGCTTCTCATACTTCACTTAGTTCACCTCCACTAATTGGAAGTATACTATCTTTAGCTTAGTTATGCAAGAAGTCTATTGGAATTGCATCTTCTTCCAGTGTAGCTACTTTTGTCCCATGTTCATCTTCATCAGTCTCAACTCCAGCGGCTGCTCCTCCTTCCCTTCCTGCGTTAATTAACATGTCCAATTCATTTGCAATAGGTGGTGTTGTTGCTTTAGCTTGTCCAATATTGGCTATAAAATTATTCGAAGTCGTTAAAAAGTATGGCCCAAAAGCAGGTCAACAGATAGTTAATACTACAAGCCGGGTTTGGAATGCGGTTAGCGGACTGTTTAGCAGGGGTGGTGCTAGAGTTGGGACCGATTTTGGTAAATTGGGAACTTTGATTGAAAACCGTGGAGGACAAGTGGTTAATTGGACAAATACTAATACTTATGCATTAAATAGAATGGCTGAGCGCGGCGTAACACAGGGCATGATTAATGCGTGGGTAAGTACAGGAAAAGCTTTACAGCAAAGTGGAAATAAAATAATATATATCACTCAACAGGGTGCTGTTGTTATTGATAATGCTGGTCGAATAGTTACAGCGTATACAAGTCAATACTTTGATGCAACAATGCAAGAAGTAGTCCGTACATTATTTGGAGGTTGATTATTATGATAAGCCGTCAAATGTTAAATACAATATTCAATATTTGGGATCCAATGGATGTCATGTATCATGCGCCTAGTGATGAATATCGTCAGCTGACTGACGAAGTTTTTGAACGTTTACATTCATCTATGACTAAAGAGGATATTTTCAATGTCCTATACGAAAGAGGAGAAACTCATTACGATATTTTTCCAAGAATGTACGAAAAAATCTGCGGATCTATCTCAGAACTTATCTATCAAATAAATCATATGGATGAGTAGTAGAAGCGACATGAAATATTTCATGCACATAGAGTCTCTGTATAGCCTTGAAAAACAAGAAAAGTGGGATGAGGCAAGGAAATTGCTCTATAATATGTGGCAATGCGACAAGCAAAACGCCGAAAAATTAAATAGGGTGATGTCTGAATGTTGGTATGTATTATCTTCATGGGAACACTGTATAAATACAACAGAATTATCCTACCATGAGTTCAAAAATACACTTCTTGAGTGTACAGTGTTCGGTATTAAAAACCATAATAAACATCCACGTTTTTTATGTGTTACAGGATATATGATTTCACTGTTTCCTTACCTATTTTATACAGATGACAAAGGCGATTTGTATGAGGAATGGAAACAAAAAGGCATTGATACGATTCGCAAATCATGTGAAATTGACCCTTTCGATCATGTAGCCATGGTTCTGAATCAGGGTATTGCGCTTAATTTTGATGAGTACGACAATGCTAAGAGAATATTGTCACCTGAGTTAGCAAATCTTTTTCCAAATAAAACGGTTATCGAAATATACTTTAAAAATATTTTGGGTTCCAATTAACAAACCGTCTAAAATATGACCACGCCACAAACACAATTTGGCACTTCCATTTTTATAGCCGTTAGGGGGAAAATAAAGTGCGTTTTGAGTTTCATTTAAAAGACATGAATTTTTATGGTGAACTATTATATCTCAGAAATGAACATTCCATGTTGTATAAACCTCACAATCCTAATATTGGAGTAGGAATACTATGTGGTTACTATACCGAACTTGGGGCTATTTGTGAAACGGGCGAGGTTATTGATTTTTCTGGTTTTAATCCTCAGCTAACATGGATTCCAATGGCGCAAAAAATGCCAAAATCGCAAAGAGGTCTTTTGTTAGTGCATATTGATACTGATAAACCTTTGACTTGGTTCAAAGGCGAATGCATAGAATACGATAGAAGCTGGGAAACCTACTATAACAAAAAAGAGAGTTGTGTATGCATAGGTAAGGATTGTCATATTCTTGATACTGACAATTGTATCGAATTTGCCAATGGCATTATCGCAGTTCTCCGAGGCAATCAACTGGTATCCGTTTGGGCGAAAATCAAAGAGGTGGAATCTTTATCTCGGTAACTCCCCATCCATACACGTCTGAATCAACAGCGGTGCGCTCTCGTTCCCGGTGCAACGCTCTGCCAAGCATCGCAGATACCCACCATATCCGAAAGGTGGCAGCACTTTCCAGACTTCACCGTACAATGTTGGAAGAACTACCCCCTGATATCATATTAGCTATATGATATCAGGGGGTAATCTAAACCGTGTAGACAATCAATTCCCAATGTATGCCAAATTTATCAACAATGGGGCCGCCGGGGTTTTCCCCGGGAGGGCTTAAAATTGCTGCCCCATCAGCCAAAACATCATATACAGGCTTAACTTCGTCGGCGTGGTCAAACATAACGACAAAACTTGCCGAATGCCCTCTTGGCAAATCATTAAAAAGATTGTCGCACAAAAGTATGCGCTGGCTGCCAATTCTTATTCGTATTTCAAACGGAAAACATTCCAGGATAATTTTTGTAACCGGGAAGTAATTTTGCCATCTTTGCACTTTGCATCTGTGTTTACAGACGGCACAACTGTATCGGGGCATTCATAACTATTCATGGCGTCCATGTCCGGGGTGAATAGCTGAATATGCTCAATAAAACGGTAACCTTTAAATGCGGTTGTATCAATTTCTATGTCATTGGCACTTTCCCAATTCCGGTTTATGGCAAAAATGTTTAACTCGCCTTTTTCTTCGTCATGGGCAGCGGCGGTATCAATAAACTTTACGCCGGTTTGTGTATAAAACTGCGCCGAATCGTTCATTGCATACCCGGGTATATCGAAAACGTCGCAATCTACAACAGTTTGCAGCGAAGTACCGCGCCCGTATTGAATTAGTTGTGTATACGGATAATACGCGGCAGGCTTCCACACATGTTCGCGGCTTGTTGCGGCAAGGGCGCGCAGGCCTCCGGTCATACAGCCGATTTTTACCCTGTCGGCATGGCGCAAGAAAGTGAGCATTGTTGACGCGGAAGTAAGCGCGTTAAGCATATCGCCGCCATGGGGGAATCTTCTTGTACTCATGTTGTCCGGGTCGTGACGGATATATTCAAACGGGGTGTTAAATGTGTAGTGCGGCGCAAGGAAGTTGTGCATACCGCGGCCCGGGTTTAGCGGCTGCGGCGGCCGCGCCATTGTGCCGTATTCGTCAAAGGAAAGCATCAATTTTTTGGGCGAACGGTACTGTGTTTGCACAAAATCACACACAGCAGTCATGGATTTAATATAATCTTCGAAATACGTTGAACCGCCAAGCAGTGCAGCATAATCGCCCGGAGGGGCGGAATGATAATAATGCAGCGAGAGATAGTCTACAGTTTCATAGCAATTTTTCAAAACATCAAGGTCCCATTGGGGATAATGCGGCATGGTGAAAGACGTGGAGCCGCACACAACCGTTTCAATAGTCGGGTCCATCATTTTCATTACTTTTGATACTTCGTTGGAAAGTACGCCGTACCCTTGGGGGTTAAACAGCCACGAACCAATTTGCCACGGGCCGTCCATTTCGTTGCCTAAATACCATGTCTTTACTTCATACGGTGCTTCATGGCCGTTGGCCCGGCGTAAATCTGACCAGTAGCTGCCGCCTTTGTGGTTGGTATACTCTAAAATTTTCATGGCATCGTTAATGTCGCCTGTGCCTAAATTAATGGTATACATTGCCTCGACACAGGTACGTTCTGCCCATGTAAGATACTCGTCATGGCCTACATCGTTGGGAATATACTGCTTCCATGCAGGGTCAAGACGGGTTTTACGTTCTTCCTGTTTGCCAATGGAGTCCTTCCAATCCCAACCGGACACAAAATTGCCCCCGGGCAGCCTTACCGCAGGCAGCCCCGTTGCCTTCAAAGCTTCCATAAAATCTGTACGGAAGCCTTTGTCATCAGCCGTTGGGTGTTTGGGGTTGTACATACTTCCGTTTACCATGGTGCCAATGGGCTCTAAGAAAGCACCGTAAAGACGCGGCGAGATTTCGCCAATTTTGAAACTTGGATGCAATAGCATTTTTGCTGTTTTAGCCATTGTAGCAATCCTTTCTACTTTTGTTATTGTACAGCCCAACCTACGGGCAAGTTATTTTTAAGCCGCCCTTGTACAAGCCTTGCCCAGCCAAGGGGGAAACCTTGAAAGCAAACCATTACCCAGGGCTTTGCAGTTTTTTGCTGCTCATTTTCAAACATCCCCGACGCGTCAAGGGATTCGCCGCGCAGGTAGCGGTCGGCGTTTTCTTCGGATAATTCTACGTTATAGGCAACATCCCCTTTGCGCAGGCCCATGGCAAGTGCCTGAGACGGTACAAACCGCCCTTTTGCACATTCGCCAAGGTACCAGCCGCTGCGGGCAACACGAAGGCCGCGCAGGTCAAGTGGTTCCGGCTGTAAGTACAAATTTACCCCGTGGGGAACAATTACCCCGGTTGGAAGAGTGCCTGTTAAATGCTGATTGCAAAATTCCGCAAACTCTTTTGGCATACCCCCCACTGTTGGGTTAGATAACTTTGGGGATTCCGGGCTATGTCCGCCTTTCTCCAGTAACGCGACAAAATGGCCTTCGCCTGTTGCTAAGTGGGGGAAAATTCTCCCGGCTTGCTGCATACCGCACAACCCTTGGTTAATGCCCAGCCCTTTATGGTCGATTGGCACCAATGCGAAGTCTTCATTTGTACATAGAAACTCGGAAATTACCCCTTCGTTTTCCCGCGTGTTAAACGTGCAGGTAGAGTAAACAAGCCGTCCGCCGGGTTTTAGCATTTTGGCCGCCTGGCGCAAAATATCCCTTTGCATTTCCACACATGCATCGGGTTTGTTGGCGGTGTAGGCTTTTACGGCGTCCGGGTCCCGGCGGAACATCCCTTCACCGGAACATGGTGCATCCACTAATATTCTGTCGAAAAAAGCCGGAAAACGATCTGCCAATTTTCTGGGCAATTCCGTTGTTACAACGGCATTGGTGACACCCATCCGTTCCAGATTTTTTACCAATGCACGGCTGCGGGACGGGCTTGCGTCATTTGACATAAGCAGCCCCCTACCCTGCAAGTGTCCGGCTATTTGCGCAGACTTACCCCCGGGCGCGGCACACAAGTCTAAGACCCTGTCGCCGGGCAGCGGCTTTAACACCTCTACGGGGCACATCGCACTGGGTTCTTGGATGTAGAACAGCCCTGCGTGGAAGAAAATACTTTTCGCAGGGCGTTCCGTATCCGGGTAAACTCGGCCTTCGGCACACCAAGGGATGCGGGGTAAGTCGTTGTAATGCTGTGACGGTTTTAGTTGGTTAAGCCGCAACCCGCGGACGGTTGAGTTTTCGTAAGTTTTGTAAAACGCCGAAAATTCGTCCGGCGGCAGCAGGGACTTCATATGTTGCAAAAATATTTCGGGTAGGGGAATCAAAATTTTAGGCCTCCAGTAATCACTCTTTCTTCCACTTAGCAATCAATTCCTTCAACTCCTGCGGGCCTTCGTCACCATTTTCATGGCTGCGGACGGCAACCTTGCCCTCTTCAACTTCCTTGTCGCCAAGTATAAGCATAACAGGGATTTTTTGCAATTGCGCTTCGCGGATTTTAAAGCCCATTTTCTCGTTGCGCAGGTCAACTTCCGCGCGAATCCCCGCTGCGTCAAGTTCTTCGTATACTTTTTTTGCCGCTTCCTGGTGGCGTTCCGCGATAGGGATTACCATCACTTGTACCGGTGTTAGCCAGAATGGGAACCACCCGGCGCAATGCTCAGTTAATATGGCGATAAACCGCTCTATACTGCCAAAACATGTGCGGTGAACCATAACAGGGCGGTGTTTCGCGCCGTCCGGGCCAATATAATTCAGGTCAAAACGCTCGGGCAGGTTGGCATCAAATTGAATTGTACCGCATTGGAAACTGCGCCCCATGCAATCTTTAATATGGAAGTCGATTTTTGGCCCGTAAAACGCGCCGTCACCAGGGTTAAGAACATAGTCGCGGCCCATTTCATCCAAGGCTTCCCGCAGGGTGTTGGTTGTATATTCCCAAGATTCGTCTGTGCCCATACTGTTTTCCGGGCGGGTGCTAAGCTCGAACCTAAAATCGGCAATGCCAAACGCGCCGTAAACATCTTCATATAGTCTGATAATGTTTTTTATTTCGTCCTTCGCCTGTTCCGGTGTCATAAAAATATGCGCATCGTCTTGGGTAAAGCAGCGCACGCGGGTAAGCCCGTGCAGCGTGCCGGAAAGTTCTACACGGTGAACAAGACCAAGTTCCGCGTACCGCAGCGGAAATTCTTTGTATGAATGCAGTTCCATGTCATACATCAGCATTCCGCCGGGGCAGTTCATGGGTTTTATGAAGTATTCTTTCTCGTCAATAATGGACGCATACATATTTTCGCGGTAATGGCTTGCGTGGCCGCTGCGCTCCCACAAGTCGCCGATTAGCATTACAGGGGTTTGAACTTCCTGATACCCGTATTTTTTATGCACGGCGCGCCAATATTCGATTAGCTTGTTTTTAAGCACAACGCCCTTTGGTAAGAAGAATGGGAAGCCCGGGCCTTCTTCCATTATAGTAAACAGCTTCATTTCTTTACCTATTTTGCGGTGGTCACGTTTTTTGGCCTCTTCCAGCATTTCCAGGTAGGCATCAAGTTCTTCTTTTGTGAAAAACGCGGTGCCGTATATGCGGGACAAAACTTCCCGGTTAGAATCCCCGCGCCAGTATGCCCCCGCTACAGATGTTAGCTTGAACGCCTTTACCGCGCCGGTTTTATCCATGTGGGGCCCCGCGCAAAGGTCTACAAAGTCACCCTGCTTGTAGAAAGACGCTTCTTCGGTAAGCTCTTCCAACAGCTCCCGCTTGAAGGGCTCGCCTTGCCGGTCTACATAGGCAAAGGCCGCTTCACGGTCAAGGGTAAAATGCTCCAGAGGCAGGTTTTGCTTTACGATTTTTTTCATTTCTTTCTCAATTTTTTCTACGTCTTGGGGCGTAAACGGAGTTTCCGTAAGAAAGTCGTAGTAAAAACCGTTTTCTATGGATGGGCCAATAGCCAGCTTTACATTTGGAAACAGGCGTTTTACGGCCTGGGCTAAAATGTGCGCCGCGGTATGCCGCAGGGCACTTATGTCGTGTTCTTGCATGGTGAATTCTCCTCTATAAATACAAATTCATAAGAATCTCGTCGTAATAAACTTCATTTATTTTGAAAAATTTGGGATAAACGCCAATTTGCTCAAACCCTAATTTTTTGTACAGTGCGATGGCGTGTATATTGTCTGCCTTTACACCCAAGTGTATCACTTCAACTGTACCGGTATTTTTAGCAAAATCTATCAGAGCATTCATAAGGCATGTGCCAACGCCTATTCCCCAAAATTCTTTCAGCACAGATATGCCCAGGCTGCACTGGTGGGCAAGCCGCTCCCTTTTTGGTGACGAGACATTGCCCGCGCAAATAATTCTGCCGTCAAGCGCACCTACTAAATATGCAGACGATAGGGAATTGTAAAAACTTTCAAGTATTTCTTCTTCCTGCTCTACGGTATATGGCAAGCCTTCCGGGCCAAACGTGACATTATTACTTTCGCTGCCGACTTTTTTACAATACTCCAAAAGTTCCCGGGCGTCCTCTTTCCTCGCCTTCCGTATTGTCAACTCTTTGCCGTTTTTTAGTAACATTGGCTCACTCCTTGATTTTGCTACCCCCTGATATCACATTCGCCAATGTGATATCAGGGGGTAAAATCCTACATCCCTTGGAAAAACTCAAACACCAACTCATCGTGGCCGGGCAGGCCTTCGTGGGCATGGTTGGGGTAAATTTCGCATTTCTTTGGCGCGGTAATTTTGTTGTACGCCGCAAACTGGGTAGACGGCGGGCAAACTGCGTCCATCAAGGTAATAAACATATACGTCTCACCCTTGATGCGGGGTGCAAAGTTTGACACATCAATATACCCAAGTTTCTCGAACATTTCGTCAATGCGCAGGTGACGCGGGTCACGGCTACGCACAAAATATGATAATTCGTCGTAGGCGTGTTGGAACAAGTCCATTTCCCACACGCGGCGATAGTCGGACAAAAACGGATATGTTGGCGCAAGCTTTTTTACCCGTGGCTCCAATGCGGCACAGGTTAGCGTCAACGCCCCGCCTTGGGAACCGCCCATTGCACCTACGCGGTTTTCGTCTACAAAATCCATATCCATTAGTACCCGGGCTGTTTGGGCGGAATCTAAAAATACGTTGCGGAAAAACAAATCCTTCGAGTCACCGCAATCCAGGCCGCGAATAATATGTCCACGCAGGGTTGTGCCAGTGGTGGCGAAAGTATCCTCCGAGCGGCCCATTTGCCCGCGCACATCCATGGCCAAAACTGCGTAGCCCGCATATGCGTAGGCCAGTTTGTCTACCCACCCGCCGGAACTGCCGGAATACCCGTGGAACATAGCAATGGCGGGGATTTTGCCCGTAATTTTCTCCGGTCGAAGGAACTTACAGCACACCCGCGCGCCGCCTGCTCCGGTAAAGTATAAATATTCGCAAATTACCCCCGGGGCCTGAAACTCTGCGGGTTCCGTTGTGTAATTTGTACCCATTTCATGCATTTCTTTTACCCCATTGTCCCAGTATGCGTCAAAATCCTTTGGCAACGGGCTGGAACCTGTGTAGGTTTGTAAAACTTTTAATGGAAAATCTAATGCCGACATAATGGCCTCCTTATTTCAGGTTAACGCTGAAAAATGTGTACATATCCGTTTGCTCTGCGATAACTTTGCCAACCGGCTTACCCGCCCCGTGGCCGGCAGAACTTTCTATGCGGATAAGAATCGGATTTTCTCCGCCGTCTGCAGCCTGTAAGGTGGCGGCAAATTTACGGGCTTGGCCGGGTACAACGCGGTCGTCTGTATCGGCAGTCATAACAAGGGTTGGCGGGTAAACCGTGTTCATTTTTACATTGTGAAGCGGTGAGTATTTGTATAGAAACTCAAATTGTTCGGGGTTTTCGGCACAGCCATACTCGCCAACCCAGTAACGGCCGCTTGTGAAATGGTGGTAACGCAGCATATCCAAAACAGGTACCCACACAACAACTGCACCAAAGAAATCGGGCCGCTGTGTCAGGCATGCCCCTGTCAGTAAGCCGCCGTTAGAACGCCCTACAATACCAAGTTTCTCGCGGCTGGTATATTTCTCACGAATTAAATATTCCCCGGCAGAAATAAAGTCGTCAAAAACATTTTGCTTACTTTCCAGCATTCCGGCCCTGTGCCATGCTTCGCCGTATTCATCACCGCCGCGCAAGCAAGCCTGTACAAATACGCCGCCCTTTTCCAACCAAACCAGGTTTGAAACAGAAAAGTTAGGTGTAATGCTAATGTTAAAGCCGCCGTAACCGTACAAAACCGTTGGATTATTGCCGTCAAGCTTAATATTTTTGCGGTGGGTAATAAACAGCGGAACTTTTGTGCCGTCCTTCGAAGGGGCAAACACTTGAACTGTCTGATATTCGTCAAATGGGAAATTAATATCCGGCGCAAACCAGGTAGTAGTTTCTTCTGTTGTGAAGTCGTATCGTAAAATTGTGCTTGGGAACAGGAAGCCGGAAAATTGTATGAAAATTTCCTTCCGGTCTTTATCTGCGGAAACAGCGGGTACAGAACCTACGGACGGCAGTGTAATTTCCCGCAAAAACTCACCGTTTAAGTCGTAAAGTTTCAGGCAATTTGTGGCGTGATGCAAGAAAGAGCAAAGCAGCTTGTTATCGGCGATAACTACAATGTTCAGCATTTCGCCTTGGTCCGGGATTACAACTTGCGGCGGCAACGCCCCTGTCTCCGACAGTTTCACGCCCAAAACCTTGCCGAACGGTGCTTCGTTCTGTGTAGAAATATAGGCCACGTCATTTGCAACATTAATTAGAGAATAGCCGCCCTCTACAAACTCGGACGCTATTGGCAGCCACGGGGAATCCACATCGGTCAGCGGCTTATAAAAAAGCTTGTTGCGACGAAGGGTGCTGCCCGCCCTAACGTGCAGGAACAGCCACTTTTTATCATGGTCCGTAAAGGCGTAAAAATCCCAATCCGGGTTTTCCGGGTCTTGGTGAATGATGCGGTCCCGGCTTTGTTCCTGGCCCAGCATGTGCAAACAAACCATGGAGTTTTGCGCCTTGGTTTGCAGCACGGACGCTGCTGTAGGCTCTGGATATCTGTTGTAGAAAAACCCGCTTTCGTCGGCCAGCCAGGAAGTGCTGCTAAATTTCATGTGTTGTAAAAAGTCTGTGCAGTTTTCCTTAGTGTTTAAGTCCAGCACGCGGATTGTCTGCCAGTCGGAACCGCTTTTAGACAGGCTGTAAGCCATGTAGTTGCCCTTGGGGCTAATTACATAATCCATCATCGCCACTGTGCCGTCTTCACTTAATTCGTTGGGGTCAATTACAACTTCGCCAATGTCATGCAAATTGGCAGAGCGGTAAAGCACATGCTGGTTTTGTAGGCCGTCGTTGCGCAGGGTATAGTAATAACCCGCGTGGTAAGAAGGAAGGCCCGCCTTGTTGTAATGCCACAGATCCGTAAGGCGCGTTCTTAACTGCTCCCGTACTTCGTGGCCGGACACATAGCTTTCAAAGTCTGCATTCTGTGAAGCCATCCACTCTTGTACTTCCGGTGCGGTGTCGTCCTCCAGCCAGCGGTAAGGGTCGGCTACAGGGGTACCATGAAAATTTTCTACAACCAGTTCTCTGCGGGTTGTGGGGCGCGGTGGCAAATTTGACATGTGTTACTTCCTCCTTTTAATTAGGTTCTTTCTCTTTGGTTTAGCATTTGTTATACTATTGCAAAGATTCTATCACATTTTTACAGGTGGAAACAAATGAAAATAGAAAACCCATACAAAAACCCGGAAGACAAACTGCTTTTTGCAAAGATTTTAGACAAATACACCGCCGCGCAAAAAAATCACAGGCTTGCCCATTCAGACTTCTTGGACCCGGTACGCTGCGCTTCTTTTGTGCAAACCCTTGAACGGGCAAATGACGGCGTTTTTATGCTGGCCTACGGCGGGTACGAAGACGCCGAGCGCAAAATTATTTCCTTCGACACCCGGGAAATAGAACACGAAAATTTCCCTATTACACCAATTGCCGTCACTTATAACCGGCAGTTTTCCAAAGCCCCAACCCACCGGGATTACTTGGGCGCGGTGCTGGGCCTTGGCCTGGACCGGGGGAAAATTGGTGACATCTGCCTTGGCGCAGAAGGTGCGGTTATGTACGTATCGGAAGATGTGGCCAACTTTATAACAGAAACCCTGGACCAAGTGGGCCGTGTATCCGTAAAAGTAAAAACCCGCCAACAACTTGGCGGGCCGGTAGCCACCGGTGTTACAAAACGAATTACAGTGCCGTCTATGCGGCTGGACGCGGTACTAAGTTCCGCCCTTAACCTATCCAGGGGCAAGGCCGCCACACTGATAGAAAGCGAAAAAGTATTTGTAAACTGGAAACCCGCAAAAAAGACCCATATTGTCGCGGTTGGTGACGCAATAACCGTGCGTGGCCTGGGCAGAATAGCCATAGACGCACAGGGGGGAAGTACCAAGAAAGACAGGGTTGTGCTGGAGGTTACGGTGAATAAGTGACCTAAACCTCCCTTGGCGGGCTTAAATAATGCCCCCGACATACCGGAATAATCTTCAAATCTCCGTCCACATCGGCCATAACAATTTCCTGAGGGTAGTACTCGGGCATACCGTTTACCAGCATCAGATTTTGTGTGGCTTTTTTATTGCAAAATTGGCAGACTGTCTTAATTTCTTCTATAGAATCCGCCCAGTATAATAACGCGGCAGAACCGGCAAACAGCTTGCCGTACGCGGCTCTGTTTTTAAGCCCGTAACACAAAACGGGGATGTCAAGTTTATCGGCAACTTGTGTCAGTTGAAAGACCTGCTCCTCGTTCATAAAAGTTGCTTCGTCAATTAGTACCGCGTAAATTTTGTTACTCACGCAGTATTCGGCAACAATATCGTAAACATTTTCTTCATCTGTAAACGTTATCGCTTTCCCTTTTTCCGGTATAGCGCGGGAAGTAATGTCTGCCCAACGGGTATCTTTTGCCGGTTTCATAAGCAACACGGGCTTGCCCTGGGATTCATAGTTGTGGGCCACCATTAACAGATTTGCAGATTTCGCGCTGTTCATCGCGCCGTATCTAAAATACAGTTTTGCCATTTGTAACATCCCCTACATATTTATTTATCACTTCATAAGCTTCTTTAATTGTGTGTACCCTTACCATGCCGTTTGCCGCCGCATCGTATTCCCGGTTGTTTGGGGCGTCCATAAGAATTTTGAAAAAGTCCCCGCCTTCCAGGTTATGTATCCCGTCATCTATCATCACATCCGCCTTAACAAGCTGCTTTCGCCTTGTTATAATCACATTTTCCCACGATAAGTACGGGAATGCAGAAAAAAGCCAGTCCATTTTGGCAGGTAGTGTTTCATATACAGCCGCAGTTATTATAACTACATCGTGGCCATCGTCAATCATTTTTTTCAAGTACTCTATGCTGGTTGGCCGTGGGGAAATCATGCCCCATATTTCGTTTTCATAGTTAGGGCGGTAGACTTCTTCCACAGTTAGGGTGGGGTAAATAGCCTGAACGTTCCACTCCTTTAAACTCTGCGCACAAGCGTTAAGGTTGTATTTCTTGTTTAGCAACTCCACCCAGCATTCCAGCAAGTTGTTTAGTACATCGTCGATATCTACCAGGATTCTAAGCTTTTTCATGGTTACCTCCCATGTAGGGGCGATTATTAACCGCCCGTGCGTAGCCTGAATTATATCAGCAATACATTCGTTCTACCAGCCCTGCGGTAAAGTTTACCTTACCCAAAAATTAATAACCGCCAGCATTTCCCTTAAATAATTAACCGGCCAGGAATACCAGTCTGTATACGCGCCCCGACGGTTTACCTCCAGTCCAACGCTGCAGGCCGTTTGCACCGCCCGAAAAATATGAAAGTCGTTGGTGACAAGCACCGCGCTAAAACCATCCGGGAAATGCCCGTCCAGTATTTCTTTCGCAAATTTCAGGTTCTCATAAGTAGAAGTCGAATGTTCTTCCAGCAAAATACGCTCCCGTGGTATACCCCTTCGCACCAAGTACCGCGCCATGGCTTCCGCCTCTGTAATGACGGCACGGTTGCCAAGGCCGCCTGTTGTAATAATGTAGGCGTTTGGGTTGCGCTGCCAATAGTCAAAGGCGGCGTCCAAGCGGCGGGCAAGGGGCCGTGTAACAACTTCGCCCCTAACCCCGGCACCCAGCACAATTACCACGTCTTCGTTATAGGTCACACTGCCTGTATTGCCATAGATAAACAGGAAAACCGCAAGAGCCGCCGGAACAATACACATTATACCCAGCCCAACGTGTATTTTCTTGGCAATGCGGTTGAAAAACACCGCGTATGCCATCAACAGCACAGAAAGCCCCGCCTGCAGCGCGAAGCCTATGGTGAGGTTAGACACGTTAAGTACAATTATTACATTTGCCAGAGACAGCACGCCAATTACTGCCAGAATAACCCGTATAGCCATCGAAATTTTCATGTTGCTTCCCCCATTTTCAATTACAAATTTACAATACAGTCTACTTGATAAATTCAAATTACCGGCAGGGAAAAAGTTAAGATTTTTCAAAGAACTACCCCCTGATATCATTTGCCCAATGTGAAATTTGTTATTCACATTCACGCTGTTTTCATATACAATAATAGCGTGAATGTGAGGTGATGATATTGAGTAAGTTTGATTTGCTTGACTCGATACTGCAAAAAAATAATGGATTTATCAAAGCATCAGAAGCCCTTGATGCCGGGGTTTCAAGAAGATATTTTGGTGAATACGTTAAAAAACGTGAGCTGGAGCGTGTTACTCAAGGGCTGTATATGTCTCAAGACACTTGGAATGATGGTATGTATGCCATTCAAGTACGCTATCCAAAAGCTGTATTTTCACATGAAACCGCTTTGTATCTGTTAAACCTTGCAGAGCGAGAGCCTGTTCAGTATGCTGTCACTTTGAAAGCAAGAACGAATGCCGCAGGCTTAACGAAGCAAGGTGTAAAAGTTTATAGTATTAAGAGCGAATTGTTCGAGGAAGGAATTATCCAAATAGCATCACCGTCAGGTCATGCTATAAGAACATATAACTCAGAACGCACAATTTGTGATTTGCTGCGTAGTAGACACAATATCGAAATTCAAGATTTACAATCAGCAGTCAAAGGTTATGTGAAATTAAAAGAAAAGAATATCCCTCTGCTAATGCGATATGCTAAACTGTTTTCCGTTGAAAAAATCATCCGTCAATATTTGGAGGTGTTGTTATAATGGTTCGCACATCACGCCAGTTAAAAGCTCTTGTTCGGAATTTATCAAAAGGCGACAGCACAAAAGCCCTAGTCATAATACGTCATTACGTTATGGAGCGGTTTCTTGAACGCCTGTCCACTTCGGAGTATCATAGCAACTTTATATTAAAAGGTGGCACATTGGTGGCAGCGATGGTTGGGCTGGACAACCGCTCTACCTTAGATGTTGATGCAACCATTAAAAATCTTCCGTTGTCTGAAGAAAATGCAAAGAAAATTGTAGAAGATGTAATTCGTATCCCGATTGATGACGGAATGAATTTTGAAATAATGAGTGTTGGACCCATAATGGATGATGCAGAGTACCCCGGTATTAGAGTCACATTAGAAACAACCCTTGAAACGATGCGTACACCGCTAAAGATTGATTTTTCAACAGGTGATGTAATAACTCCGAGAGAAGTATCTTATTCATTCAAACTGCTTTTTGAAGATCGATGTATATCTATATTGGCATACAACTTGGAAACTGTGCTTGCAGAGAAAGTGGAAACACTCTTAGCCCGCGGCACAGCAAATACGCGGATGCGTGACTTCTATGATATTTTTGCATTAGAAAATACTCAACGACATAATATCGACAAAACCATATTGAAAGCGGCATTTGCAAGCACAAGCGAGAACAGGGGATCATCAGCAGTTACTGCAGATATGGAATTGATATTGAATGAAGTGGAAAGTAGCCCTGCAATGATGTTATTATGGGCAAATTACCAGCGTAAATATGATTACGCCTCTGGTATTGGCTGGGACGATGTAATGTTGGCGGTCAGAAAATTATGCGATGATGTGAAATAACTTTTTACCAGCGGAGAAAAGGTTAAGATTTTTCAAAGAACTACCCCCTGATATCATTTGCCCAACGTGATATCAGGGGGTAGTTTGCCTGTAGATGTCACAGAACACAAAAAGTCAATAATGGAAACAATTGACTGACATTGCCATTTTACGGCGAATGATGTAAAATGTAATTAAAGAACGCAGAAAGGAGGCCTAATAATGCCTATAATTAATTCCGGCAAAATGATAGAAGAAGTTAGAAGACGCAAGGATCAACAGAAGCAGGTACAGGCGCAGCTGGGGGCAGACACAGAACTATTTGTAACAAATGATAAACGACGCACTGTATCAGGGAAACATGTACCTAAACCACAATCAAGGGATGCACTTAGGGAATTTACACTATTACGCCGTGATGATTTGCTATGTACACATCTTGAAAACCAACCCCTTGGTGTATACGCCTTACGTTCTCGCTTGTTATTTTTACTGGAAATAGGTTGTGAACATGCCGGGCAAGAGTTGTTGGACGAATTTAGGCGGTTAGACGGCTTTACATCGGACATTAACTTACAGTTTATACTTAGCCAGGAAGCAAGCTTTATGAATCTTACCAATTGCCCGCCCGGTGAAATAATTCCGATAATCCATGAAGCATTGCGGATAACCTGGCCCCAATTTGACGAAAGCAACATTGGCAACAATTCGCTGCTTTACGAAGAACCGCGCCTGCTGCATACGCTTGCGCTGGTTCGCGCCCGCGAGGACGACTGTAATTCTGCAATAAAGCTGCTTAGGTATGTAAAAAGCGATTTACAAACCCACCAACCGGACGACTTGGAATATAACAACTTGCTTAATAATACGCTTTTTTCCCTGGCGCAGTGTCATTTGCAAGCAAAAAATTATAAAGCTGCGATAAAGGCATGTATCGAAGGAATCAAGTCATCTGTTATGCGAATGCATGGCAAGCTTGTACCGGAATTTTGCTATATTATGGCCTTGGCATATAAAGGGCTGGGCAAACTAAAAAAGTGTAAACCATTGCTGCAACTGGCCTTCTTTGGCCAAGTACTGCTGGAGAAGATACCGGAAGCACGGGAAATCTTAACTTCCGCAAAAGAAGATTTTGGAATAACTTTTGAAACATATGGCGCAGAGACGCCGGAATCTCCACAATATCCCAAAACAGAGTATAAACTGGGCGAGCCGAACGATTATCAAACTTTAAGAGAAATGGTGCAAGGCTTACGCAACAACGCAGGATTAACTTTAAGGCTGCTTTCGGAAGGGTTGTGTCCCTATGCCACATTAAATAAATTTGAAAATGGGCAGGTAGCAGAAACCAAGTTATACTATTTAGAGCCTATTTTGCAACGCTTGGGGCGCGGAATTGACCCATACTGTAATGTATTTTTGTCCATGCAAGCTTTTAACGCCAGAATACTGCGAGAAGAAATATCTAAACTATTGGTTGTAAAACAATGGGATACGGCGGAAGAAAAGCTAAACATCTTGCGGAAAGAAAAAGGCTACAAAAAGTATGCAAACCGGCAATTTGTGTTGGCAGCGACAGCAACCATATATTTATACCGGCATGGTTACGATGAAACATACTACAAAAAAATAGTGGAGGCCCTTAAAGTTACATGGAAGAATTTTGACGAAAACACCATGTCTAACCGTCCATTAACCAGGTATGAAGTTATACTGTTAAACCAACTGGGTAATTACTATAAGGAAACAAAAAGCTTAGACCGCGCTAACAACATATTTTCGCAATTATTTCGGCAGCAAAATATCCAATACGCAGATGAGTCGCAAAAAGCACTGTCTTACGGTACAATTGCAGTCAACTACTCGGGCTGCTTAAACGACCAAGAATGGTGGAACAAAGCAATAGAAGTAGCTGAACAAGGTATAAGTTTTGAATGCAGCCATGACAGGTTGCTAAAATTACCGGCACTGCACTTAAATAAAGCTTATGCCATGTACAATA
>JGI20163J15578_10000442_pt1 | contig 17238 bp, 12 predicted proteins | sample TergutCu122P1_FD_15578 | JGI IMG/M metagenome (IMG submission 15578)
GAATTATTCTTCGAGGCGACTCTACTTATCTGGATGAATTTGGAATGATTCAAACGGTTCCAAGCCCAGAAATATTCTTAGGTGCAGGAATCATCTCTTTACTTTTATTCATTCCTCTGCTAATGATTATTCCTAAGTTATACAGAGAACATTCAGAACCCATATACAACCTCAACAATACAAGGAGAAGACGATGAAACAATTATACACCCCCTGGGGCGAAAATCTTGATGTAAACAACGTGCTTTCAGAATACCCAAGGCCAACTCTGGTTCGAGAGAGCTTTTTAAACCTCAATGGCTATTGGGATTATGCCATTACCAATCACAAAGAATTGCCTCCATCCTTTGATGGGAAAATTTTGGTTCCTTTTTCACCTGAGGCTGTTCTATCTGGTGTCTCCAAACAACTTATGCCCTATCAAACCCTATTTTATCAACGAGAGATTGAGCTTGATGAATCCTTTTATGATCCAGATACCCAGCGACTTATTCTTCACTTTGGCGCAGTTGACCAGGTTGCCCAGGTGTTGGTTAATGGTTCTTTGGTATGTCAGCACGTAGGAGGTTACTTGCCTTTTTCTGCGGATATTTCAGATGCTGCTGTCCTAGGAAAAAACTGTATCACCGTAAGGGTGAGGGATTACACCGATACTTCTCACCATTCTAGAGGCAAGCAAACTTTAGAGCCAGGTGGCATGTGGTATACCCCTCAAAGCGGCATCTGGCAAACGGTTTGGATGGAGAGCGTCCCTAAAAATTATATCAAAGAAGTGAAGTTTACTCCTGATTATGACCAGGGCGAAATCTCTGTGCTTCTCTTAGATAATAGAGCTAAATCTAGTGAATCTATTTTGCCTAAATCTAGCGAATCTCATCTTCCTAAATCTAACGACTCTCATCTGCCTCCACTTAACCCACCAGCGACAAGCTTGATGGAAAATAATGTCTCCATTACCATTATGGCTGCAGGTGAAGTGCTGATTCAACAATCTTTTGAAGTTAATACTGAATATCGAATAAAATTGCCGAAGGTCATCAGCTGGTCACCAGAAAATCCTTTTTTATATGATGTTATCTTGGAGTACGGAGCCGATAGGATTACTTCCTACTTTGCCATGCGCAAAATCTCAGTGGGGAAGGACAGGGAGGGATTTTTGCGTTTTATGCTTAACAATCAGCCCTATTTTCATCACGGACTTTTAGACCAGGGCTATTGGCCAGACGGAATGTATACCCCTCCAAGTGATGAGGCCATGAGATACGATATTCTTACAATGAAAGAGCTAGGCTTTAACACCTTGCGTAAGCACATTAAGATTGAACCCGCTCGCTGGTATTACCATTGTGATAAAATCGGCATGTTGGTTTGGCAGGATATGGTCAATGGGGGAAGTCATTATAACTCTGTGTTTGTCACCTATTTCCCCACCATCATCACAGCTGCTGCCAGAAGGATCAAAGACAATGCCTATGCCCTATTTGGAAGAGAAAGCCTTAAAGGGAGAAAGCAGTTCTATCAAGAGGTGAGAGATACTATAGCCACCTTATACAACCATCCAAGCATTGTTCTTTGGGTCCCTTTCAATGAAGGCTGGGGGCAATTTGACGCCAATAAAGTGACAGGATATGTTAGACGCTTAGACTTCACTCGTCTGGTTAATCAAGCCAGTGGTTGGTTTGATCAAGGTGGTGGAGATGTGTTTAGCATTCATAATTATTTTCGTAAGTTGAAGGCCAAACCTGATAAAAACAGGGTAGTAGCCGTTACAGAGTACGGTGGATTCGCCCTTCGTGTAGAAAACCATAGCTTCCACCATAAAGTGTATGGATATCGGAAGTACTATTCTAAAGAAACTCTCACTAAAGCATTTTGTGGTCTTCTGATTTCAGACATCATAAAAAACCTGAGCAAAGGGCTTTCTGCTGCCATCTATACTCAGGTTTCAGATATCGAAGAAGAGGTGAATGGTTTCCTTACCTACGACCGTAAAATCCTTAAATTTGATGAGAAAAAGGTTAAAAGATGGAATCAAAAACTTATGGCTGAGGCGAATAAGATTTTTAAAGCTTGATGGTTGATGCAACTTTCTTCTTCCCTTATCAGTATTCTAGGGATAGCACTATTCCATTGAAGAAACCTCTCCTGATTTTGAAGAAGAAAGTGGTTTAATTGTTACAAAACAGAGATGGTGGTTTCATAACTCCTGATAGGTCATCTTTTCTTTTACCTTCTCAGCCCATTTTTTGCCTTTTGATAAGTCTCCAAGGATAATCGCACCTACTAGGATGTCCTTATCAAAGAACAGTTTTTCAATTGCACCTTTTCCTTCATCCTTCATCTCTACAATTTTCTTATCCTCTAAGGGTTCACTTTTTGTGTCTCCAACCACATAGAGGGAGATTCCTGGTTCGATAAATAACAAAGGATAGCCCTCTAACTTGTATTCCATCTCTTCCCCTGCTGCGTTGGCTCCTGCTACCTTCCCCATGGCGGTGGCCTCTGACCACAAGGAATAGTTCACTCCTTGAAAACTAGCACAATCTCCGCAGGCGTAGATATCAGGGATGTTTGTTCTCATATGACTGTCTACAACGATACTTCTATCTATCTCTATTCCCGCGGTCTTAGCCACTTCTAAGTTGGGACGAACCCCTGTTGATATGATCACCAGATTGGCTGGCAGACTCTCTCCATTCACCAGCTCTACGCTATGATCGGTAATTTCAGAGATTCCCCCATTGGTCACAAAGTTTAGCCCTTTAGCCTCTAAGGCTTTGGCTAATCGTTCAGAGGATTCCGGATCTAACTGTCTTGGCAGGAGTCGTTCTTGGTTTTCAATTACGGTTACTTTCAGGTTGGCTTTGATCAATTGGCAAGCCGCCTCTAATCCCAACACGCCTCCCCCGATGATTACTGCATCCGTTGCCTGTTTTAATAAGCTTTTAATTCTTGCAATATCATTTACATTGCGTATGGTTACTACACGAGGGCCGTCTGCTCCTTTTATAGGAGGTACAAAAGAGTGGGCCCCTAGGGCAACAATCAACTTATCATAGTCTATCTCAACTTTATTTTGATATTTGCCCTCCACACTTACTTTTTTATTTTCAGCATCTATAGCTACAGCCTTTGTTTCCAACAATATCTGGATTTGATTTTCTTCATACCATTTCTTAGGACTAATGGTCATGTGTTCCTCTGCAAAGTCTGCTAACATCGCCTTAGTAAGCATGGTACGAAGATAAGGCAACTTTGCCTCATCACTTACCAACATGATACTGGCCGTTTTATTTCTTTTGCGAACCTCCGCAACAGCATTGTAACCTGCAGTTCCGCCTCCTAATATTACGAATTTTTCTTGTGTGTTCATCCTTATACTCACTTTCCTTCTACTTTTCTTTATCCTTAAACTATCCATATTTCTTAACAAATCCATTTGACAACTTCTGAAATTCTTCTTCCACTGTTAAAAATAAATCAACAAGCCTTGGTTCAAAGTGACTTCCTTTAGAGTCAATGATTATACTTACTGCCCTCTCATGAGAAAAACCTTCCTTGTATGGCCGATCAGGTGAAACTAAAGCATCGTATACATCTGCAATGGCNAGCATTCTTCCTTGNAATGGAATCTCCTCTCCTTTAAGGCCTCGTGGATAACCTGTTCCGTCCCATTTCTCATGGTGAGAGGCAGCAAAGATTTTCGCATTCTCCAAGAATTCTTTTTCCTTGGTNTTTTCCATAATCCTCTCNATAACTTGCTCCCCGAAGGTGGTGTGCTTTTTGATTTCCGCAAATTCCTCTTCCGTCAATTTTCCAGGCTTTCTAAGAATCTCATCGTTAATGGCGATTTTCCCCACATCGTGAAGTTGGGCAGACTGGAAGATTAATTCCATATCCCAAGTATCTACAATCTCCCTGTATAACTTTTGTTTGTACAGGGCATCGATTAGAATATGCAGATAGGCTTGGGTGCGATCTATGTGACCACCGGTGGTACCATCTCGAATCTCCACTAATTCAGACATAGTTTTTAAGACTGCATTCTTAAGCTCTGCAACGGTCTGAGTCTTCTTGTCCACCAGCTCTTGCAGGTGTTCATTCATATGAGCCAACTTTTCTTTTTGCTCTTTGATGAGTAATTGAACTTCAATTCGTTTTTGTAATAGTGGCGGGGAAAAGGGTTTGTAGATATAATCGGTAGCTCCCAAAGAGAGACCTTCCATCTCACTTTTTATATCGCTTTTAGCAGTAAGAAAAATCACTGGAATTTGATTATACCTTTTGTCTTCCTTCATGATTTTCACCGTTTCATAACCGTCCATCTGGGGCATTTTTACATCCAGCAACACCAAGTCAGGCACCTTTTTTTCCAGCATCTCCAATAACTTTTTGCCAGAATCAAAGGTGACTACTTGGTAAGACTCACCCAATGCAATTTTCCCGATTTCTAAGTTGATGTCTTCGTCGTCTACCAGATAGATTACTTTTCTTTTATTGGTCATCTTTATTCCCTCATTGACTTTTTCTGTAGGCGGTAAGTGACATACTCCTTTTTAGAAATGAGCTACTACAATATTTTATCCTGTAGCAGCTTCACTTTTAATTCTTTATTTTGTATTTGGCTCGGTCATCTTAAGATAACGGGAGTCGAACTAAACACACTTAAACGCTTCTTCTAAGTCTTGAAGAATATCTTCTATGGCTTCTATCCCAATAGACAAGCGAATGGTATTGGGTTTAATCCTTTGCTCTTCTAGTTCCTCCTTGGAGCACTGACTATGGGTGGTGGTGGCAGGGTGTATGACCAAGGACTTGGCGTCTGCCACATTGGCCAATAAGGAGAATAGTTCTAAGTTGTCAATAAAGTCCATGGCAACTTTTTCATCTCCTTTAATCTCAAAAGTGAAGATAGATCCTGCCCCCTTGGGGAAATATCTTTTGTACAAATCTTGTTGTTCCTTATCTTCCGCCACTGCAGGATGGTTCACCTTCTCCACTTTAGGGTGGTAGTTTAAGTATTCCACTACCTTCAGTGCGTTTTCCACATGACGCTCCACGCGCAAGGACAAAGTCTCTAACCCCTGAATCATCAAGAAGGAATTCAATGGAGCAATGCAGGCCCCTGTGTCTCTTAACAATACCGCTCTACACCTTGCAATAAAGGCCAACTTTCCTACTGCCTGAGTAAAACTAATGCCATGATAGCTAGCAGTTGGCTCTGCTAAGGTAGGAAATTTCCCTGCCGCCTCCCAATCAAAGTTTCCACCATCAACAATTACCCCTGCAATACTGGTTCCATGACCTCCAATAAACTTTGTGGCAGAGTGGATTACAATATCTGCCCCATATTCTATTGGACGTATCAGGTACGGGGTTCCAAAGGTGTTGTCCACTAATAAGGGAATGTTGTGTTCATGGGCAATCTTAGCCACCTTCTCAATATCTACTACCTCTGAATTTGGGTTCCCTAAACTTTCAATGAATATCCCCTTGGTATTTTCTTGTATGCCATTGGATATAGCTTCTTCATCAAAGATATCTACAAAGGAGGTCTCTATGCCATACTGGGGCAGAGTATGACGGAACAGATTAAAGGTTCCTCCATAAATGTTATTGGCAGACAGGATGTGGTCTCCTGCCTTTGCAATGGCCATAATCGAATAGGTTACTGCTGCCGAACCCGAGGCCAAGGCCAAAGCTGTGGCACCTCCCTCCAAAGTAGCAATTCTGCTTTCAAAAACTGCTGCTGTTGGATTGCCTAAACGATTATAGATGTTGGCTGATTTTGACAAGTTAAATCTTGCTCTTGCATCCTCGCAATTGTCAAATACATAGGTTGCGGTTTGGTAAATAGGGGTCACTCTAGCATCTGTTGCTGGATCTGGAGTTTCTTGCCCTACATGAAGTTGTAATGTCTCAAATTTAAAATTTCTTTCTTCTCTTGTGATTTTTTTACTCAATGTTCTCCCTCTTTTCTCTATTTTTCACTCAAACAAAGGTGTAGAATAGTACCGCTCTCCTGTGTCTGGAAATATCACTACAATATTCTTCCCAGCATTCTCTGGCCTTTTTGCAAGTTCTATTGCTGCCCACAAAGCGGCTCCTGAAGAGATGCCTGCCAATATTCCTTCTGTTTTTGCCAACTCCTTTGCGGCAGCAAAGGCATCGAATGTTTTAACGGTGATGATTTCATCGTATATCTTGGTGTTCAATATGCCTGGTACGAAGCCCGCCCCTATTCCTTGGATTCCATGTGGACCTTTTGTTCCTTCAGATAATATGGGTGAACCCGATGGCTCTACAGCAACCACCTTGATTTCTGGATTCTGAGCTTTCAAAAACTCTCCCGTGCCTGTGATGGTTCCTCCTGTTCCAATTCCACCGACCAAGAGCTCTATCTTCCCATCAGTGTCTTCCCAAATCTCAGGACCTGTGGTTTTGTAGTGTATTCTTGCGTTGGCCATATTGTCAAACTGACTGGGAACAAAGCTGCCTGGGGTTTCCTTGGCAAGCTCGTCCGCTTTTTCAATGGCTCCTGCCATTCCTTTTGCACCCTCTGTTAACACCACTTGGGCTCCGTAGGCTTTCAGAACATTGCGACGTTCTACACTCATGGTTTCTGGCATGGTTAGGATCACCGGATACCCTCTGATGGTTCCTATGGCGGCCAATCCTATTCCAGTGTTTCCAGAAGTAGGCTCAATAATCACTGACCCTTCTCCTAGCACTCCTCTTTCCTCAGCGTCTAAAACCATAGCCATGGCGGCTCTATCCTTTACACTTTTTGTAGGATTACAATATTCTAGCTTCCCTAGAATCTTGCCTTTTAGCTCTAATTTTTTTCCTAAGTTGTTCAGTTCCATTAAAGGAGTGCCTCCGATTAAATCCATCATTCCTTTATAAATTTTCCCCATTGGCAAAGTCCTCCTTCCTTTTTTTCAGGTAACCAGCTTATTTCTTTTTAACCCTTAGCATTACTCGAATCAAGTAATTGGTATCGTCAGATATACAGATTTCATTGTGAACATATTCTTCATAACAATCGCCAGAAACTACATATCCTTCTTTCTCTATGTAATTCAATAACCTGACATATAAATCTTCGCACTTCCCATAGCCTCCTCTGGTGTATCCAATGGCATATTCTCCCGCTTCTCTTTTCTGATTCCCCTTGGGGTGGTAGAAATAAAAGCGACTGGGGTATATCCAATCTTTATTCCTTATCCGTTCCCCTGTGTACAGGGCCCACACAGGATGGTTTAGGCTTAGTTTAGGATATTCTTCATGCATCTCTTCATAAAATATGTTCAAAGCATCATAATCGCTCTTGCCATCACTATAGTCATTCTCTTTTCCAAGAAACATGGTCGCTTCTGGTAGATGCTGAATGGATAAAGACTTTTCATCCACCTTTAACCCTTCTTGAATGTTGTGGTTCAGGGTTTTAAGAAGATCTCTAGAATTCATTAATTCTTCGATTTTTTCATTTATCTTCGCAATCTGCAAATCAAAAGTAACATCAAAGTTCTCTGGGTTTCTTGAGTCAATAAGCTCTTTGATCTGGGTAAGTGACAAACCCATCTCTTGCATGGTTCTAATCACATTCATAGTGGCCAGTTGTGATGGGGAATAGTAGCGATAACCACTTTCTCCCCTTATTTCAGGAGACATCAGTCCCTTTCTGTCATAATGAAGCAAAGTATCTTTCGTTGTTCGGGAGTATTTTGCAAATGCGCTGATTGTAAAAACACCTTTAGACATTGCTCCTTCCTTTCTATTACAATGTATTTATGGTTAAAGTACATGACTACCCGTCATGTCTATATCCATCTTGTTGCTTATGCTCGTTTTAAGTTTTTCTTTAACACAGAAGTATAAGACTTTTTCTGGTTAATACATAACCACATTGCTTAGCAACAATAAAACCATTACCAAGGCAATAACAACCGCCACTGTTCTAACGATTATTTTTTTATTCTTGTAAATAAATCTCATCATAATTTTTCTCTCCTTCAGTCAATCTCTCTCTTTAATCTTTCTGTAGATTTAAGAACTCATGGGGTTCTACTTCCACTAGGGTGAGAAGAATAACCGTGTTCGTTTTATTTTTCTCACCCTAGTTTAAGTATAACTTATTCCTTGCCATTTTTGTACACTTTTTTAAATTTTTCACTTTCCCGATAGCAAAATCGGCCATCTCTTGTTAAAATGAAGTTACCTGTCTAAACTATTGAAAGGAGCACATNATTCATGAAAGAAATATATTTTGCTGGAGGTTGTTTTTGGGGAGCTGAAAAGTATCTCTCTTTAATTCCAGGAGTTCTTCACACAGAGGTAGGTTATGCCAACGGCCATACCAAAAACCCTACTTACAAGAAAGTTTGTGAGAAAGAGACTGGTCATGTGGAAGCGGTAAAGGTTCAATATAATCCTGAACAGGCACCTTTAACCTTCCTGCTGGATTTGTTCTTTGACTCCATTGACCCCACCACCTTGAATAAGCAAGGAGAGGATGTGGGTACCCAGTATCGCTCGGGAGTATATTATACCGACGAGTCGGACAAAGCACTTATTCAAGTAGCCATCCGCGAACTACAAAAGCAGTACTCCCGGCCTATAGTTGTGGAAGTACTCCCTTTGTCTTGTTTCTATCTAGCAGAAGAATATCATCAGAAATATTTGGATAAAAACCCTACAGGGTATTGCCATATTGGTGAAGACTTATTTGCTAAGGCAAGAGCAGCTGTCCCTCGCTACTCTGGGGGTATTAGAGCACGTTAGTCATCGGATAAAAGATAGAGTGAGACGCGTTTATCGCATCTCACTCTATGATTGAGTACATTTTATTTACTTCATATTAGAAATTCATTCCTAACATTAACGCTGGGTTCACGTGGATTCCATTGATGATTACTTCAAAGTGTAGGTGGTTTCCTGTAGAGTTTCCAGTGGTTCCAGATAAGGCAATTTGTTGTCCTCGCTCTATTCTTTGACCTTCTACTACAAAGTTTGCAAGGTTGTGCATGTATCTGGTCACTAAACCATCTCCATGATCAATTTCAATCCAGTTTCCTGCAGTCATGCTGTATCCAACAAAGGTTACATAACCTCCATCAACAGCAAAGACGGGTAGGTTGTAGTTCCCTGTTCCTAAATCCAATCCTCTGTGGAATGCATTATCCCACGCTCTCCAACCGAAAGGACTGGTTGGTACAGATCCTGGCACAGGGTGAATGAATCTTCCTTCTCCTAGAAGACTGTTATAGTCTGCTAAGGTCATCTCGTCTAGACGATACAAGTCATAATTCACCATGTGACGAATCAAACTTCTGGCATAATTAATGTCTGTTGCCCATCTGCTACCGATATTCCATGCAAAAGTGTTGGCATCGGTTACGCCTTCAGTAAGATCGCTATACACTGCGTGTAGCAATTCACTTCTGTCTAAGATACTTTCTGTGAAAGTATTATACGCTCGGAAATTATCATTAATGAAGTAGCTCTCTCCAGCAGGGGTCATCTCAAAGGTGCGCATGTTTACGCTTCCTGCTGTTCCTGTTCCTTTAATTCCAAACAAGTTGTGATAGTAGAAGGATAAACGGGAAAGACCTTGTCCATATTCACCACCTGGTCCGTAGGTTCCGTATCCACCTTCTTGAATAATCTGGGCTATCGCTACAGATGCTGGGAAATTATAATTATCCTGAGCAAGCAACACTCCAACGATCATCTCCATATTGATAAATGGTGGTAAACCTTCAATCTCTGTGTCAACATTAAATCTTATTCTATGCTCTAAATCTATAAATGTTCCTGAAGGATTCAATAACCCTCCTGGTCTACCAATTCCAGGGTTTAAGATATTCGCTGGAATAACGGGAGGAGTAAAATTGAATTCTGGCAACGGTGGGCTTGATTCTTCCACTTCTGGTAGTGGCAGTACAGGAACATTCACTCCTGGTACTTCTTCCCCTGGCCCTACTGGAGGTTGAGGAGTCACAGGCACATCAGGAATGTTTATCCCAGGTATCTGTTCTCCTGGCCCTGGCTCAACGGGTGTATCTCCTGGATCGTATGGGTCATATGGATCGTATGGGTCATATGGATCATATGGATCTATTGGGTCATATGGGTCATATGGGTCATATGGATCCACTGGGTCATAAGGATATTGTGGAATGTATGGGCCTCCAGGCTCGTTACCTTCTCCTGGATAATAAGGATCTTGTCCATCCTCGTTGTCACCTAGGTCCACTCCATCTTCTCCACCAGACCCCTCAGAAGCATCATCGAAGTCAACGTCTGTTCCTTCTGTCAACCAAGGCTCTTCTCCGATTCCAGCTAATTCTTCTCTCGTGCGAATTACCTCACAATCATATTCACAGTTCTCTTCGCATTGGCACTGGTACTGATACTCATATTCACATTCACAGATTACTTCCCCTTCAGGGTCAAAAACATCACCTATAAGGCCCCCTCCGTAGCCTAGTAATCCAAAAGTTAGAAGAGACGCTGTAATTACGCCTACTGTCAATATTAATTTTAATTGTTTAAAAAAATCTCTTCTTATCATTTGATGTCTCCTTTAATACTTATACTCCAGTTTTGTTTGTTGCTTCCCCTTATATATCAATTTCCCATTCTTCTCTTTTTCTTTCAATTTTTCTTACTTTTTCCGCAAGCCTTTCTTTCTTTTCCTGCTCTTTTTTCTCAAGTTCTTTTTTCTTTTCTTCTACAGTCTTCTCTTTTTCTTCGATGGACTTTTCTTTAGCCCTTAAAAGCCTTTCCTTTTCCTCTAGCTCTCTTTGTTTTCTTGCGATTTCTCTTTCTTTCTTCTCTAGGTTTTTATCCTTTTTTTCTATTTTATCCGAGGGTCTGGCTTTTTCATGAGGGGCTCTTTCTTTAGGCTCTGAGATTCTGTCACCGACTTGTTCCTCTCTTGCTTTTATAGGAACTTGCCTTTCTCTCTTTATAGGCCTTATCTCCGCCTCTTCTTCCTCTTCATCACTCATCAACGTTGCCAGTATTTGTTCTTGTAATTCCATGAAATCATCGGACTTGGTTCTGTTCTTACGAACAATGGATACGATGATTGCAACCAGTACAAAAATTCCTGCAATAGCCATCAACAGTAAAAGGATGTTGTAAATGCTCTCCTCGTCTAACATGGGTGGTGGTTCTGGTAATGCTTCTTCCTCTTCTTCTACCACTTCTTCTTGCACAGGCTCTGGAGGTGCCTCTTCTACTTCAGCAACCGCTGTGCCTGTTCCATATAGGGACAAAGTAAGTGGCCATCGTCGTGGTGGGTACCCATCTTCTCCTTGTTCCTCTTCAATGAGGAAAGTTACTTCATATGATTCGGAAGACATCTGTATGCCGTCCAAGCCTACTTCATATGTAAACGATGAGTTGGGCGCCATATGAATCCCATCTCTAGTATTGGTAAACACAAGATTCCCTGCGTTGTCTCTCACCTCTGTGGTAATGGTTAACTCTCCTGCAAATGAAGCCGTAGCATTGCGCAAAAGTGCATTCACTACACTTTGACCACCAACTACTTCCAAGTTTGCATCCGCCAGCATTAGCTGTGGTTCCACTGGTTCCCCTTGCACCAATAGCATCGCCATCATAATCGGTGGCACAACATCTTCTGCCAAGGTAAAGGTAAGACCTCCTGCTAGAACTCCTTGAAAAGGTGTCTCTGGCATCCGAATGGTCATCCAAAATTCCACGGTTTCGTAAGGTTCTAACTGAACAAAGGGATTAAAGCTAACTAAGTCCTCTATATTGTGAGGCAAGGTTGCATCTGGCGGCTCATTAGATCCGAAGTAATTCACTCTTCCTTGCTGGTCTGTAGTGGCCAGATGAATGGCTACCTCCACCGTCTGATATTCCCCTGTTAAATTCTCAAATCTTACCGAGACAAATTGCTCTTCTCCAGGGTGGGTTTCCAAGTGGAAATGGCGTACCCCTGGACTAATCTGGCTCTCTGGAAGTATTGGTCTTACAGAGAATATTCCTGCAGGATGCTCTGCTGGCGGCTCTTCATCTTGGTCGTATAAGTATTCTCCATCTGCTTGTTCTGTGTCTTCTGTGTGCTCTGTATATTCTGCTCTTGCCAGAAATACACCTTCTGAATTCGCCAACACTTCATGAGGCGGCAAAAAGCCATACAATGCTCCACTCAAAAGGATAAGAGCTAAGAAGATGGTCCACGTTTGTTTCAATATAATTGTTACTCTTAAAGGTGAAGGCTGTATTAAGTTGGATGGTGTTTTATGTTCCCCTAAGTCTCTCTTCATTTCCCTTCAAACCTTCTACAATATTAATCGTACCCCTTATTATACCCTATTTCTCATCTTTTTGCAAGTTTTATAAGGTTCCTCCATTTAATAGGTAATTCTTTCTTTATTGCACTATGTTTTGTTTTCCATAGATTCTATAATTATAAACCATCATCTCCTGAATTGCAATCTCTCATTTTACCCGCTAAGAGTAATTTCTGAAATTCTCCTTTCGGTGTAAAACAACGTCCACTCACTTCTTATCCACTATTCTTCGTTAATGCATCACGCTTTCTTGATTAAAAAAATTATGCTTCCCTCTAATTCTTTAGTAGACTTTCGCTCTTTTTCCAGTTATAATAGACCCTATAATTCACCTCGGCTCTTTCTCTAGTGTTTTGCAGTAGCCGTTACTAATGTTTAATTACGCCTTAAAACTTACAGGTACACTTGATTATTTATAACCGATATTACTTCCTTAAGGAGAGCATTGAAACATGAAGAACCTTTTTTTGGCCATGTCTAGGGATCGTAAATTCATCAAAAAGGTACAATTACTTCGTTCTTTGGCCAATGCGGAACATTCTGTGAACATAAAGGATTTGACCGCTGCTGTAGATTTAACCCCCTCAACAATAAGAACAGAGATTCACACCCTTAATGATGAACTAAAAACCTATATCGACATTACCTCTCCCAAACAAGGTGAATATTTGTTGTTGTTTAAATCTAACACTTCAATTGAGGCCATTGTTGCAGAGTTGATTAAAGAAGCCTTGACCTTTAAAATTGTCAAGTCGCTTTTTAATAATGATGCTCTAAACCTATATGACGCCCTTGATTATTTCTGTGTTTCTCGCTCTACTTATCTTAGAACCATCGCATCTATGAACGAAGTTCTAAAAAAATTCAATCTACAGATTGAAACCTCTACCCTTCGCTTCAGAGGAAAGGAAGAAGACATTCGGGTTTTCTTATTTGAGTTTTTTGCTTTATTAGGAGATACTCAAGTGGTTTCGGATAAAGCCAACGATGATACCAAGCTTTTTCTTGGCTTGATAGAGGAAAATATCCCGTCTCCCTTGTATTACAATTACTTTAGAATTTCCCTTTGGTTAGCCATTGCCAAAACCCGTTGGGAGAACCAATCTTATCTGGACACTACTTTTACTCGCCTAGAGGCCGCTGTTCAAAACTCCTTACTGTATGAGAAATTTTCTAATGTTATGGAGTTTCTTCATTTTCAGTTTGACACCAGCGACTCTCTTCCTCCTCAGGAGTTTTTGTGGGCTTTCATTACCTCTCTTCATTGCTTATCCTACCGAACGCCAGTGGATATCTCCTTTGCTTATGATTACCGATATATCAATTGTGAGTCTCAGCCAGAAGTGAGAAAAGAGGTTCAAGCAATTGTTAGATCATTCATGCCACATACCAATGAACAAGAGGACATTTTCCTGAAAATCGAAGGCTTTTTGATTAACTACCATCTACTTTCTACCATCTCTGGGAACTACCAAGTTGTTACCGCAGATTTTCGGGATTTTATAAAAGCAAATCATGAAGGCATCTACAACAAGTGGCTACTGAAACTTTCTTCTGCTGTGCAAGAAAGCAATGTCTTAAACTTCGGGAACATAGAAGATTTAGTCGTTTGTCTCGTATCATTATTCTTGTCAAATGGCAAGGTAAGTTCTGTTCATCCTTTGAAAGTTATTTTTGCAATTCAAGGTCATGCTGGCTTTGATGAATACATTATGGAAAGAGCAAAACTTTATATTACCCAAAACATGGACGTAGAATTCTACATTAATCAACCCATCACTTTAGAAGATATCGAAAAAGCTCATGCGGATATTGTTGTTACCAATTACAACTCTTTCGATTACAGAACGCTGCCTTTCCATTATATTCACTTGTCCACCATTCCTACTGCACTGGACTGGAAGATTTTGAAAGAATTGTTTGAATCCTTGTCAAAGGGCTCTCTGGATCAACAAATAGACGATAGTATATTTTAGGTAAGTGCTCTGGTTATTAAATAATGACGTTCTTTTCGCTAGGCTCGATAACACCTCGCCAAACGGGGAGAACTGGCTCGCACTAACTTCGATAAAACCTCAGTAAATGCTGGGCAAACCACAAAAAACCCCTTGAACTTAATGCTCAAGGGGCTTCATTATGGTTTGATTTCTAATTACTCTTCTGTCTTCTCAATTCTGTCTTGGCCACCTGCATCAATTACAGTAAATACTCTCTCGATATCGAAAGCATCTGCATCTTCCTTCACAGTTGCAAGAGCTCTGTTAACCGTCTTGTATTGTGCAGATAAGTTAGCGAAGAATTCTTCAATTGCTTTCTTCTCGCCATCAACACGTGAACACCAATTGCGGTATACTTCATTCTCGTGCTTGAACTTCGCTCTTAAATTCAGCATCTTAACTAATTCTTTTTCTGATTCACGACGTGATTCATCAACAATACGTTGACCTTCCGCGCGGGCTTCTCTTAAGATTTCGCTAATATCATCGGAATAGTTATAAGTTCCTGCAGATGCCATATATTGCTTAGGAACACCTTCATAATCTTCCTTCTTGCTGGCCAAATCACTTTCAACAGCTCTTAACTTGCTTCTTAAGCTCTCATTCTCTGCAGCGCGCTCTCTTAGCTCTTCATTCAACCTGTCAATTCGAGCAGTGTAGTCTCTAATGGCGCTTGCTGAAACATCTACATTTCCGCCATAAGAAGTGCTGGCTACGTCCTTAAGGGTATCACGTTCCTCTTGCACCTTGCCATAATCCCCTTGTAACGCCTCCAAGTCTTGCTTGTATTTATCCAATTCTTGCTTTTGTTCTTCGATGGTACGCTTTTGCTCATCACACTCTTCACGCAAAGTAGACGCAAGCTCTTTGAAACGACTAAGATTCTCAATTTGTCCTACCAAGCTATCACGTTCTTCTGCATTCTCTGCTTCTAAGGCGGCTTTGTACTCATCTAATTCCTTCTTGTTCTGACCTGCTAATTCAGCCTTTTGGTTCTTCAGCTCTTTCTTAAGGTATGCGTCATACATTGTCACGATCTGTTGAATGTGAAAATAAACGTCAACCTTATCCAGTCCACCTCCACCTAGTCCAGCTTTTTTGATTTCCATCTGATTGATGTAATCGATAATGTCTTGTTTTGTAATCATTTCTCTTTGCTCTTGTGTCATCTTCATTCTCCTTGAGTTCTATATAATATTTTCCTATAACTAATAGTGAATAATTTGCTCAGGCAATTTACCCCTTACTCTCCCTTTTACAATAATGAGTATAAATAGCCACACTGACATTCTATAAGCTTTTGAGCGAAAAGTAAAGAGCTTTTTGCAACTTTTTTTGATTTTTCTTGATTTTTTGCCTGTTTTTCCCTTTTTCCTTTGGTTTTCACCCTTTCGTAAACCTTTTTTTACGCAAATCTACCACAGTCATTATTCAAATCGGGTAGAAGGCTCTCTTTTTTGGCCTCTCTACCCGATTTCTACCCGTTTTACGGGTGTGCGCTATTGCTGATTGTTAATCGATATCTTCCATCATATTATCGTATGAAAAAATGCTCCTGATCTTTTTCATCTCTTATTATAATCATGGACGTTTTTTCTTTTTGCCTTTTCGCTATTGCAAGCATAGTAGAGGTTGTAGTAAAACCTAGAAGCCCAAGTGCAAACATCATTAGCCATAAGGCCATATTAGCTGTGTCACCTGTCTTAGGTAATGGACGACCATCTGCTCCTGGTGCTCCTGCTGGTCCTCGTGGTCCTTCTGGCCCTTGTGGTCCCGTTGGTCCCACTGGTCCTGGTCTTCCAGCATTGCACTCTTTACAACAACCTTTACAGTAGCCACTACCGCAGTTGCATTTTTCTACGTTGCAACACTTACCACAGCCTTTACATTCGAAGTCACAATCACATTCATCACATTCGGTACAACAATCTGTGCAGTGCCCACTTCCACAGTCGCATTCTCCTACGTCGCAACACTTACCACAATCCTTGCATTCGAAGTCACAATCACATTCGGTACAACAGTCTGTGCAGTGTCCGCTTCCACAGTCGCATTCTTCTACGTCACAACACTGGCCACAATCCTTGCATTCGAAGTCACAATCACATTCATCACATTCGGTACAACAATCTGTGCAGTGTCCGCTTCCACAGTCGCATTCTTCTGCGTCGCAACACTTACCACAATCCTTGCATTCGAAGTCACAATCACATTCATCACATTCGGTACAACAATCTGTGCAGTGCCCGCTTCCACAGTCGCATTCTTCTACGTCGCAACACTGGCCACAATCCTTGCATTCGAAGTCACAATCACATTCATCACATTCGGTACAACAATCTGTGCAGTGCCCACTTCCACAGTCGCATTCTCCTACGTCACAACACTGGCCACAGTCTTTGCATTCGAAGTCACAATCACATTCATCACATTCGGTACAACAGTCTGTGCAGTGTCCGCTTCCACAGTCGCATTCTTCTGCGTCGCAACACTGGCCACAGTCTTTGCATTCGAAGTCACAATCACATGCCTCTGACCACCCAGCGATGAAAATTTCGCTGCGGGTCATTGGATTGACGAAGGCTGGGCTCCAACCTGTGTGAACGAATCCACCACGGGTTGGGATTGGTTCTACTGCGTTGCTTCCATGACGCACTTGTTGACTAAGTGGTGTAATTCCTGTGTAAGTTCCACCATTCAGCTTAAAGGTTATGGTGTGATACAGAACTAAGATTTCATCTCCTGTTTCTTCACAAGGAACTTTCACTACACTGTCGCCCTCTGGTGGAGTTAGGATTACAATAGTTCCATTCTCACCATCTGGGCATTGGATAATCTCTACGTCCCAGCCTGGAGGGGTGTTTACTGCGATATCTTCTTCACTTGGATTGGTTGGGAAGGTCACTACA
>JGI20163J15578_10000443_pt1 | contig 17193 bp, 18 predicted proteins | sample TergutCu122P1_FD_15578 | JGI IMG/M metagenome (IMG submission 15578)
ACTTTTTCGTATTCTTGCTCTATTGCTTCTTTTGTTAGCTCCATCTGTTATCACCGCGGACAGTTTAACTGGTTTCTTTCGACTTTACAACTGTAATATTATATGATGTATTCATCTGAATTTGCCCCTGTAATGCATAGCTGTTTTATGATATGCTCGCTATGTCAACCATTAGTTGACATTGTTGACTAAAGTCAACTATAACTCCCTTGCTGCAGGAGAGTATCTCATATAGAATTTTTATCGGAGGTCTTGAAATGAACGGGCTAAATATTGCGAACGTCATCACCAAAAAGCGACGCGACAAGGGCATCACCCAAGAGGGATTGGCGGAATACATGGGAGTATCGAAAGCCGCCGTATCCAAATGGGAAAAGGGGCAAAGCTATCCCGATATAACTTTGCTGCCGCGCTTGGCGGCATACTTCAACATAAGCGTTGACGAACTGCTCGGCTATTCTCCTGAGCTTACCCTTGATGAAATCCGAAAACTGTGCTGCAACCAATCAGCAGCGTTTACTAACAAGCCTTTTGATGAATCCATGTCAGAATTTAGAGAACTGATTAAGGACTATCGCTCTTGTTTTCCGCTTGTGTATCATATGTCGGTGTTGCTGATTAATCATTTTGGTACGCTTTCCAAAGAACCCCACTATGAGGCGATTAGGGAAGCCAAAGAGTTATTTGAGATGGTTGTTTCAGATTGCAAAGATGTGATGCTTGCCCGTGATGCGCTTAATATGCAGGCCATATGCTCGATTCTTCTAGAGCAGCCTGATGATGTGTTTTCGCTTTTGGGCGAATCAATAAGCACACAGTTGCTTAATGAGGGCAGTTTAATTGCCAAAGCGTTTTTGCTTACAGGAAACAAAGCTCAGGCGAAAGAAGTGTATCAATGCAACATACACAGGTTTTTATTGAATTTGAATGAATCGTTGGTGGACTATATTCAGTTGCTTGATGATAATTTCGATGCCGCCCAAACGGCTTTTAACAGGGTGATAGAGCTGATTCGGCTGTTTAATATCAGCAAATTAAACCCAGAAACTATGATAACAGCATACTTGCAAGGTGCGGATATGTATTGCAAGTACGGGGATTTTGATAAAGCTCTTGAACTGCTAGAAAAATATGTAGACTTTTGCACCAACGGGTTTTTCCCGCTTAGAGTTAGGGGTGATGATTTTTTTACCGATGTTGATGAATGGTTAAACCGTGATGAGTTCGATGTGTCAGTAATAAGCGAGCAGGCAGTAATGAACAGTATGCTCCATGATTTACATGATTTTTCTTCTTATGCAGAAATAAATGACAATCCTCGGTATAAGCGGATTGTGAAAATACTTAGCGAGTTTGTCGGAAACGAGTAATTATATTGCGGGGTGTTTATTATTAAGACTTTTTTTGTAACGTTAAGGAAAAACCGGATTCCGTACATAGGATTTGTTATTTTCTTTATAACAGCATCATTAATTGTATCTGCTAGCGTTGTAATAGGGCAAATATTCATAGGCGAAATGGGACAAGCTGCTTACCGGTTTGACACAAGAGCTATCGTAAACTTTTTACTGATATTTACTGCTGTAATGGGCGTGAGAGCTATTTTTTCGGCATTATCGGCACTCTTTTTACGCAGGTTTGAAGCCCGCGCAGATTACAGCTTTCGTGTAAATTTCGCCAAGTTCTTTTTACGCTTGCCATTTTCACGGCTAGAAAAAACCAATAGCGGTGAAAACCTATCCGTTTTCGTTAACGATTTGCCGCAGGCTGTTCAGTTTGTAAGTTCCGGCGTATTTAATTTGGCTGCCGATTTCACGCTGCTTCTTGTGGTGCTGGTATATATGTTTTATGTAAATTGGCTCTACACTCTTATTTTTTTGGCCGCCTTCCCTGTACTTACGGTGTTGCAGATTCTTATCTCAATACCTATCGAAAAAGCATCAGAAAAAGTACAGGAAACACAAGCCAAGTTTAATGCAGTGGTCAATGATTCCCTGCAAAACACCTCAACTGTTATAGCATACGCCCTTGAGGAAGAACTGGAAAGCCGTTATGTTCATGCTTACAAAAAATATTATACATCCTCAATGCGCCTGGCCCGTATGGAATCGATTTTGGTTGTTACCGGATTTGTGCTTTCTGGGCTTCCGCTTGTGGCTTTGTTTATCTCATCAGGGCTTGCCGTAGTGAATGAAGCCATGCTTATTTCGGAGTTTTTGGTTTACACGGGTATAGGCATGATGGCAACGGGCTGGCTTATGGAATTTGCAGAAACATTGGCTCAATTAGGGATTTGGATGGCAGGAGCCAAAAGGCTAAATGAGTTTACTACAGGTGATGAAGAAAAAATGGGCAGGTCGAAAATATCTCCGAAGGGAAATATTGCAGTTGCGTTTGAAAATGTCAATTTTGCCTATGCCGATGAAGCAGTTTTGCAAGCCGTATCTTTTGAAATACCGCAAGGTTCAAAGGTAGCTATTATGGGAAGTTCTGGTTCGGGAAAGTCAACGATAATAAAACTGTTGCTTGGGCTGTATAAACCAACAAGCGGCAAAATACAGGTTCTAGGAAACGACACGATAGCCGTAGGCAAATATGCACTCCGCAATTCTTTTGCGTATGTGCCGCAGGATTCATTCCTCTTCCCAGTGTCTATCGGCGAAAACATTATAGGCAAAAATACTGATGATATTTCACCGCAAGAGCAAGCCATGCTTGAAAAATCATGTTGCGATGCCGGTATTTTGGATTTTATCAACAGCTTGCCCGAAAATTTTAACAGTATACTATCAGAGTCTGCCGAAAACATATCGGGTGGGCAACGTCAGCGCATTGCAATGGCAAGGGCATTTTACAAAAATGCACCTATAGTCTTGTTTGACGAAGCAACTTCCGCCCTTGACCCTACAACCGAGGCAGAAATACTAAAAACTCTAGCAGATGCAACAAAGGACAAAACTGTAATAATGGTAGCACACCGTGCGGCGGCAAAGGCCTTTTGTGATACGGTAATAACAATGGAAGGGGGCAAAATCACATGACCAACTTCAAAAAGATGTTTTTATTTTTGCGCCCATATATGTTCTTGTACTGCATTGGTATGTTCCTGTACAATTTTCAGACTTTTGCATTTAGCATTGCAATAGGTTTGCTGGGCAGTAATGTTATGGCAGGTGTTATGGCAGGTGATACAGGCGAAATTATAAGGGGCACAATTATTGCAGTTTCTATCCTTGCTGTATTGTTCTCCCTAGTAGGGCTTGGCATGTATCTTGTCGGCATAGCTTTGCTAAAGGCAGAGTTGGACTTAAAGCAAAAGCTGTTCCGCCGCTTTATGCACAGCAGTTTAGAATCAAGCGGGCATAGCGGCGAGGGTATTGCTGCAATAAACACAGAAGCAAATACCGCAATGGGTGTATGGGAAAGTGCGCTTAGCGGATTGTTGCGCCCTGTACTCGGTATTAGCCTTTCCTTGGTTACGATATTTATTGTCGAATGGAGATTAGGATTTGCAGCAGTTATACTTGGACTCCTTGCATATATTATGCAAAGCCGCTTTGTCAAACCTTTGGCAGCAATCGGCAAAGAAAGGCTTAACGCCAATGCAGATGCCGTTAAAGCAGTAAGCGATATTTTTCAGGGGGCGCTGCCACTAAGGGCGTTAAATATGCAGGACAGGATATTGGAAAATGCAAGCAAAAACATAGTGCGGCTTAAATTATTAAATTTTCGTCAAGCATTTATGGCAATGTGGCAGAGACTGTTTACTACAGTACAGGGCTGGCTGGCCTTGGTAATTGTCTTTGGTTTTGGCGGTTGGCTTGTGGCAACACAGGGGCTTTACTTCCCTGTTTTGCTTCTTATTTTACCTCTTGTACAGAACATTTCTGAAGAGATGGGTAATGTAGGCCAAGCAATAGCAGGGCTTCAGCCACCTTTAGTGGCGGCAGAAAGGATTTTAGCAATTATTGATAATGTCCCTACTTCACAGAACAAGGGGATTATGGCATTTGACGGTTCAAGCCTAAAGACACAAGGGCTAAATTTCAAGTACCAAGATGTCGATCAAAATACGCTTCAAGACATTAATTTGGACATATCACCCTGTGAAATGGTGGCATTTGTCGGCCCTTCAGGTTCGGGGAAATCTACATTGTTACGAATAATGGCCGGCTTTTATGAGCGTGAGCAACTAGGATTATCACTAGGCGGTATTTCATTTGATGCTGTTAATATAGTCGAGTGGCGTAAACAATTCGCATATGTTGACCAAAGCTGTAAGTTGTTTGACATGACCGTAAAAGAAAACATAGCATTGGGGCGTAAGGATAATGTATCCGATACCGACATCATAGGCGCGGCAAAAAAGGCATTTGCACATGATTTTATCGAAGAGCTGGAGAATAAATACGATGCTCCCTGCGGTGAGTTAGGTTCGTCTTTATCTGGCGGTCAAAAACAACGCATAGCCATCGCCCGTGCCTTGATAAAAGGCTCCCCGATATTGGTCTTTGACGAAGCCACCTCAGCCCTTGATGTCGATAGCGAACGCTATGTTATGGACACAATAGAATCCCTGCGCCGTGACCATACTATCCTTATCACTACTCATAATTTAAACAACATCGCCACTGCCGACAAAATTGTTGTAATGGACGGCGGGCGGATAGCGGAAACTGGGAAACATGAAGAATTGATGGCAAACGGTGGCCTGTATAGTCGGCTGCTCGCCGCCGAATAATTTGGAATGATTGGCAAGCGCCCGCTACACTTCGCCACTATTTTTTTGTATGTTTGTTATATGCTTCTTTATGTAATCTAAACTAAGAGTCAGGGCATATCTCAACACGAATCATATGTCACCCCTCGCCATTTATATATTCTCTACCTGAATACAAAAACAAGGGGGTGATGCCATGACCAAGCTAAAAATCGTCGAGATTGTAGTCCTAGCAGCTACAGCCTTTTTGACGGCGATGAAGTCAATCCTCAAGTTCATCGACTACATCGGCAAGATTAGACCTAAAGCTGCCCCAAATGCAGCCTAACAACAGAACCGCAACCCGAGAGGACTTCCGTCATGGAGGTCCTTTCTTCATTTAAAGAAGGAGAGATAAACCATGCCGACAGATATTGAATCCATGTTTTATACCAGAGAAGCACCTTGGCATAACCTGGGTATCTGTGTTGAAACTGCGTTAACCTCCGGGGAAGCCCTTGAAAAATCTGGCCTCGACTGGACTGTAGCCCAGCGTCCAATCATGACCGATAACTATGATCCCATCCCAGGCTACAAAGCCAACATTCGGGATACGGATAATCGTGTTCTAGGCGTTGTCACCGATAGGTATAAGGTTGTCCAAAACCATGCCGCATTCGCATTCGTGGATAGCTTGCTGGGTGAGGGTGTCCGTTTTGAAACCGCCGGCAGCTTAAACGGCGGAAAGAAAGTTTGGATGCTCGCCAAGCTGCCAAACCAGTACACCATGCTGGACGAGCAAATCGAACCATACCTGGTGTTTTCCAACTCCCATGATGGCAGTAGCAGTATTCGCGTAGCCTGTACACCAATTCGTGTTGTATGCCAGAACACGCTAAACCTTGCGCTTAATACAGCCAAGCGAATCTGGTCAACCATCCACGTTGGCGACTTGGCCCACAAGATGGATGAGGCGCACAACACCCTGATGTTAGCCAGCCGCTACATGGATAATCTAAACGTGGAGTTCGGCAGGCTATCTCAAGCAAACCTGGCTGACACAAAGGTTATGGAGTATATTGAGTTGCTGCTGCCAATGGATGATGACCCCACAGAACTCCACAGGCGAAACGTAAAAACAATCCGCGAGGATTTAAAAATCCGCTACTTCGATGCCCCAGACCTACAGCATGTTGGCAAAAACGCATACCGCCTTATATGTGCCGTAAGCGATTTCGCCACGCACGCAAAGCCTCTGCGTGAAACTGCCAACTATCAAGAAAACATGTTTGCACGAACAATAAACGGCAACCCGCTAATAGACAAAGCCTATGAGCTTGTAAAGGCGGCATAGCAACAATATGGCGAGAGCATTTCTATGCTCCTCATATAAAAATACATTCCCAGGAGGAAAAGCTAATGGCAAAAGTAACAATCGCAGGCAACAGCTATGTTGTCACATCAGCAGTATCAATGGCGGACTTGGAAACCATCAAGAAGTACCGCCCATCGGCCTTGACAATCACAGACCCGGAAACAAAGGAAACTTTATTCCGGGTAGGCATCGGCGCCAATAGCATAAACGATTATGGTGTCAGCTTCGGTGGCGTAGAATTGCCTCGTGCTTGCCCTCTGTTTCAAAATATCGGCTTTTATCCAGTATTGAATATCTGACTTTGCCTATATAATTTGGGTTCGTTAAAAGATTTTTAATAGTAGTATTATTCCATGCTTTGCCTTGCTTGGTTTTAATGTTTCTGTTGTTTAAATTTTTAGCAATGACACTAAAATTTAAATTCCCATCAACATACATTGAGAATATCTCTCTAACGATTTCGGCCTCTTTGGGATTTATCTCTTGGATTTTATTGCCCTTATCACGGTCATAACCATATGAAGTAATACGCGAACTAGGGGAATACCCTTCTTTGGCCTTCTTTTCAAAAGCAAGGGTAAGCCTTTCTATAAGATTCTCACGCTCGAACTCGGCAAATATTCCAATGATTTTTAGGAACATTCTGCCTGATGCCGTCTGCGTGTCGATGCTTTCCATTAGTGAATTGAAAACGCAGTTGTTTTCCTTGAAAATTTCTGTAAGGTCGATTAAGTCACGCGTATTTCTTGTAAGCCTGTCTATTTTATAGACTAGCACATTATTAACCTTACCATCTTTTATATCTTGGATAAGTTCATTAACGGCAGGTCTATCAGATATATTTTTACCGCTTATTCCTTCGTCGGAATAGACTTTGTAAAAACTCCAATCTTTAATTCGGATATAACTTTTTAGCTTTTCAATTTGTGCCCTGATAGAATATCCTTCTTTGGCTTGTTCTTCGGTGCTAACTCGCACATAGATAGCAGTTACAAGTCCGTGATTTGCATCAGCTTCAATTGATGCATTTGTTAATTTGGTTTTTTTCATTTATTCTCTTGTCCTTCCTTTTCGGACAGAGATTTTTTATCTTTGTTTTGTCTTATTTTCCGTGGTATGGAAGTTTTCATAAAGAATTTCAGTATCTCTCGTTGTGTACTTTCTGGTAATACTATTTTTTCTTTGATTGCGTCTTTTTCCATTTTTATGCCCCTAGATAACATATGACTTGCAAGTAATATATGCTTGGGGCTTGTAACTATATTTCTGGAATATAAAACAGGACAATCCCTGTATTCATGGGAGTTTGTCCTGTATGGTTTTTTTATTTCTTATCTATAGCAGACTTTGTATATAGTTTTGTACTCTACCCCCTGATATCACACTGGCCAATGTGATATCAGGGGGTAAAAATTTCATACGATATTTTTCTCCATTATACACCAAAACCTCCCCAAGGTCTAATCCCCCACCCTCAAACATATAATAAAACACCAAAACCGCGGGAGGTTTGCCAATATGCCTGTACCAAACATCAAAGAAAAAATGGCAAATACCCTATCCCTACCAAAGGAAATAGCCTTGGATTTTCCCGTTATTACCGCCACAGGCCGGGGGGAAGTAACCGTAGAAAATTACAAAAGTCTTCTGGAATTTACAGACGTTAAAATACGCATACGCACCAAGGAAGGTACAATAACGGTTGAAGGCGAGCGGCTGGCACTAAAGCATGTAACTTCCGAAAACTTGCTGGTTGTGGGGCGGGTCGCAGGTATTTTGTTTGATTAGGGCGTGTTAATATGCTAAACACATTTCAGTACGCAAAAGGGTATGTAAGGATAAAAATTACCGGCTTTGGGCTGGAACGGTTTATGAATATGGCAGCGTTCCGCGGGGTTTACCTGTGGGATGTGCAGCGCACCCCCGACGGCGTAGAACTGAACGTAACAATAAAAGGCTTTGAGATGCTAAAGGGTTGCGCCCGTAAGACTATGTGCCGCACAAGAATAATACAAAAAAACGGGCTTCCATTTCTGTTGCACCGCTACCGCAAGCGAAAATTGCTTATGGGTGGTGTTGCTTTTTTTGTGCTGGGGCTTTTTTTTCTTTCATCCTTTGTATGGCGGATAGAAATAGAAGGCAACGAAACTTTAAGCCATAACACGGTAATGGTTTTTTTGGAAGAGCAAGGCCTTAGAGTAGGCGCACCCAAGTTTAGGTTAAGTGATAAAAGATTACAGCAGTCGCTGCTAACCAATTTTACGGAAATAAGCTGGGCGAATGTCCATACACGCGGCACACGCACGGTTGTACAGCTGGCCGAAGCATTGCCTCCCCAAGAAATAATTAACCGCCAAATACCCACCCATGTTGTTGCCGCTGCGGAAGGGCTGATTACCAATGTAATTACCTGGAGCGGCGCGCCAATAGTAAAGCAAGGGGATGTGGTACGTGAAGGCGAAATGCTGATTAGCGGCATTTTAGAGCTGGAACCGGATACCCCGGGTACACCCCTTGTGTATGTCCATGCCTACGCGGAAGTGTGGGCCCGCCGCTATTACCCAATAGAATTTACCGTACCATTTACATATTCAGAAAAATTTTTTACGGGCCAAACGGCCACAACCAGGTCTTTGCAGTTGCTTTTCCTTAAAAATAAGCGTATAACTTTACCAAGAGGTGGCAATACCTTCACATCTTATGATAAAATAACAACGCACCACCAACCAGGGGTATCCGGCAACTACCCCCTGCCTGTTGTTTTGGCCGTAACCCACTACCGGGAATTTGTTTGGATACCGCGTACGCGCACCGCCGAAGAGGCAAAAGCCCTGGCAGAAGCAATGATTACCGGTCGAATAATCCGCGAATTCGATTTCGCCACAGACATAGTTGACAGGCGGGTAGATTTTTACGAAACTACAGACGCTCTGCAAGTACGTGCGTTGATAACCACCCACCAGCGCATAGACAGGCAAATTGCAATAGGGGTGGACTAAAACAAAGCAGCTCCCGCTGCTTCCCGCAGGCGAAGCCGAGGAAGCGTAATGGGGATTCACTCCCCATGGAGCGGCGGGGTTTGGGGCAGAGCCCCATTAGAAAGGAAGTAGCAAATTTTGAACATTCCCAGCGAACTTATACACAACGTATTCGGAAAATTGGACGAGCATATCAGAAAAATCGAATACTCGTTTCAAGTAACCGTAGTAAACCGCGACGATGTGGTACAAATAATGCCCAACACACCGGATTCTAAGCCGGAGAAGGCGCAGGATGTATTGCGCCACTTAGTAACCCTGGCACAAAAGGGCGAAACGATAACGGAACAAAACGTAAACTACGCCATCGCTGCCCTAGAGGACGAGCCACTGGAAAAAGTAGAAAATTTAACCGGTGACACCGTATGTAACACCATAAACGGCCGCCCAATAAAACCCAAAACCGTAGGCCAAAAAAAATACATCGACCTAATCCGCAAGAATACTATTGTATTTTCTATCGGGCCCGCAGGTACAGGCAAGACCTATCTTGCAATGGCAATGGCGATAACGGCCTTCCGCATGGGGCAGGTAAACAAAATTATTTTAACGCGCCCGGCCATTGAAGCGGGGGAAAAGCTGGGCTTCCTGCCCGGTGACCTTCAGCAAAAGGTAGACCCGTACTTGCGCCCCCTTTACGACGCGTTAAATGATATAATGGGAACGGAAACGTTCCAGCGCAATTTCGAGCGTGGGCTTATTGAAGTCGCACCTCTTGCATATATGCGCGGCCGTACATTGGACAACTCATTTATCGTGCTGGACGAGGCGCAAAACACTACACCGGAGCAGATGAAAATGTTCCTTACCCGCCTTGGTAACAACTCTAAAGCCATAATTACAGGTGACATTACACAAATAGACCTGCCCGGCGGCCAAAGTTCCGGCCTTACAGACGCAATAAAAATACTGGACTCTATCCCGGATATTGGTATAAGCTACCTTACATCCAAGGACGTTGTACGGCACCCCCTTGTACAAAAAATAATTAACGCCTACGATAAGCAAGCAGCACGTACCGCATATAAAACCCAAAGAAAACTGAAATACACCGGGAAACGCAGGCCGCAATAGATTATTCCTACTTTTAAGGATGTGAGAACATGAAAAGCAGATGGCTTCATATTATACTTACAATTTTAGCCTTTGCAATGACAATTACAGCAATTGCAGGCGGGGCATATTTCCGTGCGGGGCTTGATGTAACAATAAGTATGCCTTCTGCAGAGCGGATTCGCGCACCTCATATAATGGAAAATACCCGGCAGACAGAAGCCAACCGCCAAGCCGCGTGGGAAGCTGCCGAAAGGCTTGAGCCCGTATACACAATAAACGAAGCCGAATGGCAGTTTGTAGACCTCAACCTGTCTGTTTTGCACAACGATGTTCTAGTAATCCGCGACGCGTACCGGCAGGAAGTTTTACATTTCCAGCAGGCCTTGGCAGAGTGGGAAGATGAACTTGCTGTGTTGGAAGCGGAATTTAACCGAATACACCGGGAATGGGAAATTGAACGGGATGCGGCAATTGAAGCTGAGTTAGACCCTCCTCCGGAACCCGGAAGGTCGTTACCGCCCAATTCACCGCAGTGGCTGGAAGAATACCTGGAGTTATTCCTAAGGCTGCACATGCTGTTTTCGGAAACAGAACAGCGTATACTTGCAACCATTGAAGACGAAGACTTTGAACTGCTGTGGGGAGCTGTTGTTACCGTAGCGGAAACAGTACAGCTAACTCAGCAAATAAATGTTATAGATGTAATAATAGAACGGGCTGTGCTGCGGACACTAACCGACCTGCTTGATGTAACCCTTAACAGGGCCGCAGAAGAGCTGGTGGTAAATATTGTGCTTCACCACCTTAGGCCCAATGTTATACCTGACGAAGAGCGCAACCTCCAGCGATTTGACGAGCATAGAAGAAATTACGTGGCGGCATGGATTCAGCCCCGTGACATAATTGTAGACGAAGGTGAAATAGTTACAGAGGATATTTATTTTATTCTGGAACAGTTTGGGCTGCTTCGTTCGGAATCTATACAGGAGAACTTTATACCGCTAATAGGCGTAGCCGCTTTGGTTATGGTACTGTTTTTAATTTGCATTATGTACCTGACCTTTTATTACCCGGCAATGGCAGGCAATAAAAAAGAAGCACTGCTGTTGTTTACAGTTTTTACGTTGTCCCTGACAATTACTTGGGTGCTGCGGGAGTTTAACCTTCCGGTTATCGCGCTGCTAATATTCCCTATGCTGGTTTCTCTGCTTATAGACCGGAAATGCGCCATGGTTCTGTCCTTTGCAATGGTACTAATCTGCTTTTTTGTAGTAGAAGGCTCTCTTGCATACCTGCTGTTTTACACTACCGCAGGGGCATTAATTTGCTTGCTGTCGCGTTTTGGTACAGAACGCAGTAAGGTTTTTCTTGTGGGCCTTTTGGTTACAGCCGGTCAATTCGCGCTGTCCATAGCCGTCGCGCTTATAATAGAAAGAGCCCACGCCCTAAGCGACATACAAGGGCTGTTGGTTACGGCAGCCTTTGCCGCTGCAAGCGGTATGTTTACGGTTATTGTGTGTACAGGAAGCTTACCATTTTGGGAAACGGTTTTTGGCGTTGTAACCCCTATAAAACTGCTGGATTTAACCAACCCCACAAACATACTGCTGCGGCGGCTGACAATTGAGGCCCCGGGTACGTACCACCATTCCCTAATTGTAGCCAACCTTGCAGAAACCGCGGCCTATGACATTGGCGCAAGTGCCCATACTGCACGGGTAGGCGGTTATTACCACGATATTGGTAAGTTAAAATCTCCGCATTATTTCGCAGAAAATTTAGATGGCGAAAACCCTCACGACCTGCTTGACCCCATAACCAGTGCCCAGCTGATAATCAGTCATGTTTCGCACGGGATGAGTTTGGCAACGGAACATAGGCTGCCGCAATTTGTCCGGGATATAATAAAAGAACACCACGGGACAACCTTGCTGCAATTTTTTTACACAAAAGCTATGGAGCTTAACCCCAACGTAGATCCAATGGAATACCGCTACCCATACGTAATACCGCAAACACGGGAATCTGCCTGTGTTATGCTTGCAGACTCTGTAGAAGCGGCGGTGCGCGCAACCATGCCAAAGTCAAATTCTTTGGACGACGTGGAGAAAACAATCCGGAAAGTAATACGTGATAAGCTAAACGACGGCCAGCTGGCCGACAGCCAGTTAAGTATTAAAGATGTAACCGTAATAGAACAGTCTTTTTTCCGCGTACTAAAGGGCATGTACCACGAGCGCATCGCGTACCCCAAAACCCCAAAACCTGCCTCCAAGGAGGATTTAATATGATACTTTCAACAGACGCAAACGCGGAGGTTTTCACATGACAGTTTACTGGGGTAAGCAAAATCTACTGCCCATGCCCACACAAACACTGCTTAAGCAAGTCATAAGCCGCGGCTTGCGCTTTCACCCAAACTATAAAAATGTAAGCTGCGAAATTAACATCAGCTTTGTAACCCCTACGGAAATGGCGGGCTTAAATAAACAATACCGGGGTAAAGACGCACCTACAGATGTACTCTCTTTTCCAAGTGCAGGCGCGATACCCATGCCGGTAAAAAGGCGGGGTAACCGCCGTAAGCCCGTGCTTAACCTGGGCGACATAGTAATTTGCCCCTATGTAGCAGAATGTCAGGCACTGGAATACGGCCATTCAACCGAAAGGGAACTGGCGTTTTTAACTGCTCACGGCCTTCTCCATTTGTTGGGGTACGACCATAACACCGCCCCGGAAGAAGAAGCCATGATAATGATGCAGAAAAAAATCCTTACCGGGGTGGGAATAGAAAGATGAAGAACCGAAGCTGGCCGGAGTCCTTTGGTAATGCCTTAAATGGCATACGAAAAACCGTTAGTAATGAAAGAAACTTTCGCATTCAATTAGTTTTTGGTATTATTGCCATAATAGGGTGCATCATATTTAGGGTAGAGGCTTGGCAATTTATGTTGGTGACATCTGCCATATTTTTTGTGCTTACTATGGAATTGGTTAACACCGCAATAGAAGCCTTGACAGACTTAAGCTGTAAGGGCAAAATTCACCCACTGGCCAAAACCGCCAAAGATGCAGCGGCCGGTGCCGTTCTGTTGGCATCCGGGTTTGCGGTAGTTGCAGGCATAGTGGTTGCAGTATCTGTAATAAGAAATTTATTGGCATAGACACAACACAACTCAGGAGGGTTTTAATGTTTTTAAGCAAATTTTGGCCAAACAAGCCATGGCTGCGCATATTAGTTATGGCATTGCCCATTGTCATTATTTTAACGGCCATTTCAACCGTTGTAATCTATAATTCCGGCGAAGGCGATGTGCCCTATACACCCGCATTTGTAGAGCATCCGCCAACAGAACCGGACCCTCCTACTGAACTGCCTGCGTTCCCTCCGCCGCCAATTATCGGCCCCTATCAAACCTTGCGATGGGATTTTTACTACGACGAACCGATAGACACCCGCCCCCGCAGTTTGCTTACGGGCCTTCCCATAGAAGAGGAATACCTGTACCGCCGTCCAATAGCGGTAGTAATAAACAACCTTCGCCCGGCCTGGCCCCAAAGCGGTATTGTTTCTGCCGATGTTATTTACGAAGTTTTGGCAGAAGGTGAAGTAACCCGCCTGGTTGGCATTTTTCAATCGTATATACCCGAGAAAATTGGCCCTGTGCGTTCTGCCCGGGATTCGTTTGTAGATTTCGCCTATAACCACGACGCCATATTTGTCCACCACGGCAGAAGCCCCGACGCGGATATCCGCCTGCGCAACACCGGCATTGCCAACATAGACGGCATGGCTTGGGAAGGCACCGTATTTTGGCGGCATAGGGAATATCCCGAATGGCACCATCACACAGGCCGCCGCCCGCTAGAGCATAGTTCTTACACAAGTTGGGAACGCCTTAATACACACATTAACTCCCGCAACATCCGCAGCCAAATAAATGACCACCCCGACAACGGGTTTACTTTTGGCACCGTACCCGAAGACCCTAACGCGGGCGTCGCAAACCAAATAAGAGTCCTGTTTTCCCCTTCATATGTAAGGACTTTTATTTTTGACCCGGAATACGGCGTATACCTTGTAGAAAACCGTGACGGCCCCCTACAAGACGCGGAAACAGAAGAACAAGTGGCAGTAACCAATGTTTTGATACAGCTAACCACCAAGCGGGTAACCGGCACTTTGGGCCAGCGCACAATCGGCACCGTAGGTTCCGGCGACGGCTTCTTTATTACAGGCGGCACATACCGCCCTGTACGCTGGGCAAAAGACAGTCATACTTCCCCCATGCGCTGGTATTTCCAAGACGGCACGCCCATTGTGCTTGCCCCCGGGCCCACATGGATATGTGTATTCCAATCTACCGGGACAGTGGTGTTTGAATAGTTGTAGCATAACGCAAACAGCGGCATATAATTCCATTACGTGATTATCGAAATGAGGAATTGTTATGCCGGTTATCTCTGGGCTTATTGTGTCTGCCGACGCGTTTTTTATTGGGCTCTCCCTTGGCCTGCAAAAGAGATGCAAGTTTATGTACTTGGCCGTAATTAACGGCCTTCTTTTTGTGCTGTGTATTCTGGGTTTCTTGTTGGCGGGGCAAATTTACGAGCGCATAGCCTTTGATACAGACTTAATCGTAGGTTTTGCGTTTATCGCCCTTGGGCTGTGGTACATTTTGCATTATTTTGTGTGCCGGCGTACCAAGCCGCGGGAGGATAATAAGACATTAATTCTTGTAGGGCTGGTTATGAGCCTGGAAGCCATGCTGATAACCATGGGGATTACATTCATCTTTTTGCCCGGTTCTACATTTCTTATCCCGCTTACCGTGGCTATTGCCCATTTTGTTTATTCTGCGGTGTCGTTTTACTTGGCTAGGACCAGGCACGTTAAGAGAGTCCCGCCAATTGTGGGGCATGTTATTTCCGGGCTTGCGCTAATTATATATGGGTTACTGGCACTTTTTGTGGATTATTCCGTAGTGTAGTCGTCAAAATAGCCGCGGATTAGTATTACAGGTGTGCCTTTGTCGCCGCTGCCGCCCATAAGGTCGCAAAGACTGCCCACAAGGTCTGCATAGACACGGGGAGTGGTGCCTTCCCTGTAAGCGTTGGGGTTGGCATACTTTTCTTTTATTGCATTAGTCACGGCCAGGTGCTTTTCGTCACCCTGTAAATTACCAAAGGCGTTGTCCGCTACAAATTTAATTTTTATTTCCATTGGCTGGCCCCCAAGCCGGGCCGTATACCCGGGCGAAACCACAGGGTCAGCCAGTTCCCATATGCCACAGACGGGGTCTTTAAACGCGCCGTCGCCGTAAACCATCACTTCCGGGGCCGCGCCGGTTTTTTCTTTTAGGCGGGCCTGCACCGCGTGTACAAACTCGTTTGCCTTGCCGGGGAACAGTTTTAGCGTGTCTTCCGTGGAAAGATTAGAACCCAATACCCCGTAAGCGGCGTTGTACCCGCTGCCGTTTACGCTTGCGTTAAGTATATCGGACAAGGTATAAACATTTTCTGCCCCGGCTTTTAGCAAGCGGGCTTTTGTACGGTTGCGGCTGTGAATTTCCCCAACGATAATATTTTTTGTAACCTTTAAAATATCCCGCGGGTCGTTGGAAAAGTAGATGCTTATATTATTGCCCACGCTTTCGTACAGGCTGATGTAGTCTACGCCGGTAAAAGTGTGCCTGAACACGCCGCCGCAAGCAGCTTGAAATTCTTGTGCCGTTACCATTTTGCCGCCAATTTTGTCTGTGACTTCGTCAATTAATTCCGGATCCATTATTGGGTTGCCCACTTCGTCGTGTGGGTAAGAAAGCAGCACGTGCAGCTTTTTTGCCCCCCCACAAATGCCCTTGAGAATGTTGAAAAAGCGGTTGCGGGACAGTATCGGGTACACCAAGCCAATCTCTGCATCGCCAAACTTTACCCGCACATCGTCAGCTATGTCCGAAACCTTTGCAAAATTGCCTTCGGCTTTGGCTACAATACCTTCCGTAACGCCAACAATGTCCCCGTCTTGAAGCGGGGCACCTTCCTGTTCCGTTATTTGTATCACATAATCGGCAACAATGCTTACCAAATCGTCACCGGGGCCTATAATTGGCAGCCTTATTCCTACAGCAGATGTACCTCTTAAACGCATGTTGTTTCCTCCTTTGGGGGGATTAAAGGCGGCTCCGTCCGCTTCCCGAAGGAAGCGTAGCAACAATTCATTTCCTGCGGAGCGGCGGGGTATGGGGCATAGCCCCATTAAAATGAAACGGGCCATGCAAGCGTAGTTAACACACCTGCATGGCCTTTTCACTTTTGGGAAGTGGATTCGCCGTGTTTAATTAAATACATTATGTTAGTGATTTGCCCTATTGTCAAGCTTTTTTTCGTTTACCCCGCTATGGCGAAGGGTCCACAGTGCGCCAAGCATATTCCAGGCAAAGGCGCGGTGGTGGGGTTCATCTGCGTCGCCGCGAATTGCTTTAAGATAATGCCGCACGCCGCTGTCGATATAAACGTCCAGCGGAATACCGTTTTTCCAATTATTTTCCCCGTATTTTTTTGCACCGTCTTCGTATTGGTGGGACGCTTCCAGCAAAAATGTTGCCCCGCTTCCACCAAAATGCGGCATAGTTTTTACGGCTACACTTATAACGTCCAGCAAGCAGCATATATTCCGCTTTTGATAAAACTTTTCCATTGCAAGCAAAACAGGGTCATTATCCAGTACCAGTGCCGCTTCGTACAGTGGTAAAAGGTCGCAGCGTCCCTTGCCTTCTGCTGCATCCCGGTGGGCACCCGTACCGAAATCCCGCTTTTTACCGCTGTCTATTAGTTCTGCCATTGGTTTACGCACATCCTATGTTAATTTTATAGTGCATAGATTATATTTACTCGCAGGCAGTTTTGCAAATTATTTTATAGTTAGGGTCTATCCGATAATTGCAAAATTGCACAAAATCTGTTAAACTCCAACTGGTGATGAAAATGGCGACAGAAAAATATGAAATAACAGACGAGCAATG
>JGI20163J15578_10000444_pt1 | contig 17159 bp, 11 predicted proteins | sample TergutCu122P1_FD_15578 | JGI IMG/M metagenome (IMG submission 15578)
TTAACTCACGAAGAGAAACGTGTTTTCCAATAATAATCTTACCATCGTCAAATTCACAAGCATCAGAATGCCCTGGCTCCCCTAGACTATACACCGCCTTTAACTTGTTGGCCATGTCTTGAAAAACAGGGTGAATGCTTGGCTTTCCTAATAACCCCACATAGGTTAATGAGATGCCATATTCCAGTAAAGCATTGGCTAAGATAGGGCCATTCCCTCCCAGCTTAACATGACTGGGAACAAACTCTATGTTGGTACTTAGGCCTGCTGCATTGCCTAATCGTTCTCCAAACTCAGCAATGGTATTAATGCGAGTATAGTTTTCATGGTCAAATCTTTTGTCAACAATATGGATAATCTCGTCAACGAAACCATCTAAGCCAATAATCATATTCAAGTTGAAGCCTTTTTTCTCTCTCAATTTTTCTGGTAATGATTTTACATTTTCCATCTTTAGTTAGTTCCTTTCAAAGGTTTATTATGCTGGATGAGGCAAGGATTTATTTTGCCACTTACTATAAGTCAGTATTACACAAATCAATAAAATTCTCAAGACTGAATTGATATTTTTTAGCAAAGGTAACTTCTACAGCTTCATGACAGCTTAGTGATACTTTCATGAAAAGTATTTATATAATCCAGACAGCTATAAATCGTCGAGTACTACGATTTTTCTGCGTTTTACCACAATTGCTATTGCGAGTAGTACTACAATCTTATATCATGTTAATACCCAGTTTGAACAATAAAATACTGTCGCATTCCCCCACCTCAAGTTGATGTGTTGGTAGCTACTAGGTGGCTGGGTTAGACAGGAAAAAAACCTTTACAGAACTGGTGTTCCCTGGTACAATAAGAGTAGAAACCAGTTGATTTATCATTGGCATATCAGGGGAATCTTATGCAAATCACAACATCTTATGGAGTTCGTATTAAAGCAAATAAAACAGTACTATCAAACACAGTATTTATCTATCGGCAGGCTCTTTCTTATGTTACCGATATCGTGGACTTGGAATGGGATTTTTTGACTGCGGTGGATTCTAAATACCCCAATGCTCGAACCATGTACATAGAGAAGCTTATCCATTCCACCAAAGAAAAAGACCGAATGTATACATTGCTAAACCAAATCAAGAGGAATCAACAAAGAGGAAACTATCGAAACCCTAAGCTGTGGAGTATGGTGAATAACAAGAACCGTGGACTTACTGAAAAGACAGCCTGTGCAATCGTTGATTTTGCTATGTTATGGGGCGCGGATGTCATCGTTTTTGAGCATATCAACCTTACAGGAAAGATAAAAGGCAGTAGAAAACAACGATTACATTTGTGGAAGAAATGTGGTGTTCAGGAGATTGTAACTTCAAAAGCTCATCTTCAAGGATTGCGCATTCGTAGAGTTAACCCCTGGGGTACCAGTTGCTTTGCTTTCGATGGAAGCGGAGCTGTAGTTCGAGGTGAGCAACTTCCTAGTGGAAGAAAGAACTATCAAATATGTGTGTTTTCCTCAGGTAAAGAGTACAACTGCGATCTAAACGCCAGCTACAACATAGGGGCAAGATACTATATTAGAGAGAGACTGAAATCCTTACCAGAAATGGTGAGGTTAGAGGCAGAGGCAAAAGTTCCTCAGCTATCTAAGAGAACAACCTGCGTCTTGGCTGACCTGATTAGCCTTAATGTGGCGTTAAGAGATCTAGATGTCGCTTAATGCTAAGTTAAGGCCTTACAGAAGTCAAGTAGTCTTGTCGCCTAAAGCGATTAAGAAGCCCCCACTTCAAATGTATAGATATTAAGTGGAGGGAGTGTTCACGTAGAATAGAAGCAAACCAGCACCTACCAAATCGGCAGGTGCTTTTCTTTGATGCTATTTATAAAAGGATTGCTAATCCTGATTACGTGGTTCAAATTTCTTTATCCAATTAGCCATATCCTCAATAACATGGCCCTCGACATGTTGTGGCTTCCCATATTCTTCTTTTGCTGATTTTCGTTCGCCGCATACAGACTTCATAAATGCATGATTTAAGCCAAGGTAGAGCTTGAAGGTTGCATTTGGATGGTCTTTAAGTATGCGCTTGTATTCTCCAAAGTCTCTTTCTGTGGAAACTTGGAAATCGGCATCTCCATGCATTACTAAAATAGGTTTTGTGCTATCTTTTAGGTATTCCTCTACTGGCTTCTTGCCAAGGTCTTTGTAGTATAGTGCACTCATACCACCAAACACCGTGATATTTCTAGCTTCTTCATCACTGATATTGTAAATACCTTCAAGTTTTGGTAATGCTTTACTCATTCGCCAATTGATAAATCGCATCAATAGCCCTCTTGGCTTCAAAGCCTTATTGCCAAGCTGTTCTTCCATAACTTCTTCTAGTCTACGGGGGGTACCTGCTAAGATGATTAGGCCTGCAAAGTCGCCTCCCTCTGCATCAATTCGAGGTGCCAGCATGCCCCCCAAACTGAGCCCTGCTATAAATACTTTATCAGAGTCAATGCGGGGATCATTTCTAAGTATGGCAGCAGCTAGAATAGCATCTTCAATGGCTTCCTCCCTTGCTGTAAAGTCTTTTATAATCTTTCTGATTTTCATGGGGTGGGCAAAAGAGCGCTTATCATAACGTATACTAGCAACTCCTAGCTCTGCTAAGCCTTCTGCAAAATCTTTAAAAGGTCTAATGGCATAAATATTTGAGTCCATATCCGATGAACCGGAGCCGTGAACAAACACCACCGCTGGAACAGGCTGCTCTAAGTTGTCAGGTAGTGTTAATAACCCATTTAAGGGATATTCTGTATTTTCTCCGACTATAATCTTTTCTTCTTTCATATTCATTCAATCCTCCTTTGTTTTCACTATCATATCAATTATATCTTTACTTGGCAATGCAAGCGGTAATAGATTTTCGTATTGCAAAGTGATGCGTAGACATTTCGTGAAGAGACTTGTTGACTTTTTTGGAGGTGTAGATTTGACAATTTGACAAAATGCGCGTATGGTACGAGTGTATTAAAAAATCAAGACAAATTTATGGCCCCTTTTTTGGAGGGTTATAATTGCAACATAACAGGTATGAATGTACACAATAACATAGGGAAATGGAGAGATTTATGGATGATAACATGAAGTCTTTTACAATGAAGTATAAAGCCAGTGCAGTATTTTCGGATATAATGATGCGCATAATTTTGATGGTGGTTATCCTCGTTATCGTTAGTACAGTTGCTGGCGCCGTTAGTGAAGAAGGCATATCGCTAGGGATCATAGTTTTATTTTTTTTAGTTGCAGCAGTGTTGATAGTGGTGTATGAGGTTTTCTATTCGTATGTCTGGAAATGTACAGTAGATGGTGAGAATATACACTATCGATCCTTATTTAGAGAAAGGATTATTACATTTTCTGACATAGATAGGGTATCTATTACACGGGCCGCAGGAGTAAATAGATATGGAGAGGGTTCCAGTGGCATTACCTGTGTCATTTTGTATTCCCATTTTGATAAGAAGCTGTTTCGGGTATATGCTGCCACCACCCATTATCAAGACTTTATTGCCTGTTTAATAGAACGGGATATTCCAGGCGCCAAGAAAGAGGAAAAAGATTAAAGGTGGTAACCCTATGGAATGGGAGATAGCAAAAGTTATAGAGATAACAGGAGCAAGTAAGGAGCAGATTCAGCTTCTTGATGATGGGGGAATCCTATGTAGTGGAGAAATGGAACCCTCATACTCGAGAGGTTATTTCAAAATATGAAGGCCAAACTTCAAAAAGAAGCTAGGATATGAATGCGAAACTGTTTACATAGTAGGCCGCAAGGAATGGGAGGGTATGTAAAGTACGATTGAATACTGGCCAAAGCTGTATCTGGGCTACTAAGGCTCAAGCTGATATAATTTTGAAATTTTCTCAGCCTTCCTCTTAATAATTTCTCTAAGGTGGGGAGGAGAGAGTACCTGGATATGCTCACCATATGATAGAACCATTCCATATAACCAATCATCTTCTCGCCATGTGACAGTTATCAGATAGCTTCCATCTGGTTGTTTTTTGACATGCTTCTTTGCAAAATCATCTAAAATCCTATAGGCCATCTCAGGCCCTATCTGAAACTCTATGGTAGTCAATTGGTATTGTTCTTCGCCTTCATGGGTATCTTCTTGTAATACGGACAAATCCCTTTCTTCAAAACTTTCATCTGTAGCTACTAGGTTTTGCATTCGTGTAAGCTTAAATAGGCGTATCTTTTGTTTATCTAGGCATACGCCCCTGACATACCAGGCTCTGGCCTTAAAGTAAAGCCTGAGAGGTTCAATACGTCGTAACCCCTTTTCTCCTAAAGAGTTGTAGTAGTAAAAGGTGACAATACGACCCTTTAAAATTGCGCTTTTCAAAATGTTGAAATAGTCCCCATCTATTCCACTCCAATCAGCAAAATCCACGTCTATCCAGTTGGTTACTCCTTTGTTAAATATAGCAGACATTTTTTCCAAAGTATTATCAACAGTTTGGGTAGTTTCTGCCCTTCGCCAATTGGTCACACTAGAGAGGCTTTGTAAAGAAGATAGAATTTCCGTCTGCTCTTCTTCGTTTAGCAGAGATTTACTCATTACAAAATCCGGCAAAAGGCTGATACCGCCGCCTTTACCTCTTTCTGTATAAACAGGGATACCTGCTACGCTTAGATTATCAATGTCACGATAGATAGTCCGAGTTGAAACTTGGAACCTCCACGCCAACTCCTTAGCAGTTATAGTTTTACGACTAAGTAAAATGTATACGATTTCTAATAAACGATTGATTTGCATAATAACCCTCTTGTAATTTGAGAAAAATTGTAAAGTACGCATAGTCTGATTGCGACTAAAAGGAACCTCCTTGAATCCTGGCATCACTTGCGTTGGTTCAAGGAGTATCGACAGAAAACTGTCTCAATTGTACCATATGCAATTGTGGTTTGTCTAAGGGCAAATAAGAGAATAGCTAATACACATATATAAGGCCCTGAAGCTAATGCTTCAAGGCCTATGAAAGGGAAAAGAGTAAGAACTGATATGGTTTTACCAATTTCCTCAGTCCTCTTTGGGTTTATTTGACTTAATGATTAACCATACAAGCCAAATTTTAAAGAGTACTATGGCACAACTAAGGGAAAATATAGTAATCCAAAGTGCCAAGTTGCTTGAGTCCCCTGTTTTAGGACCGCTCCCAGGTAAATTAGGTTTACTTGGAGTGTTGTCACCTGGTTGAGCAGGTCCTTTTGTTGGGGTATATATATTAACAAATGAGAGGGTTGATACCTCTTCATTTAAGTTGTTTTTGATAGTTCGTGCAACTACAAGCTGTCCATTTTCAATAGTTACCACATCTGTTATTGTGTAGATAGTTTTATCGTAAGTATAACCTGGTACATTTGTATTAATTTCTGAAACGGTGTATTTATACGTTCCGGGGCTTTTGTAGCTCCATGCGCCAAACTCCGTTTCTCCAGGTCCTATTATAGTCATAATCTTCACGCCATTTTCACTGCCTGCAGACATTGGATATGACGGATTTCCTGCTTCTAGTTTAAATGAGAATGTGCTGGAAGTTGCTGGGTTACCAGTTACAGTTTTTCTAACTGGAGGATCTATCATGGCAGCTGGGTCACTTGGCAGTATTCCATAACTATGTTCAAATATTATTTCAGAAACCTTAACTCCATTGTTTTTGTAAATGATTGATATAGGTTCCATACCTCTAGGAACATAAATTTCTATGGTATACACACGATTATCAATATGAAAACCAGGTGCTTGTGGTGTGGTACAGTAAAGAGAATAGGTATAAATTCCTGCTTTATCAAAAACAATTGGAGGAATCCTTCCTTCTCTAGTTCCAGTTAATGTAAAAAGGTAATTATCTAAATCGCTACCCTCAGGCATTGGAGCTTCTGGTGTTTTTGACACCAATTGGTATGTGAAGGTGCTTTCTATTGTTTCATGTTCAGTTGTAAAAATTTGTTTTAACGATAATGTGACCTCTCTTGCTTCTGAAGCATATGCTACTCCAGAGAGCAAAGCACTAGTCAAGGTGACAGGAGCTAATATTCCGAGAGCTAAAACCATTATGATAAATCTTTTCGCTATGTTTACTTGGCTTTTAAATGTGCCTGTACACAAAGCGATTTTTTTGTTTTTGATAATCTCACCATTCATGACTAATTATCTCCTTTGCGCTTTTCTATGAGTTAGGACAATTATCAGTAAGATTAATAGGAAGGGCAATGCCACTATGGCAACCTTCATCCAAAGAGGGGATTGCTCCCAGAAGGTTGATAAGCCATCAATAACAGGCAAAGCATTTTGAATATCAACTTCTTCCTCAAAAAAAGGATTTGGATTTGGGGCGTCAGTAATCTTAGCAATTAAGATGTCTCGTCCGTTGGTGGAGTTTGGTGAGCAGGTTGATAGTAATACAATCTGATCATCTATTGTTACAGGCATGTCAAGGCGAACGTGGATTGCCATTTCCATTAGAAGGTCTAAATATTCTTGTTGGTCTTCTTGGTCAGTAATGTTAATGCGAAAGACATCAAAGTCGTATGCATCAGCATGTACAAATGCGAAAAATTCTAAGCCTCGTTCTATGCTATCTACAAATAATGAGCCATATTTTCTTGCATTAAAGTAATCCTTGTCCAAAAAGTCGGTTATTTCCCCAAACATTACTTGATTTTCCATGTGATGTCCGTAGAGAATGTTGTTAAAATCCGTAAAATCAGAGCTACAACGATAATCTAGAAATATTGTACCTGAAAGGGACGGGTTGCCCATTACGTCTGTGTTAACATATGTGATATTATTTTGACCTTGTACAATTGGATAATCAATGTTGGTTCCATATACATTAAGCCAAGCAATAACATCTGGGTTAATTAGTTTAAGTTCTTCAAAAGAAGCGGTTTCATTTTCTGCAACCGGCTTAAAGGCATCGTAGTTACTTGCACTTGCTGCACTATATATTTGACTAGAATCCCATATTGCGTAACAGCTAAAGGTTAGTAGGAGTAGAATTGTGATTAATACTATTAAGTTTACTAGTCCATTAGCCAATAGTATGGTATTTCTTCCGACTTTAGCTGCGATACTCATGAAACTCCCCTCCTTTTTTGAACTAATTACAATTTCCTTAACTTTAGACTTAACTGGTAGTAACTGGTCTTTTTTATTACCTGGGCGCTATTTCTTAAATAACGCCCAGATGTGTGGTGGCAAGGCCTACGTTAGCTTTATTATATAAATTGAGTACGAGCCTTAACCATTAAACTGTAGTTTGATTTTGCTCTAACAATGAGACAATATTATTGATTGTATTGCTTTCTTTTGTTAACTGTGACAACAACATAGGTGAATAATGTACCTAATCCTAATGCGATTAAAACAAAGAATGGTAAGTCTTTTATGTTAAGACCAGTTGGAGTAATTTCATGACGAGCATTGGTAAAGGCTGCACTATTATTTTTTAGTCCTGTGTGTTGGATACCTGTGGAAAGGTCTTCGCCTCTTTCATCGGCTGGAACTTTTGCGGCTGCTACGCCGTTAGTAGTTACAATATAACTTGCAAGGTAGTTTGAGTCTCCAAACTCTTTTACTTCGTATCTTGTACCAATAGGAGTGTCCACAAAGACTAATCTTTGGCCGTGTTTTAAACTAAAATCGATGGTATCTCCAGTTGAAACCTTAATGTATACTCCATGGTCGTCTGAACCAATTAGTGATGCATCGAAATCGTAATCACCAGTAACAACGTTGGCACCTTCTACGATATATGCTCTATAGTAAGGAAGAATATGCAAAGGATCCATGATGCTAGGAACGTTAATAGTCATTTCAAAGTCAAAGTAGTCTGATTGACTAGCATAAATACCGGATACTGCTTTACTGGCAAATAGAGTAGAGTATACTGTTGGATCTGGATCATCAGGTTTTTCCTCGTCGTTAAGTCTTATGTAATCGTTAACAAAAATCATTTGGCTGTAGTCAAAACCTAAACCTCCGCCAGGAGTAGCATCAACTTTTTCTTCACCATCAACATCAGTACCATCATGATCAGTGGTAAATATTGTTCCAATGGCGCGTATGTATAATCCGCCTTCATCTCCTTCTTTATTAGCAACTAGTACATGTAGAGTGTATTTTGCTTCGGAGTAATTAAGCCATTCATTTTTGTTATCTTCTATGGCAGAGTTAGAATCATTAGCCTCGGTGATTTCATATACATACTCACCTGCTCCAGGAAAATCAACATTTGCAAAAATGTCTTTAGTTTCCAGTCTAAGAGTTATAATGCCAGTTTCTGAATCAGTTATGCTGACTGCATCGTTCGAGGGAAATGAAAGAGTCAAATCTTCTTTATCTGGTACTGGAGCATCTTTTCCTCTTGCTTTGTTACCGTCAATACTAATACCTTCCATTTTGAAGATAAATTCTACATTTGGAATAGCTGTGCCTTCTGGTAATCTAAATTTCTTGGTAATAGCTGCCTCAACAGGGTTGTCTTGGTCCTTAGCGATTATAGGGCCACCCTTTGGTTCTGGCTCTTCAGGGCCTTCGGTGGCAAACACTGGAGTGATTGCTGTGGCACATGTTAGTACCACTAGTAACATAGCTAAAATTGATTTTGATTTTCGTAACATGTTAGTTACCTCCTTATTTTTCGTTGTTAATGTGTCTTTATATATAGTAACGTGGAGCGCGAATGTAGATAAAATATATGTTGTATCTCCATTAGTGTTACACGTTATTAACTTTTTGTTATTAGAGATTTCTTCGTCTAATAATTGTTATTACAGATCCCAAAGTCTCCTCTTTATCTACAGATCCATATACGCGGCTATCTGTTGCATTCTCTCTAGCATCTCCCAGTACAAAGACTTGATTTTGGCCTACTGTTAGAGGGAAGGAAGGACCATTTTCATACCGCCAAGTGGATTGGAAGATGTTGGGTTCTTGTTGTAATGAACCATTAATTACAAGACCATCTTCAGTAATGTCTACAGTGTCTCCACCTTTGGCTACAACTCGGCGTACTTGACGTTCCCCTTGGAAATTAAGTACAACTAAATCTCCAACAGAGTATTCTTTATCAAGACGGTAAAACATAACTAAATCCCCAGATTTAATCATAGGAGTGGCACCAATATCAATGTTTTGATATACCCCATATACGAATGTGAATATAAGAGCAAACACCACACTAATTAAAATAATTTTCAAACATAATGCTGTTAATTCTTTCCATACTGATGGGACAGGAGGTTGCTTTGCAGTTTCTTCAACATGCTCTTCAATGTAATATTCATAATCTTTAAGATCTTCTTCCAATGATGTATTCAAAATCTGGCTTATAAATGCCATATCTATTCCAGATGATACGCTTCTAGTCATATGATTCTGCCCCCTTTCATTTGTTCAGTTTGATTCTTTAGTATGTTTATATACTACTCCTATGGTTTCTTTATCGCTACACCCAAAAGGGTGTTTTTCGCCTTCGCTACTCAGGTAGAAAAGTGATGATTAATAACGGAGATTTGCACCTGAAAGTGCCAGCGTGGCTACCCCTTTTTCTCCCTCAAGAACACCAGGACGCACTTGGATGGCTTCATGGACGTCATCTCACACGTTGATATATTGTGCGACAGGTAAATAATGAGAGAACGGATACGGATGTTAGTATTGCTAACAAATGCAGAGCCTCTATGTTTCCCAAATCCACGGCAGCAGGAGGGACATCAACCCTTTCGTTGGTAAAGCCAAATACACGATTTGGTGTCATAGGCAATATACCAGTATCATTTACTCCTGTAGGGAAGTGGAGATTTTCACTGTCTTCAATGGAAGTTACATAATGTATAACTGGAATCTCCAATATTTGAATAAAGCCACCCAAAGGTATTTCTTCTATATGGATTGTATGGCCATGAGCCAGCTGAAAACCTATTTTTCCAGAATCATCTAAAGTCCGTGTGCCCTCAGAGATAATCTCTTTATCCCCATTAGTAATGGTGTAGTGAAGAGGTCTTTCGCTGGATAGAGGTTTTTCGCTAGAAGTCGTAAAATAAATCTCAAAATTAAAAGGCATATATTTATTTCCCAAAGCACCAGTTACCTCCTTTGTAATGGTGAGAGAAGTGGCTGCCAAAGCCCACTGGGCGTATAAAGTGGTATTTCCAGGAACATTGATAATTTCATCAGCACCATAAGATACTCCAGTACCATTAGCTAATGTATTCCAGCCTGTAAAAAGGAAGGCTTCATTATGGTGGGTAGGTATATGGGACAGTTGATATGAGCCTGGTAGCACCCATCTTACTAATGGTTCGCCCACACCATCATTGGGATCTTTTGTAATGGTGAATCCTATGGAAAAATAGCCAATCACATTGGTATGTTTCTCTACGATGACTGACAAGGGGGTGCCTGAGCCACCATCTACATATGTAAATGGAACTACTCCTCCCTCTTCATCTATCTCTGTTGTTCTTGTTCCGATTTCCCATCTGTTAAGTAGCTGTGATGGTTCTGGTATGAAGATAACTTTTGAACCTTCAGGGACATAGGTGCCGCTAGGGATTTCTTCTTCAGTGTCCTCGAATTTTGCCAGTATTTTCCCCAGGTTACCTTTGGTTTCATAGGTCACTTTCCAAAGTATTGGAATCTCTTCACTGGTGTTAATGTCATAATTTGTAAAAGCGTGAGGGGCTTCATTTGAATAGCTTCCATCGTCTTTTATATATAAGCCCAACTCAGTAACACTAACAGTGCCAGGTCTTATGGTTTGCCAATATTCTTCGGCTAAATCATTATCTACTCTGATACCGCTTTCGGCCACATTGTCCTTAAATATTGCAGCACTGGTAATAGTTATATTTGGGAGGTTTGAGGTTGGCACAAAGAGACCGCCTCCACCTCCTAAAGACGTAATTTGACCAGTATTAAAATTTCTACCATGAACTGAGAAGTTGTTGCTAATCTGACCTCCTGTCATGGAGAAAACTCCTCCATTAGCCACATAAACACCGCCACCATTGACACCAGTATTGAAGTCAATTATGCCTCCAGACATATTAAAGGTGCCTCCAGTTTCAACTTGTACTCCTCCACCTTGACCAGAGCGATTTCTGTTGCGATAGATGCGAGCATTTCCTGTTAGATTAAAGGTGCCGCCACTTCCAATTCGTACACCACCAGAAGGGAAGCCTGTAATAGAAACATTACTTTGTACTGTTGCAGTACTGCTAGAGCGGACAAATATCCCGTTACCTTCTACGAAGTTTCCCTGTATAGCTAGGGAACCTCCTCGTGAGCCACCTCTAAGGGTTAAGCGCCCTCCACTAAGGGGCATAAAGGCTCCGTTACCAGTGGTGTGGATGGTAAAATTACCAGCTCCTGCCTCTATTACCAAATTCGGGTGTGTTATTTGTATAAATCCTGATGCACCTGAGTCTCCCCAGAATATATCCCTTGTAATGCGGATAACAGGATTAGGAAACTGGCTAGGATTTCTGTTGAAGTCAATAATCACGTCTCGCAAACGCTGCATGTGATTTACTTCCTCAACGTGTTCGTTTAAAGACATAACTTCAGTAAAAGATGACGCACCTGTAATTTCTAGACTTTCCGAAAAATTCACAATGTCCATCATTTTTGTCATTTCTACACCTGTTGCACCAATGGCTTCCTCACTGCTCGTGGCAGCTAAAGGCTCAACGCCCTCCAAATCAAATGAAGGAGATGCATTAGAGGAGTCATCAAAAGCCAGTGCTGACCCAATGGATATAATCATGGGAGCTAAAAGGGCAACAAGCAAAAGGATAATTATAAAAAGAGTTAGTTTATGTCGTTTCATAGGGGTTCCTCTACTTTCTCTTTTGTGGGTAAATCTACTAGAATTACCTTCCAAGCAAAATGCGCTCCACTAGGGATGCGCACTCTTTGCCAATTAAAATTGTCACTTAAGTACTGGTTTGTGGCACTAAACTTAAGAAAGTTTAGGCTATGTGTAACCTAGTGCCTTCGTCAGAATTTTTGTGTTCTCGAGATTTGTTTAGTCTATCAAAATGCTCCATATAAAATAGGGTTGTATGTCTAACAAATTCGCCGATACCTCTGTGTTCTGCTTCGGCAAAATCCCTAATTTTGTCGTAGGATAAATGATCAAATCTCACTGCAATTTGCTTTGTTTTTGTGTTTCTTTCCATGGGTACACCTCACTGTGAATTGTAGTTAATAAAAGATATAATTGTTTAATGTGATTTCACTATTAATTATACTCCTATTAAAGATTCGAGCTACACCCTAATGGGTAAAAAAGAACACGGAAAAAAGGCTGTGCAAAATACAATTTTTAAGATAAATTTATCTAATTAAAATTGTTTATTACAACAGCCTTGTTAATCATTTATGCACTGTAGCTTGCCACCTGCAACCTGAATCATTTATTTCTGATATGAAATTCCTTTGGAATTACCTAACAAGCAAAAAGCGTTCCACAGGGATGCGCACGCTTCGCCAATTGAAATTGTCACTAAAGTGCCGGGTCGCGGCGCTAAATGCTGACTTCGTCAGAATTTTTGTTCAAGGTTTAATAATCTTTTTTTCTAAGGCGATGCGAACGGCATCTACATTATTGCTGGCATCTAACTTACTATATATGGATTGCAAAACCTTTTTAACCGTGTTAATAGATAAATACTGATGTTCTGCTATTTCGTCTCGAGATAATCCGTGGAACAAGTCAATTAGCACCTCCATTTCACGATTGGAAAGGGAAATGACTTCTTTACTACTTGGGCTAAGAGCATTTGCAACAACAGTCACTTTCTTTGAATAAATGGAAGCCTTGCGATCAATAGTTTTAAGCCATTCTTTTGGTATGCCCAAATCTGCTTGTTCTAAGGAGGCTACAGTCAAGGGGTGCAGCTCTTTCCCCAGTTCAATGAAAAACAGTTCGAAAACACCTTGGAAAGAAAGGTCATAGGCATTTTTGAAATCTGCTAGTGCTCCATCAGTATCGTCTGTATGTATTCTCGCTACAGCAGTCAAAAGTGAAAATCTTAGCTCACCAAACAAAAATCTTTCATCCGGTTCTCTTGGATATGAAGCTGATAGAATAGTAAGAGCTTGCTGGTATTTTTTGGCAGAAATATAGTACAAAGCTCGTACATAGAGCTCTCTTGTTGGAATATGTATTTCAGAATCCACTTCCTTGTCATCTAAAATAAACCAACGAGGAACCTTTTCAAGAAGTCCCAACTGGGCATAAAAGCCACCTATATACAAATCATAATACAACTGGCGATTCCAAAAAGCGGGATTATCTAAGTGTTCCCGTAACTGCTTTAGTAATTCCTTTGCCAATGAGTAATCACCTTTTTGCATGGCAATGCGAAGCAAATATTTTTCTGCCATAGCTACAATACCATATTGGTTTTTTTCACTAGCTTTTATTATGGCGTTATGGGCATGGGTTCTGGCAAGTTCAGGCCTATTTTTAAAAAAAGCGTATTCACAAGCAACTAAATCACTATAGCCTGCATAAACATTGTGTAGAGTCTCTTGGACGTACCCCTCAGTTTGTACTGCGGCTTCTATAAATTGTTCAAACTTCTCTAAGCCTGCTCCCTGGCCAACTAAGCATGCAAAAGATCTGAGATCAGCATTAATAAAAGCATCTGAAGTTTCCTTAGGAGTTATGTGGGTATGTTTGAAATACTCCAATGATTTCCTTAAATATGTAGGGGCATTATATGTGTGAGTAGTTATACAAGTGTACATATCGATGTAGGCAAGATTACTATATGTAGTATAAAGCAAAGTAGTAGAAAGAGGAGTATCTACTTGCTCCCACTTTTTAACGGTTTCTAGGGCATGTTCCTTAGCTTCTTGGGGTCTGCCAGCGCCAACCAGAAGTAAGGGAGTGAAAAATGTCTTTAAAAACAATAAATCTGCTTCATCTTGATTAACAAAGCCTATATTTTCTAAAATATTGAGTATGTACAGGCTGGCATCTTTAGACATCCTTAAAGGATAAGAAAAAAGTGTTTCTATTATCCGATTAAATTGCTGAGCTTTTGCATAGTAGTTAATAGACCCAATGTAGAAATTGTTCTCATTACACCATTTGGCAGCCCACCCATATACTTCTTGCTTTTCTTCAGGTGATAAAAGGAATTGCTTTCCTTGTAAAAATTCTAGATAAAGTGAGTGCATCTTAAAATCGTGTGAAAAACTGTCAAACCAAACAAAGGATGCCAGCTGAGATGCATTTTCCCAACTCTCTATATGTTGGGAAAATTCAGGTATAGATACAATAGGTAAGTCCGCCACCAAAGAAAATTTTACCAAGGATTTTTGCATATCCTCAGGAAAGTCATCCCAAGCTTCACTTGAGATTAATTTGAAGATATTTTCCATGACAGCATACAAAGCATGTTGGAAATTGTTTGGTGATTTCTTTAGAATAATCGATAGCATATTAAGAGCCAGTGCCCATCCTTTTGTTTTATCAATAACATGGGAAATCTTTTGGAGAGAAAGGGATACTCCTCGCCAATGGAAAAATTCGGTAGCCTCCTCAATTGTAAAACGAAGTTCATTTTCAGTGATAATACTGGCGTCACCCTTTGAAAGAAGAGAAACTATGTTAATATCTGGCTCTTTTCTTGAAATGATAATAGCACATAAATCAGGAAATTTGAAATTTACAAAACGCTCAACAAAGGTAAGAATCTCTTTAGATTCAATTAAATGAAAATCATCAAGAATGAAATAGGTTTTACTACGAGAAAGCCTTTTTGTTTTGACGATTTCTGTAAACTGCTTAAAGGAAGTAGGGGTATCTGGAAAGCCAAAGTCACGTAATTTGGCTGCCAATTCAGGATTACCCATAGAAATGGCATAAGTAAGTTTTTCCCAACAGTGAGAGGTATGATTGTCGTTTTCTGTAAACTGTATCCATCTGACTATAGCATTAGGTTGCTGTTTAACAAAATGCCGTACCCCTTGCGTTTTTCCGTGGCCGACACCAGCAATTACATAGGTTAAGGCGCCCCTTGTTGCTGCCTCAAAAATTGAATCAAGGCGAGGCCGTGGCATTAAAAGTGGAGCCCGATTTTTGTTGCTAGAATTTAGTTCATTTGATAAAGTCATAATATACCCCCGTTTTTGTAAAATTCAATTAGGTAAGCCTGGGCTTTCCTACCAACCACCTATAAAGGTGGGGGTCACAATATCTAAGTTGTTCCATTTTAATTTTACCAAATAGGGAATCATACCGCAATGACTATTAAAGATTAATATATGAATATTTTTTTGAAAACATTTTTAAAATTTTGTTTTTAAGATTGCTTGTTGACCTCTGCGCTACACACCACTTTATAATTCCTTTGCTTTTACAGATACCGTTTGTGTATCAAAATCGCATAATTTAGTGAAAAATGTAGGCACTTACGAAAAAAAAGTGCACACTCACGAAGGGCAAGAAACATAAGCAAAAAAAGTTGTTAACATATAATGGAGAAAGTGAAACAACAATTAGGAGAAGCAATAATTGAATGCAATTTCGCTAATTGTATTTTGGGAAATTTTCGAGTTGTGTAAATTATTTATAGGAAATTTACAAATGAAGGAGAAGTTTAATGATTAAGAAAGTTAAAAAGAGGCCTTTAGCATTTTTGTTAGCAACTTTACTTGTTTTTACAAGTATGTCGGCTGCGTTTGCAACAGAGGGGGAGCAGTTAGTAACACCTATCCTTGAAAGCAATGCTACTAATTACGGCGAGTTGCAGGTTGGACCCCGAGAAGCGGTACGTACAGCACCTGATGCACCAACTCGTGATCAGGTGTCTATTATCCATTTCGTAGACGTACAGTCCTTGGCTTTAGGTGGTATCGCCTTAGATGCTGCTGGTAAAGTATGGTCTTGGGGTTATAATGGTCCCTCTGGCCAGCTTGGCCTTGGATGGACTACAAGTCTTCAATATGCCGGAGGTATGAGAAGATTGCCGTTCTTTGTAGATAACAATGTCTTTATCGAGCAAATTTTTACTGGTTATCACACTGCCGGTGCCATTAGTAATGACGGCCGTGTGTTTATGTGGGGGCATGGTCACCGTGGCCAGATGGGAAATGGAACCAATAGCACCCAAAATCCAACTCCGGTAGAAATCCCCGCCGCTAACTTTGGCGGCCGGCGAATTGTAACTATGGACATGTCCACTTATCCCAGTGGCTCTCACGGCACAGTAATGGCTGTAGATGAGCTGGGTGATGTATGGGCATGGGGTAGCTTGTACACTAACAGAGTTCCAGGTTTTGGTTGGAGCGATGCCTCTAGCCCTGGCGGTTTCGGAACTGGAACCACAAGACATTTTCGAACTCCAAGGCGTTTGACTGATTTTGACAATGTACCACCCATCGTAGAAATTTCTTTGGGACACTCCCATGGTATTGCCCTAGATGAAGAGGGGAATGTATGGTCTTGGGGTTATGGACTTAGAGGATCCCTTGGTCGAGGGGCCAATCCTGGTAGAGCAATAGGGGGGTGGGCCTTTGGAACCAATGGCGGTCTAGGGCGTATCCCATTCTTTGTAGATAATAATATTACCATTGCAAGTATAGATGCTTCTTATCACACCAATGTGGCAGTATGTACAGAGGGCAGAGCCTATTCTTGGGGTTGGCGCTGGGAAAATACGACTGGTGCCGAACAGTCCTGGTCACATCCGGCAACAGGCACCATAAGATGGTTTGACGGATCTGCCGCAGTGCAGGTTGTAAATGTGCCTCGCTTAGTTGAGTTTGACCTAAGATCATCTCCATGGAATGACGAAGCTCCTCGTATTGCTCTTGGGGCGGCAAGTGGACGTGTAATCTATTTAATAGATGTTTACGGAAGACTTTGGTACCAAGGTTGGAACACATGGCACGGCTTTGCAGTGGATGGACCAATTACCAATCCTACTCGTGGTTTCGCCGGTGCAAAACACAGCGGTGTTGTTCCTAGGGCAACTATGCTTCGTACCATGGGGGATGGAAGCACACAAGGACGTACAGGGGATGTAATGGCTCCAGTATTTCGTGATCAGCCAAGGGGCGCAGGTCCTGCAACAGGATTG
>JGI20163J15578_10000448_pt1 | contig 17112 bp, 31 predicted proteins | sample TergutCu122P1_FD_15578 | JGI IMG/M metagenome (IMG submission 15578)
TAAATAAGTGGAGGACTGAGAAACCCATACATAGGCATTTAAAATAGAAAACCCCGAAAACTAATTTTATGATTTTTTATAAAATGCAAAATAGGCAAAATCAATTTTATAACTCAGAAAGGATGAATGAAAATTGAAAAATTACGAGCTTGTAAAAATATTAAACGACCATAACATGAACGCGAATGTCAATGTGGTTGCTCACAACAGAGCGTATGACTTTAGCCTAACTTGCGGCGGCGGTGATGGTGGAGAGCCGTATAATTGCGAAAGTATCTCTTTCTATGTTGACGAACTTTGCACAAATGATAACTTTGAGCCATTTGACAATTTTTACGACAGTGCAGAAACGGAGGAATATAGATGACAAAACGACAAATTAGCTTGATGGCTGCAGAATGGTGGGCTGATGCAGTTGCAAACCCAAAATTTGACAATGGAGACCCATCGCCGCGAGGCGGACTGGGCATGGGTTTAGCTATCTTGGCAGTCACGCCAGTGACGGAAGAACAAAGAGCGCGGTTTATAGAGTGCTTGTCGTACGCTGTATGTGTAGCGTTAGTAATCCAAGATCCAAGACATGTTAACTTGTCGGTTGACTACGCACCATGTTGCATGTTGCAGACAGCTGTAGAGTGGAGCGAAATATCTATTAACAATTTCCCATGGAAAACTATTATGAATATCAGCGAAAATCATATTGAGATAAGTTACGGATATGGTGCGCCTTTTGAATATCTGTATGTAAACGAAGCGTATTTTCAAAATAAAATCAGGGATATCAAAGACGCTATTTCAACATACGAGCGAGATGACAAGCTATTTTGGATAGAAAACGAGGACGAAAAACTGAAGTACAAGGCAAAAATAAAAGCGGACTTTGAGCAGTGCATCAAAGAATATGAATCTAAAATAAGGGAGATTGAAGACCGTGGAAAAACAACATCTTGACGAAATCAGATCGAGGTGCGAGGCGGCAACACCGGGACCATGGAGTTTCAAAGATGGTGGGTTCATAGAAACACATCAACATGTGCCTATAGGCAAAGTTAATAGGGCAATTACATCTGTTCCCGGACATAGAACCGTTCAGGGTGGATTTGGGAGCGAAATGCCAAACTCGCGATTTATAGCAAACGCCCGAACCGATATCCCGAACCTGCTTGACTATGTGAACGAGCTTAAATCACACAGGATAGACACAGAATGTAAGACCTGCATAGTCCTAGCAGAACTCGACATGACCGCAGCGCAGTATGCAGAATTGCTGTCTGACCGTGACCGATTGAAAGCCGAACTTGCCGATTGGAAACCTGTAGCATTAACGTTAGAGGCAAACTGTGACAAATTGCAAGCAACAGTAACGGAACTTGAGCGATTACATGAGCAAGCAGTAAACACAATAGCACGAACTGATGAGTGGAAAGACGTGGAAATCAGATACCTGCAAGCCGACCGTGACAAATGGAAACATCGTGCCGAGGCTCTTGAGAGGGCGATAAAAACAAAGTCAACGGCTTGTCGTACATGCACCAAAAAGCCACCACAGAGAGAAGTTGAATCTGACCCAGAATACTGTGAGGAATTATATGACTGCATTGGTGAAGACCCGTCTTATCCACGTTGGCAATTCGACCTCGACCGCTTTGCCGGAAAGGAATAATCAATGGAAAATTGTAACCATGTGAAGGTGTATTCAAAAATGGTGCTCACAAGCCTTCCACCGCAATATCCGTGGATATGCTCATTGTGCGGACTTGAGGGTAAAGATATAGGGCATTTTGACAACAAGCCATCTTATGACGACATCAAAAAGCAGTTTGCCGGAAAGGAGAGCTGATGAAATTTACAGTAATAGACAAAAGAACAGGCAAATATCCCGATGTATGGAAAATCGCCTTAGAAGAACAATGGGCAGAGGGATTAGTTTACTGTGATATTGACGGATTTTTTCTCGGAGAAGACGGTGCCTTAATCCTAACTGACGACTGTGGAGCTAGTCGATGGTGTCCACCCGATAGATTTGAGATTGTTTTTGAGGAGGAGAACCAATGAAAGCAATAAGGGAGGTCAATAAATAGTGGCAGGAATAAAAGGAAAGGGTTATTACAAGCACGGAGGAAAGCATACTCGCATTTATACAATTTGGTGCAATATAATTCAACGTTGCAATAATCCTAATTATACTCAATACGAGCATTATGGTGGGCGAGGCATCCGCATGTGCGATGAGTGGAGAAATAGCTTTGAGGTGTTTCGTGATTGGGCTATGTCTAATGGATATGCTGATAACCTCACAATAGACAGAATAGATAATAATGGCAATTACGAACCCAGTAATTGCAGATTTGTTTGCATGATTACACAAGCACGAAATAAAAGGGTAAAGAAAAATAGCACAAGCGGAGTTAGGGGCGTTACGTGGGATTCCTCAAATAAGAAATGGGTAGCACGTATCAAAACAAACGGAAAGATGAAATACTTAGGAGGTTTTAGCTCCATACCCGAAGCCAAAAAATGTAGGCAAGAAGCGGAGGCAATGCTATGGAATTAAAGGCTTATTATAAATGCCGATTGTGCGGCATTTTAATGGTAACAGAAAAAACCCCAGATGCAGAACATGTTTTATTTTCTTGTAAATGCGGTGGCATGGCTGATTTTCAAGGGTGGGAGGTTGAGAAAAATGAAAGCAATACTTGAAATTGATATGCCGGAGTCGTGTCGGGATTGTCACATGTTTGAATATGAAAGATATATCTGTTGGGGAATTCCGGATGGGATGATGGGTCAGAGATGGGCTGATGTAAATGATGACGAAGAACGCGCCCCATTCTGCCCCCTGCGGATTGAGGAGGAATAGTGATGGATAAAACAAAACAAATCTATCAACAAGTAGCAATGGAACTACACCAATATCGCAACAGCACTGGAAGAGAGGCAAACGCGGTTTTTCTCGGAAAAGATATTGTGAGAACTATTCTTTTAGAGTTGGCACATGTTAGCGACAAACCATCAATTGAGGACAGACTTAACGAAAATTTGTATATCAATCACATATGTGGAACAAGTGTGTATTATGTGCCAGACGGATACATAGGCGTTGGCAGAATTGAAAAACTGGAACTGGGGGAAGCGGAATGAATATTGATTTAGGAATAATTGGCGACGCTCTAAGTGCCACATTGGCGGTTTTGACTATAGCGGCGGTGTTTGCAATCTTCGCAGGCATTGTATTTATTGTTGTAAAGTTATATGAAGAGTGGGAGAAAAGGAGAAAAGGAGAAAATTCTGATGAAGAATAAAACCTGCGGCACGTGCGCCCACTACGGCGAATTGTTAGATGAATACAAAATTTGCGCAAATCACTGGGGCGAACACTTTGGACACGATAGAAGCCAATGCGACACTTGCAAACACTGGGAGAAAAAAGATGGATAAGATATGCGGCAACTGTAAGCACCACGAATACGAAAAAATAGGCGCAGACTGGCTGTGCAACAACGAACACAGCGAGAACTATGCCTGTTGGACAGGTTTTGAAGATAATTGCGGAGATTATGAGGAGAGAGAATGACCAGAGCCAGAATAACATTTGACGATAACGGAAGTTTAGGCTTATGTAACATCGAAGCCGATTATATGCGAATACACGGCGAAATGCTTGTTGTATATAAAGGCGATGAATTAGTTGCCATGTTCAGAGAATCGGAAATCAAGGCGGCTTATTTGACGGAAAAGAGGGTGTGACATGCTAGAGCTAAACAAACTGTATTGCATGGACTGCATTGAGGGAATGAAGCAATTTCCCGACAAATATTTTGAACTAGCAGTCTGCGATCCGCCATACGGCGGGGGCATTTTCGAAGCGGGGGGGGGTATTGACAAGTGGGCAAGCAGAAAACGCTCACGCTTTCGGTGGGCTATTTGACAGGTACGAAATTAAAGCAACCCGGACTGGTGGTACATGGGCTGAAAAATACGGAAAGGATATTCAGCATTGGGATATAGCTCCACCGCCGGAATATTTTGAAGAACTTTTTAGAGTATCGCAAAATCAAATCATTTGGGGTGGAAATTACTTTGCGCTACCACCAACAAGATGTTTTGCAATATGGCGCAAGCTGACAATATCGGAATCTTTTTCAATGGCAATGTGTGAATATGCGTGGACAAGTTTTGATGACAACGCAAAATGGATAGAATTAGCACCACAAGGCACGTCGAAAGAAAAGCGGTTTCACCCGACACAAAAGCCCGTCGCACTTTATCACTGGATATTACAAAACTACGCCAAGCCCGGCGATAAAATTCTCGACACACACGCCGGAAGCGCATCATCTTTCGTAGCAGCTTACGAAATGGGTTTTGATTATATCGGCTTTGAGATTGATCCGGATTACCATGCAAAAGCTACAGAGCGTATCAATCGAGTCATGGCGCAGGAGAGTCTTTTTAGAACCGGAAACAACAATCTTGCATCGGAGCAACTGACTATCGGCGCATAAAGCAAAACACGCCACCTAAATGACGTGTCCACTATATCGTGTATAAGAACTTGCCTGAACAACAACAATTATACACGATATAGGGGGTGATTGTCAAGATGAAAAAACAAATGAGCAAAGAGCGATTGCAAAGATATGCTAAATTACGCGCTGAAATCGAGATGCTTGAAAATCAAATACATTCGGCACAAATGGAAGGTGATGAATTTGTTTGGGATACAGTGCAAGATGGTACTACCGGAGTGATTAAGCCAATAGTAATTAGTGGATATGGCTCTAACTCAATACCGAGGCTATGCAAGAGACGAAATAAACACGAAATAGAATGTGCTGAAATCGAAGCGTTCATTGATGGTGTCGATGATAGCTCAATGCGACAAATATTTGCCCGGAGATATATAGAGGGGAAGTCTTTAGACGAGACATCCGCACTGGTTGGGTACAGTAAAGAGCATATAAGTCGCAAAATTAACACTTTTTTCTCCAAAGTTGATAACGGATGTCAATAGACGTCAACAAATATCATTGAATGTCAAAAACACATGTGTTATAATCATGCTGTAAGAAAGTCTTTACAACAGCGAGACAGTGATTTGACACATTATGTCTGTCGCTGTTTTTTGATTTCAGCAGGGAAGTAAAAAATGGATGTTCAAATCAGAAAATTATCACAACTTAAACATGCTGATTATAATCCGCGAAAGAAATTAACAGAAAAAGATGATGAACATCAGGAAATTGCCAAAAGCATAGATGAGTTTGGGTATGTTGACCCGATAATCATCAATGCGGATAACACCATAATCGGCGGTCATCAACGTGCGACTGTGTTAAAAGACAAAGGGTTTGATGAAATTCTCTGTGTTGTGCTTGATTTACCTAAAAATAAAGAAAAATCACTGAATGTCGCCTTAAACAAAATAAAAGGCGAATGGGATGAGTTAAAACTTGCGGAGCTGTTAGACAGCTTAGATGATTATGACACTACATTGACCGGATTCGATTCACAAGAAATCGCCGATATAATGGAACAATATCATGGTGCGTGTGTAGATCTGAATAATTATGTAGGCGACTACAAGCAAACAAAGAACCTTGACAACCTCTTCAAATCAGCACCGGAGCTTGGACATAACGAATGGGATATCCCTACAATAAAGCCTTTCACTGAAGATTTAAGCGATATTGAATGGATCAGCTTCGGAGAAAAAGCAAGCATAACCGACCCAAGCAATACCGGAATCCACTTTTACATTGACGATTACAAATTTGATTCAGTATGGAAAAGCCCGGATAAATGGCTTGGACTGTTTCAAAAGTGCCGCGCTGTAGTGACACCCGATTTCAGTAATTACACCGACATGCCAAAAGCTCAACAATTATGGAACCACTACCGCCGCCAATGGCTCGGAAAATACTGGCAAGATAACGGCGTGAATGTAATATGCTCACTATCGTGGGCAGTTGGACAAATATATGATTGGAGCTTTGAGGGGATACCAAAAGGCACGATATGCGCCACTTCGTTTGTCGGAGATGAAATTGACAAAGAATTTGGAATAGAAGAATTGCTGAATGTTATCGAAATAGTAAATCCGTGTAAGCTTTTAATAAAAGCAAACGCAAAAGATGCTGAAATATTGAGGAAACACGTTGACTTCGACTTAATACCGCCGTATAATTGGAGGAAGGAAAATGCCAAAAGGTAGCAGTGGTGCAAATGGTGCCGAAGAGGCTAGAGGGGTTGGACATCTGAACGATGCGCAGATAGCAACGATATCACCTTTAAATCGATGGCGAATCAAGGACTTTACCGATACTGGCTTTTCGCAGCGTAACGAACCCGACACAAGAGATGGACTCGATAATATTATAGATAGCCACCCAGAACTAAAGTGGAGTCAAGGCGAACTATATAGAGGAGTGACGCTAGATGATGCTACATTAAGCAACCTTCAAGTAGGCGATGAGATTGACCAGAGAGGGGTATCGTCGTGGAGTAGCGAATTGGGCATAGCAGACGAGTTTGCAAGAGAGAGGTTGGGAGAACACGGAGGAAACCCTGTGGTTTTCAGAGACACAACGCGAGGGCAAAGAAATGCTATGTCAATAATGGGCATGTCAGAACACTCAGGAGAGTTCGAGGTTATGTACAGCAGCAGATCAAACTTTAGGATAACAAATATTACCAATCGTGATGGAGTAACATACATTGACGTTAGAGAGGTTAGGTAAAAAATGAGCGAAGCAAAAAAAGAGCAGAAATCGATTGTTAAAAGGTGGCTTGAAGAACCAATAAATCCTATAAGGATTGTTAAAAAGGCTAATCCGAAGAAAAGACAAAAAGCAGCACATGATTCCGCAAGCGGAAAGAAAAAATAATAAAGAATTCGGTCGTAAGCATTGCTTGCGACTGTTTTCGTAGAGAGGTTTTGACATGGCAAAAGAACATACCGCAAAACTAAACATTCTCGGTACAGAATACACCCTAACGCCATCGAGCAGGAAAGGTCATCCGCATCTAGAAAAAGTAAATGGATACGTGCGTTTCAGCGGGGCAGAAATAATATATGACAATGAAATGCCTAATGAAGACGTGTACATCGTAAATCAGCAAGAAAATGAGCTATTTAACAAGAGAGTGTTGAGGCATGAAATCATACACGCATTTTTCTATGAAAGCGGTCTAGGCGATTCAAAATACAATAATGATGAGGAGTTGGTTGACTGGATAGCAATTCAATTCCCAAAAATGCTAAAGGCATTTGAAAAAGTCGAGGCTATATAAAGGCTCATCAACGAAAACAGCGCCAAATTTGACAAAACAACCGAATAGCGAGGTGAAATAAGATGCCAAGAGCGCAAGACCCGGCGCGAGAGCAAGCTCGCAAAATGTGGGAAGCCTCTGGCGGCACCATGAAGCTTCGTGAAATTGCGAGTCGGTTAAACGTTCCGGAGAAATCAGTCTCCGGGTGGAAGTGTAAAGATAATTGGATTAAAAAAAACAATCGGAGTACTCCAAAAGAAAAACGGAGTACTCCGATTTCTAATACTCCGAAACGCAAACGAGGCGCACAGCCCGGCAACGGGCCGCAGGGCGGAGCGAAACCGGGCAATTTGAACGCGGTCAAGCATGGGGCGTTCATGCGAATTTATGGGAATTTGCTTTCGGAGGATGAACGTGAGTTGACCGCAGAATTGCTTGAGATGGACGAATACGAGCGTCTTATTGGACTGTATGCACAGTTCCAAATATCTGAACGTAGACTCATGAAGCATATTAACGATATTGAAAATGGCGAGGAAATGATTGTGCACCGCGCTATTAGTCTTATCAGACCTACAGGACAGAAACACGAAAATGGAAAAGAAATAACAAAGGTCGTTGAGATAAGCCAAGAACAGGAAACCCGAAAAGAGCAATTGAGAAATTATATAGATGCGCTGACCCGCGTTAGGGCGGAGATGCGTAGAGTTGCGGATAGTCTTACTAAATTGAATGAGAGCAATCAATCGGGCGGAGTACAAATTATATTTACCGGCGAAGATGCTTTAATGGACTAATGTATGGATACAATACAAATTCATTTGCCGGATATCATCGGGGAAGGGTACGGCACTTTTTTTCGGAGTAAAGCTCGTTACCTTGTTTGCAAAGGTGGCAGAGGTTCCAAAAAATCCTGCAGCGCCTCTTTAAAAATAATCCGCAACATTATGAAATATCCGGGTAGTCATGCTCTTATTGTACGGCGTTATAATGTAACACACCGTGAATCTACATTTGCACAGCTCAGATGGGCGATTAACCGGCTTGGAGTAAGTCGAGCATGGAAAGCCAATTTATCGCCACTAAAGCTCACGTACTTGCCTACGGGGCAGACTATACTGTTTAGGGGTTTGGACGACCCACAATCAATCGCTTCGATTACCGTTGAGAAAGGGCATTTATGTTTCGTGTGGCTTGAAGAAGCCTATCAGGTAATGAAAGAATCGGATTTTGACAAGTTGGATTTAAGTATCAGGGGTAAAGTCCCTGATTATTTATTTAAGCAGTTGATTTTGACTTTTAATCCGTGGAATAGAAAGCACTGGTTGAAGTCGAGATTTTTTGACAAGTCGCACCCATTAGTCCATGCAATGACAACAACGTACCTACAGAATGAATTTCTGGGTGATGATGATATTGCACTGTTCGACCTCATGAAAGCGGAAGCACCCGGTCGCTATAGCGTGGAAGGGTTAGGCGAGTGGGGTACGCTTGAAGGGGCAATATACATCAACTATTGCGATGACCCGGAGCAGTACATCATTACAGACGTTAACAGTTACCTCAAAGAATCTAATTCACGGATTGCTCAGATATTCGTTGGAATAGACTGGGGGCATGGGAAATCAGCGAACACCGCTGTCGCGGTCGGAATAACGGAAGGGTGCAATGAGGTAATAATCCTAGATGAATTTTACACAACCGAAGAAATGGGTCCGGAAACGCTTTACAAAAAACACATAAAGTTTCTAAGAAATATTATTGAGACGTACGGTCTCCCGGTTCGAGTGTTGCCCGACAATGCTGAGAAGATGTTGGTTATAGGTTTGAGCAATCAAGTTAAAGTAGAGCGACTTAGAGCGGATGTTAAATCATGCGTCAAATTTAAGATAAATGAAAGAATAGACCTTACTAACACCCTATTTGAACAGGGGCGCATAAAAATACACGCTAAATGCACAAATGTGCAAGACTCATTTCAAACAGCCGTTTGGGATGACAATTCTCAAAGGCTCGACAATGGCACGTCGAACATCGACAGCTTAGACGCTTTTGAATATGCAATTTGCACCCAGATGAAAAATCTCGAACAGGCAGGAAGGAGACGAGTCAATGAACGAGGCAGTAGTTAATTTAGTCAAAGAGCGTGGTTTTGAAATAAATGATAGCCTGTCTGAGTACATTGAGATTTGGAAATCTTGGTATCAAGGCGAAGTAGAAGGTTTCCACAATTACAAAGTTTACAACGGAAAAGATTTCTCGGAGCTCACTAGAGCAAGCCTCCAATTGGGAAAGACTATGACCGAACAAATCGCAAACCTACTCTTCAACGAAAAATGTAGCATTGTGGTAGCCAATGAATCAAGTCAGGAATTCTTGGAGAAAGTCTTTGACCATAATAATATGTACATCAAGCTGAATGAGTCTCAAGAGAAGAAATCTGCTTTCGGGACTATGTGCTATATACCGTACTTCGCTATTGATACTATAAAGATGAACTATGTCAGCGCGGAGAATTTGATTCCCCTCTCGTGGGAGAACGGCGTTATAAACGAATTAGCAGTATATAGCCGAGTATGGTCTGAAGGGGAAGAATATATTTTCGTCCAGTTATTTACTGTTCAAGAGAACAGTAGAGAATATCAGATTGAAAATCTTCTCTTGAAAGACGATGATATAGTGCCATTAAGTGATGTAGCCGGGTTCAGTGATGTGGAAGAAACAGTTCACACCGGTAGCGAGTCAAAACCCTTCGTGATAGACAGGTTAAATATCGCAAATAACATAGACCCGGAAAATCCCTTGGGGATAGCCATATTCGCTAATGCTATTGATTCTATGCGGTTCGTTGATATTGTATGGGATAGTTACCTGAATGAGTTTGTGCTTGGCAAAAAGCGAGTCATGGTATCATCGGAAGCTACGGACATGAGAGATGGACAGCCTGTATTTGACCCTAATGATTTGGTGTATTACCAACTCCCAGAGGGTCTGAATTTAGACGGACACCCATTTATCCATGAGATTAACATGACGCTTAGGTCAGCCGACCATCAACAAGCCTTACAGCAGGCGCTAAACACCTTCTCTAGTCAATGTGGACTAGGGGAGAATTTTTTTCGGTATCAGTCAGGCTCTTTGGCAACTGCCACTCAGGTTATGAGCGAAAACAATACTATGTTTAGAACGCTGAAGAAACATGAGATTGTTTTGGAAGCGGCTCTAGTAGACCTTGTGAGACTCATATTGGAGATTGGGCAGAGACACAACTTGCATCCCGGATTAGACTTAGAAGCTAAAATCACCGTTACTTTTGATGACAGCATTATCGAAAACAAGGATGTAGAGTTAGCCCGGAGAATGCAAGAGGTCGCTGCGGGTCTTATCAGACCTGAATTATATTTGGCATATAGATATGGCGTGACTGAGGAGCAGGCTAAAGAAATGATGCCCGGTATGGGCACCTTAGTTCCCGACGACGAAATTGATGAGAAGGAATAACCCGGACAGGATGAAGAATAATGTTCAACATATTCGATTTGGAGGTAGCTCCCTTTGAAATAGTCCAACAAATGCAAAAGCTACAAGATTGGACGATAGGAGACATTGCTAGAAGAATTAGGAAATTAGGTCTCATCACTCCAACTGCCTCATATCAACTAGATTTACTACAGGAACTAAGTATGTTCGATGTTGACCTGAGGACAGAAGTGCAAAGAATCTTAGGTCTTACAGAATCTCGAATAACAGACCTCTATACCGAAGCTATTCAGTCTAAGTTTATCTATGACAAAGCAGCGTTCTTGGCTCACGGGATTCCATTTGTTCCATTTGAAAAAAATCACTTCATGCACCGAATGGTTGACAATATAATCACACAAACTCAAGGGGATATGAAGAACATCACGCAGTCGATGGGGTTTGCCACTAAACAAGCAGGCATTACGGTTTTCAAACCCCCGGCGCAGTTTTATCAGAATCAAATGGACTTAGCGACAATGAAAGTAGCAACTGGAGTATCCACATTAGACCAAGCAATCAAGCAATCAGTAAGAGAGATGGTAAACAGCGGTCTCCGGACTGTGGATTATTCTACGGGGCATAATGATCGGGTAGATGTAGCAGCAAGACGATCGGTATTTAGTGGACTCCGAAATTTGACAAATAATCAGAGTGAGTACAACGCGAGTATAATCAACTCAACAGTGTTTGAAATATCATGGCATGGAGGGTTTAGACCATCTCATGCTTGGGGTGGTAGAAGATTTGATACTACAGGACAACTTTACCCGAAAGAAAATGACCTGTACGCAAGATTCACTTCTCCAGAAGGTAAGATAGGCACCCTTGAAGACTATAATTGTTACCACATTAAGTACTCCGTTTTTCCCGATACTCCACAAGTATTTACCGACCATCAATTAGACCAGATGAACAATGATGAGCAAAAAATTAGGGTTTTTGAGGGGAAAGCATTTGACCAATATCAAGCCCGGCAACAGCAAAGAGCAATCGAGAGAGCTATGAGAATGAGTCGCTCAAGGATTGCTGGCTATGAGGGCGGAGGACTATCCGCTGAAGATATAGCGGAAGCTAAAATTTTATATAGGCAACAGCGAAGACTTTATAAAGAGTTTAGCGTAGCAATGGAATTACCCACTGAATTTAACCGGATTTATACCGGGCTAGTCAGTGGTTAATTTATAAATTTGGGCGCAATCCCGTAAAACTACGTAGACAAGGCAATGCAACTGCCGTTAAACAGCGTAGTCGAAGAAAAGGAGTTTGAAATGGCATTAACCAGAGAATTACTAAAGAGTTTTGAAATCGAAGGCTTAACAGACGCTGTTATCCAGCAGATTATGGATGCGCATGGGGAGACAGTTACTAAAAACAAAGAGTCTTTTGATGAGACTCAGAAACAACTCAATAAACAAATCGAGGAACTCAAAAAACGCCCTGAAATGTCTGTAGATGATGTAACAGCACTTAACACGCAAGTAAAAGAATTGAGCGACAAGTTAAAGGCTTATGAAAAAGTCGATGTAGAGTCGCTAAATACTCAACTTGCGGAGACTCAAGCAAAGTTGTCAACCATGGAAGCTGAACATGCTACCAAAGTGGCAGAACTTGAGCTTGACGGTCAAATCAGAGAAAGGTTAGCAGCTATTACTTTCAGTAGCGACTATGCCAGAACTGGTATCTACAACGATATCAAAGGCAAGGTCAAGATTGAGGACAACAAACTTACAGGGTTCGATGAAGCCATTGAAGAACTCAAAACTAAACAACCGAAAGCATTTGTTGAAGAGCAAGCTCCACCACCCAAAAAGGAGGGAGCTGGTCATGGTGGCAATCCGCCGCCAAAAGCGCCCGAATCATTAAGAGAGGCGATATACGACGAACTTACACAAAAAAAATAGGAGGAATAATAAGTGATTACTTTAGAACAAGCAAAAGTCGGCATGGCAAAAAAGGTCGACCAAATGGTAATTGATGAATTTCGCAGAGGTTCATTGCTGCTTGATAGGTTGCCATTTGACAATGCAGCGTCGCCGGGTACTGGCGGCTCAACATTGACGTATGGATATATTAAGTTGAAAACACCATCTACAGCCACATTCCGTGAGCTAAATAATGAGTACGTACCAAATCAAGCAATCAGAGAAGAACACGTCGCATACTTAAAAATATTCGGCGGAGAGTTCAATTTAGACCGAGTAATTATCAACACATCCGGAGCGGTAGACGAGCTTGACTTCCAATTGAGGGAAAAAGTGGTCGGCGCAACTAACCTGTTCCATTACTCAGTTATCAACGGTGATAGGGCGGTAAATCCTAATGAGTTTGACGGCTTGGATGTCTTTTTGACAGGTTCAAGCACAGAGTTTAATGTTGGAAATCCGATTGACATTTCAAACTCCGCTATGTTGGACACTCAATATCATGCGTTTTTGGATATGATGGACGAGTTTGTATCTGGCATGGACGGACAGCCGAGCATGTTCTTGGCTAATACTAAATTGGCAACACGGATTAAAGGCATAGCTCGAAGAGCTGGCTACTACACTCGTTTGGAAGATGCCTTTGGGCGTTCGGTCGACGCGTGGAATGATATCCCGATTGTAGACCTTGGCAATTTCTATCGTCCTGACCCAACAGACCCGACACTCCCTGGCACTACACTTCCTGTAGTTCCGATTGATGGCGGCGTGACATCATTGTACGCGGTTATTTTCGCGAATGATGGATTCCATGGCGTTTCACCGACCGGAAACAGCATTATCCAAACACATTTACCAAACCTTTCAGATCCAGGCGTTATCAAAAAAGGTGACGTGGAGATGGTCGCAGGGGTAGTCCTGAAAAATAGCTTAAAAGCAGGAGTGTTCAGAGACATACAAGTGCAATAGGAGGATTGAAATGTTTAAAATTACTCTACCATTAATTAGCTTTAATGGTCACCGGTATGGAATCGTGTTCACTCGCGGAGTAGGATTTACAGATGATGAGCGCATTGTTGAGTTAATGCGCTCAAAAGGGTTCAAGGTAGAAAAAGAAGGCTCTACACCTACCCCAGAGCCCAAACCCCCGATTCTTGCCCCTCTCACCAACGAAGGTGGCGAAGAGAGCACTGAAAGCGACTCCACGCCCACACCTCGTCGCAATACGCGCTCAAAACCCCCTCAGGAGCCTGAGGACGTCTAAAAAAATCGGCTAAGGAGTTGATACAATGGATTTCTATGTGACAGAAGACTTTTACACGGATGAATTTTTGCGGGGCAGAAAAGCGCAACTTCCGTTGAAAGAGTTCATGTTCTGGGAACAGAAAGCCAGAGCGTTTGTTGACCTTTATACTTTTGACAGGATAAAGAATGACCGCTTTATGCTTGAACAATACAAACCTGAAATCGGACGTTGTATCTGCGAATTAGCCGAGCATCTCTATCGAAATGAGGGGAATGAAAACAAACAATCTGAAGGGATTTCTGGCAGGTCGGTAACTTACCTGTGTGGAATTGAGTATAAGATTTGTCAGAGACATCTCTTCGGAACCGGGTTGCTGTATAGGGGGTCTCAATGATAACTAGAGACACTGCCAATGTAACAATTACAATCTATAATCACGTCCTGTTAGGTGAAAGTTTCACTTTCAAAAGAACTGTGATAGAGGATTGTAAGTGGGGGATTCTCGAAGAGTCCAAAAACACAGCCCAAGGATTAAAAGTACCTGAAATTGTTAAACTTATAATCCCATGGGATTTCAATTACTTCTCCACTCAAAATGGAGAAGTTTTTGACAGTTCTGAAGATAATTGGACTGTGAGAATGGGCTCTGAGGAAATCGGAAGCTATATCGTAAGGGGAGAACACCTGTACGAGTTCCCTGAGAATCTGACTCGGTCTGAGATGATTTCACAGCATGTAAGACTATTTGAAGAAATGGTTAAATTCAGAAAGCCGTCACGGATAGTGGAGCATTTCATCGGGAGTAGAAACATGTGGTACATAGAGGTGATGTGCTAATGATTATTGAGGCTAAACTTGGGCTTGAGGGTATCCGAAAAAGAGGTCATGTAATGTTTGACCTCGGCGGACCTATACAGAGATATATTGATAGTGCTGTGCTCAAGGGAGTGGAACCTTATCTCCCGATGAGGCAAGGAACGCTCACTCGTAGTGGTGTCATTCACTCCCGAATCGGTCAGGGTCAATTGAAGTGGAACACTCCATATGCGCGTCCGCTTTTCCGCGGGTACAGATATTTACGAGACGGCGGCAGAAGCAAAAATTTCATCTATGACCAATCGAGACATGCAAAAGCCGGTAAGGAATGGACTGAGAGATACAAGGAAGAAAACCTATCCCAATTAGGGTCAATGGTTAGAAAGAGAGTGGCGCAAGAATGGTAATACCAGAATTTAAAACCAGAAACTTGACAAGCCCAATGATGAAGTTTGTCCAGTCCTGCCCTTTTCTTGAGGATTACAACATTGACCTGTCTAAGATTGGTATTCAAAGAGTTCTGACCGAAAAGCCCGACAGCAATGCTCTTGACTACATTGGAAGTTTTATGATGTCCAAAGCTAAAGACATAAGAGGGAATAGATGGGGACAAAGACAGGCTAACTTTCAATTGTGGCTAATGAGACGCTCTAGCTATGATGTCATGAGAGAAGAAGTAGCTGAGTTTTTATTCAATTTTGAACAATGGGTAGAGCATTGTCAAGCTTACGACTTAGTTCCAAAATTATCAACCTTTTATGAAGGAAAAGTAGAGGAACTGATGTGGGCAGATAATGGCGTATACTTTTCAGAATGGGAAGGCGAAAAAATCTCTCTGTACATGGTGCAACTACACATTATCTACTTCAATGACTATCCTTGGGGATCTGCCCCACCGCCGGAAGAACTTAGAGCGAGCTTTGACGGCACTTATCGCTTTGACGGGACTATAAAATTTGACGGAAGGGGGTCAACGTAATGGACAGACCAAACTATAACATTCCAGATGACCCTATCTACAACAAGGAAATCCCTCAATTATTGAATGAAGATGAGGTACTAGCGGACGATGTTGTGAATCCTTTGATTCAAAAACTCGTTAATAATATACATGCGGTGTACACCTTAATCAAGGAATCTCCGGGATTTGATGGGGGAACTCAAATACAAGAAACACTAACACAAATCTCTCAAAAATTGGAGGGATTAGAAGATTTATTATTAGGACACGCTTCTTTAACAGTGTCCGGAAACGAGGTACAAAATGGTACACGGGCTATTATTTCAAGCGGGCACTCTTTATGTGAGAACACCTCTGGGGGACGTTCCAGTAGGGAGAGACATAGAGATGCAGGTAGCATCGGGGTATATCCAATGGAGACACGCAGGGGAGTTGACTTGGCAGAATCTGCTAGCCTTGTCAACAATAACAGGTCCAGCAGGGGAACCGGGTCTTCAAGGACCTCCAGGACAAGATGGAACAGGGGTAACAATACTAGGTAGTTTTAATACTTTAGCAGAACTCCAAGCAGCACATCCTACAGGTAATGTTGGAGATGCTTATCTAGTAGGTGGAACTTTGTTTGTCTGGTCTGCTACAGACAGTGAATGGGTTGGTGTAGGAGACATTCGAGGACCACAAGGTGAACCAGGACCCGGCGTTGATATGAGAGTTGAGTCTAATATCCTTCAATGGCGTAGACAAGGTCAAGATACATGGTATTCATTGCCTCTTGATTTTTCAGACCCTCGCTTTGATGGTCTATCCTCATCATTGTCAACACTGCAAGGTATGCATACTTCACTTGCAACTACTGTTTCTAATTTAGCGACTGCTGTAGCCAATCAAGGAAACGCGCTCACAACCTTGGAAAATGATTTTGACACTCATGTGGCTACAAATGTTTTAGTGGTATAAGCATATGGCAAGAAGGCATGAATTGTCAGAATCAGAATTAGAGGCAGTAGTTGAACGACTTATAGAGAAACTTTCTTCAACCCCAACCCTACAAGAAGTATTAGCCGTAGGGAATGAGTTTACCACTACGCTTCACGGACTTAGGCTTAGGACACGCTTGACTGGAAGTTCTATTGAGATAGCTCATCTCGCAGATGATGGAACAGTTGTATCAAACGCTAACATTTTCCCAAATATGATATCAACGTTTACGGGAGGGGCTGGCTCTGGGCAGGTTGTACAACTAAATCCAGTAGCCGGAATAACTGACGGCAACTTCCAAGAAGGAAACCAGTGGTTCAATTACCCGGTTTTGAGTTCTAATCCAGATTCAAGAAGAAATCTAACTCCATTGCAAGCATCACTTATGCGTGATA
>JGI20163J15578_10000449_pt1 | contig 17108 bp, 7 predicted proteins | sample TergutCu122P1_FD_15578 | JGI IMG/M metagenome (IMG submission 15578)
GTAGAAATCAAAACAATCTCTTTTTTCTCTACATTTTTAACAATCTCCTCTGTAATAATATCTTCAGAGTTCCTCAGGTTTTTTTCATCTGCTTTCATTTCATCTTGCTCTAATCCATGATTACTTTGGCACACAATGATGCAACCTGCATTAAGATCGATTGCATGTTGTATGTACTCTGTTTTGTTCCCTACAATTACCAAATCGTCTGGTTTGATAATATTCTTAAAGTTTTCATCACAGGATAAAATCACTACCTTTCCTTTAAGAAGGTAGCTATATTTGTTGCCACTAATCATCTCGCCTTCAATTACAGCAAGAATATTACGGTATTGAGTTCTTGCTACCGACAATATGTCATTTCCAAACAACTCCATGTAAGAATTAGCAATGTCACTAATGGTAATTAACCCTAAAAGCTTGTTTTCCCTAGCCACAGCCAAGGTTTTAATTTGAAGTTCCTTCATCTTTCTCCAAGCGGTACGAATGGACACGGTTCCATCAATTACCGGTGGCCTAGGAATGGCTACATCCTTAACCTGAACTCGCAAATCTGACAACAAAGGTGGAACTTCAACACCAAATCTATTCAGAACAAATTGAGTCTCTTCATTGATTTGACCTGCTCTTCTTGGCACATACTCTTCATCTGTTAAAATTGACTTTAAATTGGCATAAACAATTGCCGAACATACGGAATCCGTATCTGGATTCTTATGTCCTACCACGTATATTTTTTCGTTGTCAACTACCGTGGTGGTTAGTTGACACACCCCCTCATCATTTTCCCTCTGGGTTATTTCTTCTGTTATGTTTTCCATAATAAACTCTCCTGTTTTCATTTTTTTACTGCAAATCCTTCTTTTCCCTGTTCACCTATCCCTAGTTTGTCANTTTTTTTCAATAAGGTCAATACATTTACACATTTTTGTTGTTTTTTTTCTAAAATGTGTTATACTATCGAAAGTGTGATATAAACTTTAGTAGAATATATAAAAGAATAGAGGTATACCGTATGAGTGAAGTGTTAAGAGATGAACTAGAAACAAAGGTTGAAGAGGTAGCAGAAGAAGTAACTGAAGAAGTAGCTAGCGAAGACACAGATGCCGAATCTGTTGCCGAAGAAACTATCGTAGAGGAGCCTGTTGTAGAGGAGCCTGTGGCTGAAGAGCCTGTGGCTGAAGAGCCTGTGGTTGAAGAGCCTGTGGCTGAGGAGCCTGTGGCTGAGGAGCCTGTGGCTGAAGAGCCTGCAGTGGAGGAGCCCTCTCCATCTGATGTTGTTACTTCAGAAAGTAAGATAAGTAAAGAAGAGATAGCTGACGAAACCATGTCCGACTACGAAGAGCATTTTGACGATGCCAATCCATGGAACTTAGTAACGAAGTACATGAAGGAGAAAACAAACTTAACGGTTGTTATTACTGGCGTTGTTAACAAAGGTGTCCTCACATCTGTGGAAGAGCTAAAAGCTTTTATTCCAGCCTCTCAACTCTCACTATCTTATGTTGAAGATTTGGAAGTTTTCTTAAATAAGGAAATGGAAGTACGAGTGACTGACGTAGATCAAAGTAAGAATCGCTTGGTACTTTCAGCTAAAGATATTCTAAAAGAGAAAGAAATTGTTGAAAAAGCAAAGCAAATCCAAAGTATTCCTGTTGGCTCTGTTGTTGAAGGTAATGTGGAAACCCTACAAAACTACGGTGCTTTTGTTCGGTTAGATGGTGGACTCTCTGGGCTGGTTCATGTTTCTCAAATTTCACACAAACGCATTAAAACTCCAGGTGAAGTTTTAAAAGTTGGCGACAAAGTAAAGGTGAAAATCATCGGAATCAAAGACGGCAAAATCAGCCTAAGCATAAAAGCTTTAGACGATCGAGGTCCTGTAGATAGAGGCGAAAGAGAGTACACTCCAAAAGTGGATATTCCAAAAAGTGAAAACATTGGAACCAGTTTAGGAGATTTGTTTAAAGACATTAAGTTGGATTAAGACTTCTTTTTTATTAACAAACAAGAAATACCGCGAAGTAAGGTTTTAGCACAGATTACCTTATCTAGCGGTATTTTTTTATGCAAACATAAAACTACATGACTTTTTGACGCTTGATACACACGGATTGCTTCGCACTTCGCGCTCTCAATCCTAAAAACATTCGGAATTCGCCCTTTTAAGGCTTCTTCCTCATGTTTTCGCATCCCAAAGTCATGTCTTTTTATGCAAGCATAAAACCACATGACTTTTTGACGCTTGTGTATCAAATTATTAATTTTTTCAAAATTTTGATATCTTTCTAAAAAATATATACAATTTTAAAAGAGTTTAGGGTATAATGGCTTTATCTGAGAAAAAATACCTTCAAGGGAAATCAGAATAAAAACGCATGTTTACTAAGATTTAGACCATCAATGGAGGGAATCGTTTTGAATAATGCAAAGTGTCCAAGCTGTAACGACAACACCAAAATAGAGTATGCAAACTATAAGAAACTGTTTGCTGACGCTAGAGAAGAATTTGAAGAAACCAAAAAAGATTATCAAGACAAGCTCGGGGTAAAAGAGCTTGACATCATAATGTTAAAAGTTCAATTGGAAAAACTTGAACAGGAAAGCGAATATATCATTGAAGATGTCATTGAGAAAACCCAAAGCCATATGCATGATGAGATTGCAAAATATAAAAAGGAACATGACCTAAGAGTAGCAAGAATCCTCTCAGAGGCTAAGGGGTATTTTAAAAAGAAAGCCGATGAGAAAGACAATGAAATCGCTACTCTAAAAAAAGAACTTGAAGCTACAACGAAAAAGGTTGAAAGCATTCAAAAGGAAAAAAATCTTGAAATCGCTAAACTAAAGAAGGAAAATGACTCTCTAACCCAACAATCTTTGTCAAAAGCTATAGCCTCTGAAAATGAATTGAAAAATGAAATATTAAGATTAGAAGAAGAGGCTAGTAAAAAGCAAGAGAGCCTTATGCAAGAGGCCAAATCAAAAGTAGAGAAAATCCTATTAGAAAACAAAGAAACCATGACGAAGATTGAGCAAAAATATGAAGCTCTAAAAATCAAAAACGCTGAGATGGTTTCTGGGCACAATAATGAGATTAAAAAATTAGAGTCAGAGAAAACAAATTCCGAACATTTAATTACTCGTTTGAGAAATCAGCTTGAACAAAAAGAACAAGAGTATTTGATTGCATTGCAAACAAAGGAAAAAGAGCTTTTAGCAGAATTTTCGGCAAAGGAAGAAGAACTTTTAGCAGAATTCACAGAAAATACAGAAGAGCTTTTGGCAGAAGCGTCAAAAAAAGAGAGTGCGCTTTTAGCAGAAGCCACCGCAAAAAAGAATCAACTTTTGGTGGAATTTTCAAAAAGAGAAGAAGATCTTATGGCAGCTTTCTCTAAAAGAGAAAAAGAGCTTTTGGTGGCTTTTTCAAGAAGAGAGAAGGAGCTTTTGGCAGAAGCGAGGGCAAAAGAGAAGGAGCTTTTAGAAAAAGCCACTGCAAGGGAAGAAGAACTTTTAGCCACAGCCGCTGCAAAGGAAGGAAAGCTAGTGGCAGGAGTTCGAGAAAGGGAAGAAAAAATCTTAACAGTAGTTCGGACACTGGAAAAGGAACTTTCGGCAAAAGCTGCCGCAAGGGAAGAGGAACTTCTCGCTAAAGCTGCTGCAAGGGAAGAGGAACTTATAGCGGAATCTCTGGCAAGGGAAGAGAAACTTTTAGAGGAGTTTACAGCAAATACAGAAGAGCTTTTAAGAGAAGCCATGGTAAGGGAAGAGGAAATCTTAGCAGAAACCACTGCAAGAGAGAATGAGCTTCTCGCAGAATTTAACAAAAAGGAAGAAAAGTTATTAACACAACTTTCTGAAAGAGAAGAAGAGCTTTTAGCAAAGCTTCCGGAAAAAGAAAGGGAGCTTGCGGCAAACTTCCAATCAAAAGAAAAGGAACTCTTGACAGAATTTTCAACAAGAGAAAAAAAGATTTTAGCAGAATTTTCAAAAAGAGAGAAAAGACTTTTAGGGGATGCATCAGAAAGAATGAAAAAGCTTTTAGAAGATGCTACAACAAAAGAGAAGATGCTTCTAGAGAAATCTGCTACTGAAGTGCAGAGAATATTATCTGAAGAAAAGTCAAAATATGAGGAACTCGAAAAGCAAAAAGCAGACGAAGCCGAAAAGCTTAATCAGGTGATTACTCAATTAATTCTAGAGATAAAAAGATTAAACTCTAAGTTAGTACATTCTAAGAAAACGCCTCATATGGCAGAGGAAAATCCTAGTTCCAAGCAACAACCAGTTAATGACCTTAAAGAATTGTATTCCCAGGATGACTAATTCCTTTTCTATATTAAGAAACCTCAATCAAATACCACCAGATAAAAGTTTGGCTTTTCGTCACCTTTTCTGGTGGTATTTTGTTAAATATATTTTAAAACACAAAGCCTCTGAAAAAGAGTTGCTCCAAAGCCGCATGGATTAATGCAATGATGTAAGCATCAAAAGGTGAAATGCTACCCCTTTAATTTCTTCACAATCTCCTTGGCAACATATAACCCATTGGCCGAAGCTTGTTGTAGTCCTCTAGTGATAGAAGCACCATCTCCCATAGCACGAAGTCCTTTGATGTTGGTTTCAAATTCTTTATTTACCAACACCTTGTTAGAGTAAAACTTCACTTCCACTCCATAAAGCAGAGTTTCTTCACTGGCCATACCAGGAGTTACTTTGTCTAAGGCTTGAATCATCTCATCAATGGAAATCATCAAACGATGAGGGAACACCAAGGACAAATCTCCAGGTACTGCATCTTTTAAGGTAGGAGTAATGTTGTTTCTAAGGAGCCTCGCCTCAGTCGTTCGACGACCTCTTTTGAAATCTCCGTATCGTTGTACCAGTATCTTCCCATCACATAACATGTTTCCAAGACGAGCGATATGTTTTCCATACTCAATGGGAGTCCTAAAAGGTGAGGTGAAGTTCTTAGAAACTAAAATGGCAAAGTTAGTATTCTTGGTTTTTCTCTCACTGGATTTGTAAGCATGTCCATTGACCACTGCCAGACCGTTCTCATAATACTCTGTGGCCACTTCTCCAGAAGGATTGGTACAAAAGACTCTTACTTTATCGTCAAATGTAGGAGTATAATATACTAGCTTGGCTTCGTATAATTTCTCATTTAACTCTTTCATGATTTCATCACGAACTTCCACTCGAACCCCAACATCAATGGTTCCATTCACGGTTTTGATGCCATGCTTTTTGCAAATGTTTGAAAACCACTCTGAACCTTCTCTGCCTACTCCAGATACCACTTCATCAGCGTAAAATTTCTCATCTTTGGTGGTCACCACCCCTTTGATCACCTCATCTTCAATGATCAAATCTCTCACCATGGTATTAAACAGAATCTCCACTCCTGCATCTAACAAATGTTGCTGCAATCTGGAGTAAATCAAGTACCCCTCTTCTGTTCCCAGATGACGAATAGGGCAATCAATCAATTTTAAATTGGCACGAATGGCCTTGGTACGAATCTCTGTTATGGCCTCTTCATCTTCCAGCCCATATACTTTTTCGTCCGCTCCATACTTCAGGTAAATCTTGTCTGATTCTTCAATCAACTCATTGGTTCGATCATAGCCGAGTATCTGAGGTAGGTTCCCTCCTACGTCTGGTGACAAAGATAATTTCCCATCGGAAAATGCTCCTGCTCCAGCAAAACCGGTGGTGATGGAACAAGGTTGACAAGAAATGCATTCTTTGGTTACTCGTTTGGGACATTTTCGTTTCTCAATATTACGCCCCTTTTCAATGACCAGTACTTTTAACTTTGGTGCTAGTCGCTTTAACTCGTAGGCACAAAATATTCCTGACGGACCTGCTCCTATAATAATTACATCATGTTTATTCATTCTACCTTCTCCCTCTCTATTTTTTCATAGCTCACTTGAGATTACCTTTTTTCACTTTTATTTCTCAATAAGTAATTTGACACCAAACCGATTGATCAATCTTAGTCTTTCTTATAAATACTTCTTGCTACTTCTACTAATCCCTTTGAATGTCCATTCCTCAGATAGTTTACATCTAAATCTCCAAGACGAACTCGGTCAAGCCCATCTGAATCTTTTAACAGTTCAAATAGAAGTTTTACCCTTATGTTTTCGCAACTACCGATAAACTCTTTTACCTCCACATCGCTAATGGAATGATTGGTAATTACATATTTTAGTATCTGTTCAAACTCCTCATTCCTTTCAGCTAAAATCCCTAAATCCTTTACTTTCCTCCAGCTCTTCAAACCATGAGAATGATCAATACCATTGCATGTACGTCCAATATCATGATAAACCGCAGCATGATATAAGATGTCTTTTTCAGTTAAGGATAAAGCATTTAAATCAGCTAGAATAGCGCTTAATAATAATACCCGCTTTGTATGCTCTATCCCATGTATTCCCGCTGGTTCAAAATAATGCTCAGCACTAATTTTTATGGAATACTGCTCAATCTCATTTATTATATTCTCATTTATCATATTCTCATTTAACATATTCTCATTTATCATATTCTCATTTATCATATTCTTATTTATTATATTCTTATTTATCATATTCTCATTTATCATATTCTTATTTATCATATTCTTATTTATCATATTCATAAATTCTTGGGCAAAGGCAGAGTATTACATCCTTCGATACTTGAACATCATTAGAGATTGCCTTTTCTTCGTCTTTATTTCGTTGTTTGGATCCTTACGAAAAATCCCTGGTCACATTCTTCAACCATTTGTAACTTTTATATCGTATGGTGGTTACAGGTATCTTTATCAACTCATCACTCATGAGCAAGATATAGACTACTGGTACTCCAAGCCCTAAGAAACGGCTGGCTATAAATGCCATGGCTATGGAGCCTGTCCACATGGTAAAGAAGTCTGCATAAATCCCAAATCGAGTATCCCCACCTGCTCTAAAGGTTCCCACAATCATGGTGGCATTATATGCTTGAGCAACAACAAAGTAAGACATTACAATTAACATGATTCTCAGATAAGCTCTTGCTCCATCATCAAAGTTTAACATAGATATGATAAAAGGGGAAGTAATCAGTATCAAAACTCCACCAATGACCCCTGATATGACACTAAGTTGGGTGAATTTATGGGCATAAGCCTTGGCTTCGGCTAATTTTTGCTCTCCAATGGTTTTCCCTACATAGATTGCCGTAGCGCCAGCCAAACCAAAGGTCGCCACCTGGGACAGCTGCCGAATCACCTGAGCTGCGGAATTTGCAGCGATGGCACTACTGCTCATGTGACCTAGGATGGCCGTGTTGGCGGCTACAGCCAGCCCCCACACTCCTTCATTGATCACAACGGGGATGGCATATCGAATAAAATCTTTTCTTAAAACTTTATCGCTTCTCCCAAAATATCTCAATCTCACTTTTATCTGCTTATTGATCAATCTAGCATAACCAAAGATGAGAACTACCTCAAAAACTCTTGCAATGACTGTCCCAATAGCCGCTCCCACAATTCCCATGGCAGGGAAAATTCCCCATAATCCAAAGATTAACAAAGCATTTAATATAATGTTCAGGGTTAAAGAGCAAGTATAGATTACTGTGGCTACAATAACCTTTTCAACACTTCGCATAATCAACAGATAGCTCATGGTAAAACCCATGAACACATAGGAAAGTGCTACAATGCGAAAATACTGCACTCCATAGGAAATCACTACCCTATCGTCCGTAAAAATGCCAATGAGTTGATAAGGAATGGCAAGTGCTGCAATGGTGAAGATAAGGGCGATTCCTATAGAGGTCTTAATCCCCATGGCCAGAATCTTCTCAATGGTCTTAATGTCCCCTTTGCCCCAATACTGAGCAGCCAATACCGTAAGTCCTGAACCTAAGCCAAATAAGAACAAAATCATAATCATTTGAATCTGGTTAGCAATGGCGGCACCAGCCAAAACTTCTTCACTTACTCGCCCCAACATAAACACATCTGCTGCAGGCAAGCCTACATTGATTAAATTTTGCAAGGCCAAAGGAATCACCAGTACAGCAACACTCTTGTAAAAGTTATTCCAATCTATATTTACTTCTTCTTTGCTTTTTTTAAACAACATGCCATTTAAGTTCCTTTTTTACACTTTCTCGTAGTATTACCTATTCCCTAGCATAACACGCAATGTCCGAACTCGCCGAGGAACAGTTATCTGCTCCGTGAGTTACTAAATCGGATGACGGCATTATCCGAACTCGCCGGGGAGTAGTATTTCGTCGCATTTCTTCATCATCACTCTGCATAGGTACACTATGCATCGCTCTTCTTTCGGTAAAATCGCAATCTTTAATATATCACATTAAGGCAAAATAGTAAACTGTAGCTAAACTATGTTTCATTTCACACTAAAGTTTAATTGATTTCGTTTCTTCTATTGAAAATTCTCTGGATTTCGATTAGAATATGAACTAAGTGAAATGGAATGGGAGGCTTCAACATATGCCCCTTAAAGCTCTAAGTAAATCAAGCCAAAATCAAAGCAAAAAAACCATCTCTAAAAGAGTTTGGGTTGCTTTAGTTGGCTTTATTTTTTGTTTAATTGTTATCTTCAACTCTGGCTTTGTGATTCATGGTGAGGAAGAGACTACGGTGTTCTCTGTGGAGCGTGCTCGTGTTCTTTCTGTGGTGAATGACCGACTGGAGCCAGACCCTTTGGTAGACAACTTATATATCGGTCGTCAAACCATTGAAATCGAACTGCTTAGTGGCACACATACTGGTCAACAAGTAAGGATAGATAATACCCTTAGTCGTTTCTTTAATCACATGGCCAGAGATAGAATGACCTTATTGGTAGCCATTGTTGAAAATACCGATGGTTCTATCGCTCATGTTGATGTTTTCGGTCACGCCAGAGATACCTTTATTCTTGCCTTTATCGGGTTATTCTTTTTAATCCTCATCTTAGTGGCACGATTAAAGGGTTTCTATTCTGTAATCTCATTAATCTTCACCATGATTACAGTCATCTACTTTTTAATTCCAGCCATTTTAAATGGACATAACCCTATTCTCTTTGCAGTGATGACCGCTGTGCTAACCGCGGTGTTTTCTATCTTGATGATCAGTGATTTCAGCATGAAAAGCCTTGCTGCTATAGGCGGCACCATGATCGGGGTGTTTATTGCAGGTGGCATCAGTATTCTTGCAGGTTCTATCGCCAATATTTCAGGAATGCACATCTCCCACGCAGAGGAAGTGTTGTTCCAATCAAGAGGGCTTCCCATTCGAATACCTGAGCTGCTTTTTGCAGGTATCATTATTGCTTCTTTGGGAGCGGTGATTGACGTGGCCATGTCTATTGCCTCCGCAGTTTTTGAGATTAAAGAGGTGAATCCAACCATGAAGGTAAAAGAGCTTTACAAAAGTGGCATGAACATTGGTCGTGATATTGTGGGCACCATGTCCAATACATTGATTCTGGCTTTTGCTGGAAGTTCCATTACCATCCTGATTATCATTATGTCCTATCGCCTTCCTTACACTCGATTGATCAACCTAGACATCTTGGCAGTGGAAGTCATCCAAGGAATTTCTGCAAGTATTGGACTAGTGTTGGCAGTACCCCTTACTGCCCTCTTTGCGTCCTATTTGGCGGCAAAAAAGTAAAAAATATTCCCCTGAGGAAACTCAACAAAGGAATGGGGTTATTTATAAAAGTAACATAGAAACAAGCACTCTACTAAATTCTTTGAAACAATATTGATTTCAAAAAGCATCAATTTGTTAACACTTTGATGGAGAGTGCTTACCACGATGGAGGATTTTTAAATGAGAAAAATGAAGAAGCTATTAGCACTTTTAGTCATTGTGCTTCTGTCTTTTGACACCGTGACCACTTTATCTGCATTCACCCCAGATGATGGTCTTCTTGGTGAGCCTGGGGAGGTTCTGGACTTAACACAGACCGTATACACAGACAACCTTGCCTCGCCAGAGGATATAGAAAGGATACGACAGCTGGAGCAGCAAAGTGCAGATGTTCCCCCCATCGGTGGAACGATACTAGCAAGTTGGAGCTTTCCTGGCAACCAATCCATTAATGATGCAATCGCAGACGCCGTTGCTGCAGGTGGTTCTAATACTGAAATCGCCTCTAACTACAGTTCTTTAACTCCAACTCCGACCCTACAGTTTTTAGTAGGCGGAGTGCCACGAGTATTAAATGGAATGTCGTTTGGCATTAATGTACGTAATGCAACCGATGAAGGAAGTGGCGGTTTAAGTAGTCCTCTCAATGAGGAGGGCAACCATGCATGGTGGCAAACGGTTATATCAACTGAAGATAAAACTGAACTTGAAATAAGTTGGGCGATGCGTTCTACTGCAACAGGTCCAAGAGACATTAGCCTTCAATATAGTTTAGATGAAGGGGTTACCTGGGTCAATGTTGCAGATATTGCTGTGCCATCGGCATTAACTATTGGAGATCCTAATAGTCAATTCCAAGCCTCATTGCCAGAAGCCGTTGAAGATGAAGAAGTGGTATATTTACGTTGGGTAATCACGTCAAATACTGCTCCTAATGGGAATCCAATAGGTGATGGAGGAACTCACCAAATCAACCACCTTTTCATTCGTTATGAAGAAAATGGCAACAATGGTGGAACTGAGCCAACCACCTCTTTCCCAGAAGCAAGAAATAGCTTAAATTCTGGTAAAACTGTTACTGTAGAAGGATATATCACAGGTTCTCAAGCTGCCGCTGTGGCATTTATGCAAGCCCCTAACGCCAGTGGATCGAATGACGGTATTCTTGTATCCGTAACAGGTGCTGGCGGTTTTACAGGGCAGCGAGTAAGAGTGACTGGTTATGTTAGGCAAATTCAAGGACATTTACGAATAAATGGAACGGATACCAACGTGGCAGCACCTGTTGTACCTGAAGTTGTAAATGCTACCATTACTCCGATTGCCCCTCTTCCAATCACCATGGCTCAAGCAGAAACTGGCTTTCAAGGCATGCTTGTGTCTCTTGTGACGCCACCAGTGCAAATCGCAAGCAGAGCTACAGCTACTGGAACTCAAAACCACACCCTAGTGGGAACGGATGTAGTGTTACGAATCAATTTGGGTACTCCAGCAGATTCCTTTGCGGATTTCCTAGATGATGCTTTGGTAGAAATACATCGAGGTCATGTATTTAATTTTCATGATACCACGCAAATCTATTCCTCCAATTTCAATGAACCAGCTATGATTGCCATGACTGGCATTGATAACGGAAACAGAATTGCTGTTGTAGAGGACACTGAACCAGGTACCATCTCCATTGCTACTGCTAGAGGACAAGTTAACTCTGGTGAAAGTGTAACCGTTGAAGGATATATTACTGGCTCCCAAGCTGGAGCTGTAGCATTTATGCAAGCAACCGATGCCAGTGGTCCAAATGACGGCATTCTAGTATCCGTATCAAGCGCTGGAAGTTTCACAGGACAGCGAGTAAGAGTGACAGGTTATGTGAGAGAGATTCAAGGGCATCTGCGAATCAATGGGGCAGATACTGATACCGCAACAGTTATCGTACCAGAGGTGGTGAATCAAGCAATTACTCCTATTGCCCCTATCCCAGTAACTCTTGCACAGATTGAAGCAGGTGGTTTCCAAGGAATGTTAGTATCTCTTACTGACCCACCTATACAATTGGCAAGTAGAACAGAAGGGACAACCGTAGATCATTCTCTTGTAGGCAGTCCAGTAGTCCTTCGCACCAATTTAGCTGCTTTTCCTGAGATTCAAGCAGATAGCAGAGTGAATGTACATCGAGGTCATGTGTTTAACTTTAACGATGTGATCAGAATCTACTCATCTATATTTAATGAAGATGCTTATCTGGCTATGACAGGCTTTAACAATGCAGATAGGATTTCCCTCGTAGGAGATGTACCTCCTCCACCTCCTGTCATCTCTATTGCAGAGGCTCATCAGCAACCAGATGGCACTACAGTTATTGTAGAAGGTTATGCTGTAGCCACTGTAGGTACTGGTGGAAATGACGCGAGAAACTTGATGATTCAAGATGGTGATGGTCCAAGGGATGGAATCATCGTTTGGCCCGGAGCAGCTTCCCCTTACTTAACAGATCTTGTTGGACAACGAGTTCGGGTAACAGGTACTCGTGGTGTTAACCTTACCGTTAATCAAATTGCTACTGCAGTTGGTGGAAGTATTGAGGTTCTTGAGCCAGGCACCAGAACTCCTACTCCTGTTAATATCATCGATCAGATGACCCCTCCTAACTTCCGTTCTATGCTGGTTTCTCTTGATCGAGTACAGTTTATGCACAGAGACGATGGACCTCCTCCAGGTACAGGAACTGGGGTGCCTCCTGTTGGAACTCATTACCTGATGGGTACAGGTGGTCAAAGATTCGAACTAAGGCTTGTTCCAGGGACCACTCTTTTCGAGGGATTAGAAACTGGAGATTGGATTAAAATTGAACGAGCCAATGTTCATTGGTTTAATGGAAGAAGTGCGGTACAACTCATCAATGCTGTAATTTCTGAAGCGGAACCTCCACGAGTGACAAGTATTGTTGCCAATCCTGTAACAGGAAGTGTGATTCCTCAAAATAGTACCATCACTCTCACCACTACCCCTGAAGAAGCACGGATTCGTTTCAGTTTAGACGGTGGGGTCACCTTTACAGAATCTACAGCTGCAACTGCCCATATTACTGTTGCTGATTTCCCAGATGGAGTCTTTGAAATTGTCGCTTATGCCATTTATCCTGACCCTGCTAATCCAGGTGAGATTTTAGAAAGAACAGACAATCAAACCTTCAGATATACACAAGTGGCAGTAGCCAACGTAGTACCCAGTCATGTGTCTGGTAGAATTCGTCCGGGTACTGAATTGTTCTTGCAAACGGCAACAGAACACGCCACTATACACTATATTTTAACTACCAATGTGGGCAATGTTGGCGGAACGGAAGTGATACATCCAGAAGCCCTATATACCGATGGAATACCCATTACTGCTGCCATATTGCCAGTAAGGCTTACAGCAGTTGCTAGAGCAGTTGGTTATGCGGACAGCGTCGAGTTGGAGCTTGAATTTACTGAGCGAACCACTGGTGGAGAAGAGGTTTTCTTTGGACAACTTCACGCTCACACCATTATGTCAGATGGGATAGGTACTCCAGAAGCTGCTTTTATAGAGGCCAGAGACGTTGCTGGATTAGACTTCTTTGCCCTCTCTGACCACAGCAACTGGTTTGATTTTGGATATACCGCACCAGGCAGTGGCATTCGTGCCTCTGGTGGCGATGGACCAGATGTATTTAACCTTGATGGCTACAACGCAACAGGCAGTTACCGCTGGACCAGAGGGGTCAATGCTGCCGCTGCTGCTTATGTTCCTGGCCAGTTTTTACCTACCAATGCTTTTGAGTTTACTTGGGCAGGTGGTCCAGGCCATATTAATACCTTCAATACTACTGGATGGGTTTGTCGTAATAACAGTTACTTAAATGTTGGCAACAACGACTTAAGGTTGCAAAGATACTACGCACTCCTTCGTCGTTCTCCAGAATCTATCTCCATGTTTAACCATCCAGGCACTACTTTTGGTAACTTTAATAACTTTGCACACTTTGACCCAGAGGTTGCTCTGCGAATTCCTCTTATCGAAGTGTCCAATGGAGAAGGTGCCATCGGCTCTGGTGGGTTCTTCCCTTCTCATGAGCAGTACATTATGGCCCTAGACCGTGGCTGGTTATTGGCCCCTGCCAACAGCCAAGACAACCACAGAGGACGTTTTGGTTGGGCCAACGAAGGTCGTGTGGCCATCTACACCAATGATTTCTCCATGGATGGCATGTGGCAAGCCTTCCGTGACCGTGCCGTGTTCTCCACTGAAATTCGTGACATGGAGATTCGCTACTATGTGAACAATGAACCTATGGGAACCATCTTCCATTCCGTTCCTAACGTGGCAGAGTTTGTAGCAGATATTTACATTCCTGAAGTACCACGAGTGGATATTCTTGGTGCTCCAAGAGATACTTATGTAATTCAAAGTGTTGCCCTTGTTACCAATGGTGGGGTCGAGTTAGAACGTCAAGCGTTCAACACCCCTGTCGGAGAAGTGGCCCAGTATCGAGTAACCATGGACAATCCTGAGCCTGGTTATTACTTCCTTCGTGTCATCGCTGTGAACAGCCGTGGGCAAGAACGTACTGCCATGACTGCTCCTGTTTGGATTGGAAGAGCACCTCTGGTAGGAATTGCAGAAGTAACTACAGAAACATTTATGCCCATTACTGACGAAGAACTCACCTTAGACATTCACCTATTCAACGACCATCATACTGATGTAACTCTTCGCTCTTTAGAAATCATTGTTGATGGTGAATCCTATGCAATGGAACTTAAAGACGTTGTGGTAGCTGCGGGAACTACTGCCATTGTACCTTTTGGCTACACCCCATTCACTGCTGGAATCCACAACATTACCGTTCGAGGAATCATGGATGTTGATGGAGTGTATCGAGTATACTATGGCTTCATCAACCTTCATGTACGCCTTGGGGATTACTTAGACTTTATCGGAATAGATGCCGCTCATTTTAACGAGTACGTGGATGGTAACTTTAGAAATTCCTACAGTAACTTTGCTCAGGTTGCAGCAGATATGAACTTTAGAACTGTGATTCTTAGAACAGAAGAAGACATTTTAAATGCCGCCAACAACCCAAGATTCAGGTTGCTAATCTTCTCCTCTCCTGGTAGACATGCCAGCATTATTGCTGACCCAGACCGTGGGGAACATAGAACTTATTCAGAAGAAGTAGTTTCTGCAGTTGCCAACTTCGCCTTAGAAGGAGGTACTGTACTTGTCACTGCTCACGGTAACTTTAACGATCAAGGAGGACAGATTCCTGGCATTGAAGGAGCGGCTTCCTATGCTCAAAATAGATTCCTACGGGCCATGGGCTCCAACATTCGATTTGGAGATACTTCCCATAGTGCCCCTGTAGGCTTTAGAGAAACAGCCAATGCTCACCAACATGATTTACGTTTCCGTGAGAACTTCAATCTGGATAATCCATTTATGTATGGGGTAGTTCCTTATGAAGATGATTACGGCGGAGCAGGGCAACTGTACCGAAACTTCTCTACTGGAGCTTTATTTGTAGTAGACGACGAAGGCAATACCATGAGGAATGAAATCCATGAATATGTTGACCCTATGGTATTTGCTCATCCTGGCTCTTGGGCCCTTGATTCCAATCAAGCACAAGGAGCAGGACGTCCTAAGTATCCTGATCCTGTAAACTTCCCCCGTTATGAGCATCCTCTCTTTGGACTAGCTCCTGCACCACCACAAGGAACAGGTCACGGACAACGTCAAAATGCTGACCGCCAAGATGGACAGATTCTTGTTGGAGCTTCTCAACAAGTGGGAGAAGGAAATGTAGTGGTCTTTGCCTCTATCTTCTTCACCAACTTTGATATTCGTAGAGATTTGGACAACGTGGCAGAATTACCCAATGCCAACCTGACCATATCAGAAAATATATTAAGGTACATCGCAACCCCACCAGTAATTACCCCCATTGAAGAGGTGTGGGATGCCCAAGTAGGTCAATGGTTCTTCATTGAAGGAACGGCTACTTCTCCTGGAATGCAAAATATCTTGAACCCAAGTGAGAATCGTGGTTTCATTAATTCCATGTACATTCAAGATGAGACGGGTGGAATCAACTTATTTGAAGTAGCCCAAGATATTCAGATTGGACAAAAGGTACGTGCCTTTGGTTATGTAAGTTACTATCAAGGAGAACGCCAACTTACCGTTCATCGTGGCGGAAGTGTGGTGGTGATTGACCCAACCATTACACCCCTCATGCCGACTACCATGAATATTCCTGACGCCCTTGACAATACTGGACGGTTAGTAGAAGTAGAAGGTTTTGTGTCTAATGTAGAACTACAGCCTGGCAGTGAGACGGAGATTGTTCAGTTTACCCTTACTGGGGTTCAACCTGCTCCAGATGACCAGATTGGACCAGTTAATGTTCGCCAGATTCCTGTATTTATGAGAGGTTATATTACTCCTGGAGTAGACCTGTCATTTATCGAAGACGGAGCCAGAGTAAGTGTCATTGGTCTTTCCTCCGTAGGTGAATTGGTGGTAGATTATGGGCCTCGGATTCGCGTTCGTGACCGTCATGAGATCACGCTACTAGAAGCACCTCCTCCAGTGGATAGAACCGCTTTGGCTGAGGCGATTACATTGGCTCAGGTAAGAGTAGAAAGCAACTATACGCCAACCAGTTGGAACCTATTCGCAACAGCACTGCAAGGGGCAAAAGATGCTTACGAAAATACAGAGGCAACTCAAACCCTTATTAACTTGGCAGCCCAAACCTTAACCGATGCAATGAATGCTTTAGTTGCTGTTAGCACAAAGGATGTGTTCGTCTATGCCGAAGTAAAAGAATGGGGACAGTCGGTAACTGCAGTAATCATTGATATGGAAGAAGTGGTTACTCTGGAAGAAGTTGCTGCCATGGACTTTGGTGTAAGTGCCTATAAAACCACAAGAAGAATTGTCAATGACAATAATCCTTACGTGGTCTTTGATGACGATAAGGTAATCACCGCCATCTATGTAAGTAATGTTAAAGAAAGACTTCCTGAAGGGGATAGACCTGCTAGCGGTAACTATGTAGTGATTGAACTTCAATACGGCTTTGACAATACCAGAGCTCAGGTGAACGGAAGTGCTACTTTCTGTTACAACTGGACAGCACCAGACAGAGCTCCATACGGAGGGCCTAATCCGTACGGCGGTCAAGCCTTTAGATTCAACATGGACTACACCGTTACCATTGATGGAGTGGCTCATACTGTAGCTATTGATGGAGGAAGCAACAATCCAGAAGGCATGATTCAACCTATTGTGGACGATTTTGACTTGGTTATCAACCCTGTAGAAGGCTTCACAGGCCAATCCTACAGGATGTGGACACCTCCAGCACATCGAGGCGTGGCAGAAGCAACCACTCCAATGCCATTGGTATTAT
>JGI20163J15578_10000450_pt1 | contig 17035 bp, 14 predicted proteins | sample TergutCu122P1_FD_15578 | JGI IMG/M metagenome (IMG submission 15578)
ACAGATAATATCTTAGCGGGAGTACACTTTAACGATTTGGGAGCAGGGGAATACGTATATGAAATAACAGAATCTGACGAATCAGAAGTTACCAATGTACTACCAAAAGACCATCAGTTGATTTTATCAAATGCTAAGTATATCTTAACCATTTATGTGGATAATCTTCCAGCTCCAGCTACTGGAACCTACGTTCATGGGGTTTTGGCAAAAGTAGAGGTGAAAGATGCAAGTGGTGCAGATGCAGAACGAAAAGTAGACATGAGCCCAGAAGGCGACGGTATGATTTTTACCAATGTTTACGTGAAACAAAACTTTCCAGACAACCCAGATCCATTGGGGGATGATGCTACATTATCTGTAACCAACACTGTAACAGGGCCTATGGCTGCCGTAACTCATCCTTTTGAGTACGCCATTACCATGACCAGCACAACAATTCATCCAGAGGTGGAATTACCTGAATACTACAGAGCTTATATTGTTGAGGGAGATAAAGTACTTAATCCTTCTAGCAATGCCGCATCAAGCTTGATTGGAACACCTGCTGTAGGTCATCCTTACATTAAGGTGGATCCTAATGGAGTGACTAATTTTACACTAACCGATGGACAAAAACTGGTATTTGTAGACACTCCTGTAGGCACAAGATATGACATTACACAACAAGGGTTGGACCATCATGAACCAAGCTATGCGATTACAACAAATAGTATAGTTGGAGCAACAGGAAAAGAAGATGCTGGCGATGCAATTACCACAGGATCTCAACGCATTGGGGAACCAACTAACATAGCAGCATTCCTTAACACACGTATATTCGAGGCACCAATGGGCTTGACCTTAGCGAACTTACCATTTGTCATTATGATTGCCTTAGGATTGGGAGGCTTGGTAGCTTACATGGTTGTAGGGTCTCGTAGAAGAAGAGATTACTAAGAACTTGGTAATCCATCGATTGCTTGAATACAGTTGACGCACCTTTGGTGGGAGGAAAACCCTCTCACCATCTCCAAGGAGTGCTCTGGTGGGCTAAGAAACAAAGAGAGTAAAGCAGGGGGTCCCAAGAGCACTTCATAATTAGAGAAAGGAGTCCCACATGGAAACAATGGCAATGAAAATCCAAGGCAGATCATTCCAGTTGATTCATCTGATGATTGACATGATGATTTTACTACTGATACTTTCCATGGTTGCCTTTGCAGGATATTCCCTGTGGGATTCCAATCAAGTATTCAGGGCAGCAGATAAATCACAGTATGAGAGATACAAACCTTCTGAAGATGGCAAGTCATTTGAAGAATTACAAAGGATTAACTCAGAGGTGATTGCATGGCTTACCGTATATGGAACCAACATCGATTACCCTGTAACCCAAGGGGAAAACAACATGAAGTATGTGAACACCGATGCCCAGGGTCAATATTCTCTGTCGGGAGCCATATTTTTAGACAGCAACAATAACAGTGATTTTAGAGATTTCAACAATATTTTTTACGGCCATCACATGGAAAAGCAGACCATGTTTGGAGAGATTGAAACTTTCTACAACAAAGACACTTTTGAGAGTCGTAGATATGGAAACCTATATTTTGATGATAAGGACTATGGAATAGAGTTTTTTGCTTTTATTCACACCGATGCTTATAACCGTCAGGTGTTTACAGCTAATGTAACAGAAGAAAAGCAAGAATATTTGGATAATCTGTTGGCGAATGCAATCCATGCAAGAGAGATTGGAGTATCCATTCAAGACAATATTGTTTTGTTAACCACCTGTTCAGCATCTTCAACCAATGGAAGAGATATTCTGATTGGAAGAATCACAGAAGATGCGTTTGAAAATCCATTTTCAATTGAAAATGTTGAAGAAGCAAGAGTACAACTTACAGCAGGTGCTCATAGCCTTACACAAAGAGAGGTAAATATATCGGTTTTAGGAGCGTTATTACTAGCTTTTATGATGATTATCATTATTTACTATGTTGCAGAATGTAAAAGGAGAAAGAGAAACAGATGAAAGGAAGAATAAAGACCAAAAGAAAAAAGGCATTGTATTTGATAGGGATAGGAATAATGTTGTTAATGGTTGTAAGTGCTATGCCCATAATGGTGCATGGTGCAGGAAATCTTCCTAAAATAACTGTTTTTCAAGAGAATTCAGCCACAGTGCCAGAAGACATTAGTTTTACGTACTTGTTAAAGGCAAGGCAGGCTGGCAACCCTATGCCTGGGGGAAGCACAGAGAGAGGGTTTGCCTTTTCAATAAGAGGAAATGGGACTACCCAATTACTTTTTTCAGAAAACCTTAGGGTAGGGTCCTATCATTATGATTTAACCCAAGTGGTTGAAGAGAAGAAGGAAAATGTGATTTACGACCAGAGAAGTTATCGCCTAGAGCTACACATTGATGTAGATGGAGAAGCAACGTTATTGGTGTACTCCAAAGAAGATCTAAAGGTGGATGAGATTAAATTTCAGAATGATTTTAAAGTGGAAGTGAAACCGCCTCCACCAGAAGATCCAAAGCCACCAGAGCGGCCCACACCACCAGAGCGACCTACTCCTCCAGGAAAGCCTTCTGTACCAGGGAAACCAATCACAGGAGACAACATCAACCTTTGGTTAGAGATAGCAGGAATAATTGCTGCAACAAGCATTGTAATCACCGTGCTTGCGGTTAAGAAGAAAAAGGCCAAAGAGGAGAAGATAGTATTGGATTCAAGTGTGTAGCAACTTTTGAACAGGTTCATCCTTAACCTACAGATTTACATGTAAGTGGGTTAAGGGTGAACTTTTGAATTTTGTTATAGCCGAACCATTAAGAGATATGTTATACTGAACGAAAATTCGGAATGTTCTACAGATGGAGGGTGTTATGGTAAGAAGATTAATGAGTAGATTAATAGGATCGACCATAGGAAGATTAACAAAAGGATTGTCAAAAGAAGAAAAAAGTTGGATTCTCTATGATTGGGCCAGTCAAGGTTTTGTAATGATTGTCATGACGGTCATCTTTTCCTTGTACTTTATGGAATCAGCAACCACTGCTTTAGGTGGAGGAGATGCGGCATCGGCACAAGCCAGTGCTTACTGGAGTTTGGCCAACACCATTGTAACTATTATTGTGGGGGTTTTGGCACCGATTCTAGGAACTCTTTCTGGCTACAGAGGGATTAAGAAGTTGTTGTTCACCTTCTTTGCCTATATCGGGATTCTTGGTACCATTGGTTTGGCATTGGTTCCAGAACAGTTATGGTGGTTGTTGCTGGTGGTGTTTGCCATTGCATCTATTGGCTTCCATGGAGCCAACAAGATTTATGATGCCTTCTTGGTAGACGTTTCTCCCAAAGAGAACATGAACAAGGTGTCTACCTTAGGTTTTGGATTTGCTTACGTTGGTGGGGCCCTGCCCTTTATTATCAGTATGCCATTGATTGTGCTGGCTCAGTTGGGTCAAATCAACATGGAATTAGTCACCGCCTATCGAATCTCCTTTTGGATTGCTTCTTTCTGGTGGATTGGCTTTAGTATTCCTATGATGAGAAATGTAAAACAGCAGATAGGAGTGGATAGAGAACCTCATTTTGTCAAAGAAAGCTTTGTTCGAGTATGGACCACCTTCCTAGACATCAAGAAACACAAGCCCATTCTCATCTTCTTAATTGCTTTTTTCCTATATAGTGATGGATTAGGGTCGATTATCCGCTTGGCTGTAAGTTATGGGGAGACCATTGGTCTTGGCGCCATTATGTTGATGATGATCTTGTTGGTAACCCAGTTTGTGGCTTTTCCTTGTGCCATTATCTATGGAAGAGTGGCAGAGCGAGTAGGGGCGAAAAAAGTCATCTATTTTGGAATCTTTACCTATGTGGTCATCTGCGCCATTGCCCTAAGCATGAGTCCAGAGCGAGACATGAGATTCTTAACCATTATGTTTTGGTGTTTGGCTATGTTAGTAGGGACTGCCCAGGGTGGGATACAAGCCCTCAGTCGTTCCTATTTTGCACGGATTATTCCTAAAGAAAAATCCAACGAATACTTTGGATTCTACAATGTATTTGGACGTTTTGCCTCTATCTTAGGAACCACCTTTTATGGTATTGTGGTGCTTCTTACAGGGCGTCCTCACTATGGAATCGGTATTATTGTAGTTCTCTTTGTGGTCGCTGCCATCATCTTCCGCTATGCTCCCGATGATCGGGATTATGTGGACGGGGCAGTAAGTAAAGAATAAAATATTACCCTAGTAAGCCAAGGCTCTCTTAGTGTTAGGGGGCCAAACTCGACCACCCTAAGCAAACAGATATAGAAAAATAAGTCGGACATGGTGTTCTTTCTATGGCTAAACAAGGAAAGAACAACCGCGTTCGATTTGTTGTGTGTGCCTATGCAGAATGATGATGACATCTTGCTTTCTGGCAAGTTCGAATATGCCAAATTAATGCAAAAGAGGTGTGAAAAATGTTTTTTGACAACGTATGGATAACAATACTTGCAGCATCTTTGCTATCTTTTTGGGGAGTTACGCTAATCAGAACCTTCTCGGGAGCGGTTTTACCTTTAAAAGAAATAAAAATCACAAGGGTTGGCTTAGCATTTATCTTGCAGTTTGCCCTTCATATCTTTTTCTTTATGAATACCTTCACCGAGTTTCCCTACATTACGGTAATCACAGCTATCCTAGTGAATGCTCTAATCATTAGAGGGCTAGTCATTGCAAAAGGGTACCACTGTGTTCTAGCATCAACCATATACACTTTAGTGGTTTTTTCTGTGGATATGGTGGTGATGCTTACTTTAAATGTGTTTGAAGGGATGGGATGGATTAATAACGCTTGGATAACCCTTTTAGGAGGTGTAATCTTATGCTTTGTTGTAGCACCTGGGGTATTTTGGGGACTAAGAAGTATTTCAAAAGTTGAGGACGAAAAACGGGACGTTATCTTGTGGAAAGTTCAGCGCTTTTTAACCATCTATGCTTTCGCCACCGCATCCTTAGTGACCCTATTCTATCGATTCTTACCGCAAAACTCTTGGGCTCGTGGCATTGAACTTCAAACCTTCCCTTTTGTAATGGTGGTGCTAGGGGTCAGCTTGTTAGCAGGAAGTGACTTTGTCTACTCCAGAGAAAAGGAAAGATTAAAGGGCAGAGAAGTGGAGGCCTTGCAGCGATATGTAAAAGACATAGAGTCACAATCCAGAGAAATGCAAAAGTTTAGACACGACTACATGAATGTGTTGTTGTCCATGGAAGGCTATGTTTTAAAAAGCGAAAATCAAGAACTGAGAGATTTCTTTTCAAATAAAATAAAAAAAACCGCAGAGAGGCTCTACGACAGTGGTGCTTTGGAATTGCAAAATTTAAAGTATATAGAGATTGAAGAGATAAAAAGCATTTTGCTGGTAAAACTTCAGAAGATGATTTCTGAGGATATCTGTGTGGAATTTGAAGCAAGAGAAGCCATCAAAACCATAGACATTGATACCATCATCATGGTAAGAATCATCGGCATTTTACTGGACAATGCCATAGAAGAAGTAAGAGAATGCCAGGAAAAAGTGGTAAATGTAGGGATGATTAAAGACGGAAGAGATGTGATATTTTACGTGTTTAATTCCTGTAGGGAGGAAACGGTTTACACTTCTAATATTGGACGGAAAAACTATTCTACAAAAGGCAAGGACAGAGGAATAGGATTGTATAATCTGGCGGATTTTGTCACCAAACATGACAATCTGTTTGTGGAGACCCAATGTGAAAATGGCCGATTCATCCAGATTATAACCATAGCCAAGCCATAAAGAGACTTGCTTTGGTATGGGCTAAGACCTAAATCTGGCGGGTTCGGATTCAGGGCCTAGTCCATGGGAAGCGTCAAGAAAGGAGGATGAAAAGTGTTATCAATTATTATCGTTGAGGATAACGATTCATTAAGAGAGCAGATGGGGGAAGCCATCAAAGATTATGCTTTGATCGAAGGTTTTGATATTCAACTTGCCCTTATTACAGCAGACCCCTACGAATGTATTGAGCATTTGGAAAAACATCCAGACATGATGGGATTGTATTTTTTAGATGTGAATTTGGAAAATGAAATGGATGGAATGGAGTTAGGCGGGCAGATTAAAAAGTTAGACCCTAATGGAAGGATTGTAATGGTAACCAAAGATGAAACTTTGGCTTACTTTACCTTTGTGTATAAGCTGGAAGTGCTGGATTATATTGTGAAAAATTCTATCGAAGAAGTGATTACCAAAGTGAGGAAATGTGTAAAAATAGCATATGAACGCTACATGGTCATTGACACCACAAAACGTCGCAGAGTAGATGTGAAAATAGGAAGTCGAATCCGTAGCATCCCCATGGAGGAGGTGTGCTTCATTGAAACAAGTGGGCAAGAGCATCGCTTGATACTACACACCTTAAACAGTAGAATAGAATTTCGCGGATGTATAAGAGAGTGTGAGAACAACAATCCTGGATTACTGCGAACCCACCGAGCTTATTTGGTGAATATGGATAATGCCAAAATGTTTGATGAAGAATCTAGGAAATTGAAAATGGCAAATGGTGAGTTTTGTTATGTGGCCATGAGAAAAAAGAAGGCCATAAAAGCCATGTTAAAAACAAAGGAAAACGATGAAGAGAGGTCAGCGTTTTAAAAGTAGCGTTGATGAGAAGGAAGAAGGGGTTTATGACACTTATCTTTATGATAGACAGGGATATGATAGAATGGATTGGTGGGATAGTCAGGTGCAGGAATTGGAACCTTCTGTCCCTAAACTGACGGGGTTAAGTTAAGCATTTTATGTGGAAAGAATGCTATGCTTCCAAATTTAGTGTAAAGGGAGTGAAGTGTAATATGTTGGCAGTATTTATCATTGAAGACAATGAACTACAAAGAAAAAATATGGAAGAAGCCATCCAGTGGCAGATAGAAAAAGACGAGCTATTGGCAGAGATAAAAGTATCAACAGGCGATCCTGATGAATGCTTAGAATATCTGAAAGAAAACCCCAATATTAGGGGGCTGTACTTTATAGATATTGATTTGAAAAGAGAGATTGATGGAATTGGTCTAGGAAAAATCATTAAGGAAAAAGACCCTAACGGGCGGATTGTAATTGTGACCACCAAAGGGGCAATGGCTTTCTTCACTTTTACCTATAAGCTAGAGGTACTGGATTATATTGTGAAGGAATCTGCAGAAGAAGTTCTAAGCAAGATGAGAAGATGCTTGAAAATCGCTTATGAAAGGTATTTGAAAGCAGACAGCACCAAGAAACTGAAATTAGAGCTGAAAGTAGGCGCTAGCCTTCGCAGGATTGCCATGGATGAAGTATGCTTTATTGAACCTAGCAACAAAGAACATAACTTGTTTCTTCATACTCTAACAGGAAAAATAGAGTTTCGAGGTCGGATACAAGCCATAGAGGAATGCAATCCTCATCTTGTAAGGGTTCATAGGGCTTATCTGGTAAACATGGATAATGTAAAAGAGTTTGACGAAAAACGCAAAAGACTGGAAATGGCAAATGGAGAGTTTTGCGATGTGGCGGTAAGGAAGTTAAGCGTGGTGAAGAAAATCTTTGAAAGAGAGAAAGAGTTGAATTGGTAAACGGATGCAGTGTAAACTGTCTACAGACGCTAAGGAAATGAATAAGGTAGTTAACGTGGATTAAAGTACGCCTAAGAGGGGCGTATTTTATTTTGGGACAATATCAGGGGAGGGGGAACCAATTGGATTACAATAAAAGAGCTCCACAATGATCAAGGTGGGAAGGTTATCCGATGACTTCTCCATTCCACGCAGGGGTGCTTCCCACCTTGAAAGAAAGTGTTTTATGGTTATGGAGTCAGTGTAAGTGATTTGCATTCTATTTGGTGAAGTTTTGCTGGCCTAGGGTAAGAAGTATATAGTTTATTCAACTATTCTAGCTCTAGGCGAGAGAGCTTCACTAAGACAACACATTATGAGGAAAGAAGAAGGAGGAAACAAGAGAGTGAGAAAGAAAAAAGCATTAGTAGCATTACTTATGACAGGGGTATTGATTCTGGGGGCTGGAGTGGGTGTAATGGCCAATGATTCAGCCCAATCCGATGGAGAGGTGGAGTTTATTATCGATCCTGATCTTGTGAAACCTCCCTACGATCCAGATGTGCCTGGGAATTTGCTACCACCAGACCCTGGTCACAACGTACTGGCAATAGGTGGACCCATACATCTTCAAGTGGTTCCAGCATTTAACTTTGGGCGGCATATATTGGGGCCAGGAATGGATACGAACTTTAACCACATTCCCCCTAGCAATCCAGATCGGCCGCATCTTGTGATGGTTTGGGATCACAGACACATTACAGAGGGGGGAACAGGAACACCCACAGGTTGGCGCGCTTATGCAGAGAAAACCTCACAGTTTGTTCACACCAACAATACCAATGTGTTGGCAGGAGCTGAGATACGCTTTTCTGGAGTCAGGGACTCAGGTACAGGTGGTTTAGGAGGAAGTGTGGCACCCACGCAGTTTGGCGGAGCAGAAAACCTTGGATTTAATGGAGCCACAGGTCAAGGGAATAGAGTGTTTATCGGTGGCGCACTACCTGGAGAAGGGGGCTGGAATACCCACATTGAATTTGGAAGACAGCCCACAGACATTCTTCTAAATGTTCCAGAAAGTGCCAATATGATATTAGGAAAATACACTGCAGAAGTATTGTGGACTTTAACGGTAGCCTCACCAATGATGGGGAATTAAAGCGTCTGAGAAATTATTTCTTATGTTCGCCTTCTCTTAGAGATAGAGAGGTCAAACTTGTGGATTTTACAGTGCGAATAATGCAGAAGAAAAGATTTTTAAATTCAAAAAGCATGAGTTTGACCTCCTACCTCAATGGGGAGGTTAAATCTTGCAAATAGAAAAGAAGTAAGAGGAGCCTGCAATCCATGAAAAAGAAGATAAAGATTTTAAGTAGAAAGATAAGCCTATGGATACTTCTATGTTGTGGGTTCTGGTTAGGAATAAACGCAATGGCTGCTCATGGAGGAGAGGTGCAGATAGGAGTGCAGCCTATCTTTCCAGAGAACCAAAGGAACATAGAAGTGGGGTTTTTTGATTTGATTCTTGAACAAGGAGCCAAGCAGACAATCGAGATAGAAATCTCAAACTTGTCAACAGAAAACCCCATTGTGGTTTTAATCGAAGCAGCAACAGCAACGACCGACAATGGCGGAGTAGTGCATTACACTCCAAGGCGAGGTGAAGGGCAGCAGGTTCGTGACAACACCTTGCCTTTTGCTTTTGAAGAATTGGTTTCTGTTCCAGGAAGACTTGAGTTGGCGCCAGGAGAAGTGAGGAGATTGCCCATCACCATTGATATGCCAGATGTATCCTTTGATGGGGTGATTGCGGGAGGCTTTGGCATTAGCCAAGAGATTGATTTAGAAGCCGCTAGAGATGAAGCGGGGCTTATCCTTAATCTGTTTAACTTTGAGATACCTGTGATTATACGCCAAAGTGAAAACTTAGTACAACCAGAATTGCAGATTCTTGAAGTGGGAGCTTCTCAGTGGAATCTACGAAACATTATTGCCGTTCACCTGCAAAATCCAGAGATGATGTTCATTAATCTAATGAACATACAAGCCTATGTAATAGAAAAAGATTCTGGTCAGGTTGTAGTGGAGCATTTTGCCCAGGGACTGCAGATGGCCCCCAATTCTAACTTTGAGTGGGGGATACCATTAAGGAGAGAGCGGTTTACAGAAGGAGACTTCATCTTGCAGATGGAGGTGACCTCAAGAAATGGTGAGTGGAGCTTTACGGAAGAGTTTCGGATAGAGTTGGAGCAGGCCAATGCATGGAATGAAATCGCTGTTATTGAAGAGAGAGTGCAAGAGGAAACCACCAGAGAAGTACAAAAAGTAATGTTGTTGCTTGTTTTGTTAGGGTTAATGGTAGCAGTAATGATGTACTTTTTGATTGCACATCATCAGAAAAAGAAGCATAAACAGGTTCGAGATTCGGCCATTAGAGAAATATTAAGAGAGATAGAAGAGGATTAAAAGATGGGGAAAAATAGGGTTAGACGTTTAAGGAAACTTCTTCTGATGGTAGTGCTTTTTGTGGCTCTGATTCCATCGATTAGAACAAACGCAATAAGCCCTCTTTCAACTGCAACAAATCAAGAGAGAAGCCAGCCAGGAGCTTCTTTTTCGGTACGCTTAATCCTGCCCCAGAACCAAGAGAGAGAAGAAAGTACCTTTTTTGACCTGCGAATGGAGCCTGGTCAGGAGCAAGTTGTAGACGTAGAGGTTATCAATCATACTGGGGAAACCATCAAGGTAGAGGTAAACATATTTACAGCCATCACCAACAGAAGTGGATTTGTTGAATATCAGTTGTTGCCAGAAGAGCCAGACAGTACGCTACCTTATCTAATGGAAGATCTGATTACCATTCCCTCTTATGTAGAGATCCCTCCAGAGGGCACCAGCTGGGTTCCCATCCAGATACAGATGCCAGAAGAAGCTTACAATGGAGTTCTTGCAGGTAGCATTGAGATGAAGCGTGTAGCTAGCCAAGAGCAGGAGAACACAGCAGGTCTGCGGAATGTGTACAGCTTTTTGACGGTAATCTTGTTGCATCAAGGAGAGGTGGTTTTTCCTCAGATGGTGTCTAGAGGCACACAGGTAGAGTTTACAACAGCAGAAGGGTTATTTGCTACCAACTTCCAGAACACAGAAGCTGCTTTTGCAAGTGCCTTGAAGATACAAACTGTGATAAGCAACAAGCAAACAGGAGAAGTTGTATTTGAAAACAAAACAAAAGGATTACAGATGGCTCCCCATTCTAACTTTTGGTATCAAGTACAAGTGGAAGGAGAGGAACTTTCAGAGGGGATTTACATGATCCATTATGTTTTGGAAAGTGGAGACTTAAGTTGGGAGTTCAAGGAACATATTCGAATCACTGGTGACAGTTCCTTAGAAGGTTACGTGATGTCAAGAGGAGAAGTTATGTTACTGGGGAAGAGAAAGCTCTTGGCGATGCTTCTAGGAGTAAGTCTACTGCTCATAACAGCAATCATGGGGTTGGATTGTGTTAAACGCATAAGGAAAAGAGATAGAAGGAACGCTTGAGACGAAATCAAGCGATTGGAGACAAAAGAGGAAAGGGTGAATGAAGGTGTGATAACCTGAGAAAGAGCATCTTTGCGGATGATATACGTTAAGATGGCATGGGTGGGTTAGGTAAACGACGTCAGGGCAGACTGGCGCAGACAGAAAACAAGAACATAAAGGAACATTCGAAAAAAGAAAGGGAATGGAAAGTATGAAACAATTCATAAGAATAAGTTGTCTTACGTTGTTATTTATATTGGTAAGCTCCATGACCGCTTTTGCAGATACAGGGGGAGTAAGAGAAACAGAAAAAGTAAGAAAATTAGAAGAAATAAGAGACATAGAAGAAGTAAGAGAATTAGAAGAAGTAAGAGAAACAGAAGGGGATGCAGGGATTACATTCATAAGTGATGGCCAGAAGCTAGAGCCAGAAAGACCCAGACCTTCAGGAGAGCCAGGACCAGGAGGCGGAGGGCCAGATGGCAAGTGGGTTATCTTGCCACAAACGGGAAGTGCCTCCCATAGTGCAAGTCAATCTGCAGGCGCAACTCTTCTTGTAGGGGCAATGTTTACTCTGGTGATTTTCGCCAGACGAGAGGGAGAGTAACTGTTTAGTTATCAAGAGCAAAGCAGTGAAATATAATTTTATAATTCACCAATAAATAATCATTAGGAGGAACATGGATATGAAGAACAAAAAAAGAGGAATTGCGTTAGTCTTAGCAGCAAGCCTGATGTTAGGGACAGTAATAAATGTTGCAGCTAACGAACCAGCGCTAGATGTAAGTGCCACTGACAACCAAGTTGTATTTACCGAGCCAGACTGGAACGAAATTCCAGCGGTGGTACCAGGGCCAGAGGTGTATGATGAGTTACCATTAATCGGCTCAGGACCTTTTACTCTTACATCGGTACCAACATTTGACTTTTTAAGCCATGAAATCTCTGTAGGCATGGACACTATATTTCCAGCGGCCGACAGTACTGCAGTTGTAGATCCAGCTTTAAGTGCAGCTCATGGTGCTCACTTTGTAACCGTGAGAGACATGAGAAATTGGGCAGCAGGAACAAATTCAAATGGCTGGAGTGTAACCGCTACCATGAGCACTCCATTCAGAGCAGTTGACCCTGCCTCGGGAGCAGTTCTAACTGGCGGTGATGCCCATACTTTAGATGGAGCTAGAATCATCTTCGCCCAGGGAGTAAGCGCATCAGGATTAGATATGAATGGATTAATCATGGGTGAGGCAGGGGCTAGCCCGTTGCCAAGTCACTTAATGACACCAGATACTTTCTTAGAAAATAGTGACAACCCTGTATCTCGCATGGTTGCTGGAACAGGAGCAGTGGGTCAAGGCGAAGGAAGAACAGCACTTAGCTTTGGAACAGGTGAATCCGTAGAGTTAGATATAATCAATACAGGAAACCTTGCGGTAGGTACTTTCCGCGCAACCATCGACTGGGTCCTTACTCCTGGGACAGTTACAGGACTATAGGCCATACATCAACCAAAAGAATAAGTAGTAGCCAGCATTTTTCTAAAAGTGTTGGCTATTGCCATGTGTCAGGGTGTTCGCCTTTAGGGCGAGCTGTATAGGGAACACGATAAGAGGTTATTTGATTATCAAAATAAGCCTTTAGTAGATTGTACTTGCAAGGAAATAGGAGTTTTATAACGCAATGAAAAATAAGAAAAAAGCATGTATTAGAATAATGTTACTGATGCTATGTGTAGCGATGATTGCCGGTAATGATAGGGTAGCCTATGGTGATGGAATGGGATTTGATGTTCGGGTGTTTCCACCTGAAAATCAGAGAAGACCAGACTCGCCAGGTTTTGATCTGTTAATGGAGCCAGGAAGTGAGCAGGTCATCGAGATTGAGGTTGGAAATGTTACTAAAGAACCGATTACTCTTATCATAGAGATTGTAACAGCAACCACAGACGATGGAGGAACCGTTCACTTTCGACCACGAGAGGGTGCAAGCCGAGACAGCACCCTAAAATACCCCATGGAGGAGATTGCCACCTTGGAAAACTCCATCCTTGTGTTAGAAGAGGGTCAGCGTGTTCGAATCCCTGTTACCATTGGGATGCCAGAAGAGAGATTTGACGGAATCTTAGCAGGGGGAATCGCCATCTTGCAATATATCGATGAGGAAGCCGCCGCCATAGAAGAAGGGGCAGGAATGATTATCAATCGGTTCTGGGCGGAGATTCCTCTACTTCTTCGGCAGACAGAAGAGTCTGTATTGCCAGAATTGAACCTATTAGGAGTTCATGCCTCCCAGCGGAATTGGAGAAATATCTTCGCCGCTCGTCTGCAAAATTCAGAAGGGATGTTCATTAATGGAATGGAAGTTCGCGCATTTGTTAGTCGAGCCAATGAAGTAGAGGCACTGTATGAACAACATTTGGGTCAAATGCAGGTAGCACCAAACTCTAACTTTACACTTGCCATCCCCCTAGGAGGGCAAAGGTTTGTGGCAGGGTATTATGATTTTCATATGGAAGTAACTGCCCAGAATGGGAACTGGAGTTTTCGAGAGCGTTTCTATGTAAGCCCAGAGGAGGCAGAAGCGTTGAATGCTACGGATGTATCCATTCAGAGAACTCCTTTGTGGATATTCATTGCCGCAGGAGGAGTTCTGGTAGTGATTCTGTTGATTATCTATATGATTCTATTTCATCGTAAGTCAAAAAGAACAACAGATGTGGCGTTAGAACGACTTATGAGTCAGCTAAATGGTAAGTAGATGTGGTTCGTACCAGCCCATGACCCCTTAGTACCTTATTTACGTGCGGTTTCGAGAGGTAGGAAGCAATGAAACAAGAAAAACAATCAACAGGAGCGACTGGAAAGAAATGGGTGAAGCGGATGATTGTGGGAACAATCTTCTTTTTCTTGCTCCTTGTGGGGGTGGGGTTATTGATGTCGCCTATGTTAGAGTCCACCATTATTGAAAATGCGGTTTATGACTTTTCTTCCTTTAGTTTTACAAGGGAGCAGTTAGCTCAGAATAGGAGAAATGCTGGGCATTTTGAAGTGGAATTGGACATTGCCATTCCAGAATTGCCAGAAGTGTTGCAAAATCTTCCCCATGTGGATCGCAGTGATGTGATTGGCTTTATTTCTATTGACAGGGTGAATTTGTTTCTGCCTATTTTCCATGGAGCTACCAATGTGAACCTTCTGGCTGGTGCAGGAACCATGCATTATAATCAACAGATGGGAGAGGGGAATTATCCTTTGGCAGGGCATCATATGAATGATCCGAGTCTTTTGTTTGGGCCAATATTAAATGTTAGAGTTGGGGATTTGGTGCAGATTACTGACCGAAGTGATTTGTATAGTTATCGGGTGGTGGATACCAAACTGGTTCACCAAAGTGAAGTGGATATCTTAAATGATACAGAAGTGCCAACGGTGACGTTGTTTACTTGTGACACCAGCACCATTGCCACGGATTTTCGGTGGGTAGTTATCGCCGAGATTATTGACACCTCCACCTTGGAGGGGACAGGATTAACAACAGGAGGTTTGCAGTTGAGTGCAGAGTCCAGAGGCAATCCTTACTTAGTAACCTTTCAGATGATGAATGAGAGGGTACTTACAGCTCCCCGTCAAGATGGTGCAAGGATATGGGCCATGAAAGTGATAGGGATATCTCTTGTGGCAGCTGTGGTTGGGATGGTTTTGTTTGTAAGGATTGAAAAAAGGTATCTGTATCTTAAGCAAGGCACAAAGGATTGAAGTTCGACTCCCGCCAGGTTAATCGGACTGATCTATAAACAAACTGATTTTACATGCGTAATAGGCATCAATTTTTTCGTTGCATTCTAACGAAATCTCCACTTACGAATCTTTAGGACCGTTAACGAAAACCCAAAGTACGCCTAGGAAGGGCGTATTTTAATTTATGACAAAACAAAAGGTAGGGAGTTGAATTATATTACAATATTACGAAGCGAGGGGTATTAGAGCACGTTAGTCATCGGATAAATCATCATAGGGTGAGAAAAATAAAACGAAATAGTACTCCCCGGCGTGTTCGTTTTATTCTTCTCACCCTAAGGAAAGGGGTAGAAAAGATAATGGATAGAGGATATAGAAGGTTGAAAAAGAGTATTGCTCTGGTTACGGTGCTTACCTTGCTAGTAACCATCGCTCCATCATCATTGGCTTGGGAAACGGGAAGAGTGGAAGTTGTTGGAGAGGAAAAGGTGGCAATTACAAACCAGAGTTTTGGGAATTCGGAATGGAACTACGGCCTTTTTGATGATGAATTTTATCGCGAGGCAGGCTCTGGGGAAGAAGGCATGTGCCCAGAGGAAATGGCCATGTGGCGTGAGTATTATGGAATAGAAGAAGAAGACCAAGTAATTGCCCTAGCCGATGATTTTGCTAGGGGTTTTCAGGTGGGAGATGAAGTACGCTTCACCTTGCATCGCCCCTCATTAGAAGCGGGGGAGATAGAAGTACCTATCCCTGCAGGATTCACCTTTCATCAACAGCGAAGCCAAGAGGGTCAGTTCGATCGAAGCCATGCCAGATTTTTCTTTGAAGAGAGCGGAGAAGGAGGTACCCTTCATGTGTCTTATGATGAGAAACCTCAGCATGGGTCCACCTTGATTGGCTCCTTTTACCTTATAGCAGAAGTCCAGGGAGATTATCAACTNGAGGCCCATACAACAGAGGGTGCTTCTAANATTGTGCCCCTTACCATTCTTCCTCAATATGAAGTAAGAGAGCAAGTGGAGCATAGCGACGAACTTGGGGAATGTATGGAGGAATGTTGTGTAAGCGAGGAAGAAGTTCCTGTGGTAGAAGACCATGATTGTGTACTGATACTTTGCCCTGAATATGGAGACAGAGGAAACTTAATCTGTCAGCAATACGGTCATGATTGTAATTCTAGNGGGCTTGGNNTAGCGGACTTTGAAGCNTTAGGCTATGTGACNAATCCACGGGCTCGTTCTGGGCTAGCGGCAATGCCTACTAATGCTAGAGGAGAGGTTCCTATGAGCCATCCTTTGGTGATGCCCATGCACCACACGGGTTTGAAGCCGATAAACAGCTCTTCTTATGTTTATCCTCTGGTCAGGATGGAGGAAAGGCTGATTGCCATGGATTCTCCTCTAATTAATAATCCGAACTTGTTGCCACTACTTCCCACCTGTCGTGTGGTTCAAACGGCAGCAGAATTTGCCAATGCTTATGCTGACGATGAAGTGAGAAGAATTATTCTTGGGGCAAACATTACCGACAATTGGGCGGGTTTTCTTTCACCTCATCAAAGGAGAGGAAGCATTGAGATTAATGGACAAGGGGTTCGAGACTTGGTGCTAGGAACCGACGGAAGGTATCACCCTGAAGTCACAGGAGCTTTTACATTAACCATTCGTGCAATGAGAAGTTTAAGGATTGCCGACGTAGGAGCGGAGAATGCAGGACAAAGACATTTTCATATTACAGGGATTCACCTTCACACTTTAGATGGAGTGGGAGGTGGTGGAGCAGATATGGGTGGCTCTTGGGGAATGATCAATGGATGCTATGGTAATGTTGGTGAAACTGAGTTGGCACAGACAGGACGTCGTTCACGGTATTGGATTTTCCATTTTGGCAATATTGTTACCTTACCCCACCGTGCAGAGCCTTGGAGAGGGGTGAATACGGCAGCATCAAATGCCCAGAGAATAGGAAGAATTGCTAGAATCAATCGAGCCCAAGGACACTTCTATGGAGTTCTTAGGCTCCATACCACAGCAGAAAACTTCTACATCGGTGGTACTGATGTAGCGCCAGACACTTGGTGGTCAGGAATGACCAGCGATCGTAATTATTCTGTTCATTGGTTTACCAACCCTGGTGCTCATAGTGGAACAGGGGACCAAAGAATGATTG
>JGI20163J15578_10000451_pt1 | contig 16981 bp, 15 predicted proteins | sample TergutCu122P1_FD_15578 | JGI IMG/M metagenome (IMG submission 15578)
CCGACATCAGTTAATCTAATATTAGTATATCAAATATTAAGAGGCATGTCAAGCAAAAATTTTAAAAAAACTAATATTTTATTGCGACATAAATCGACAAAAAACCACCCCTGCGACTGTTGCAGAAGTGGCTATGTCGGTTATAATCATCAATCCAAGGCGAACAGCACCTGCCCGTTTTTTACCTCCTAAGCTTAAACTCCGCCAGCATATCTTTAAGCACATTGGCCTGATTAAGCAACTCCTCCGTAGCCGCGGCATTGTTGCCTACAACATAAACGTCATGCTTAATCATATCATTAATTTTCTCCATGCCACTTTCAATGTTGTGGATAGAGCTGCTTTGTCGCACCGCTGACGACGCAATTTTTTCAATCATTATGTCAATGTTTTCAACACCGGTCACAATTTTGTCAAGAGAAAGGGCGGTTTCCTGGGCAATCTTGACCCCTGTGCCGACTTTTTCTTTAGAAGTTAACAAAACCTCCGCAGACTCCTCCGAAGCCGTTGTTGCCTGGATGGCAAGCGCCCGCACCGCCTCGGCTACCACGGAAAACCCCCGGCCATGCTCACCTGCCCGCGCCGCCTCCACAGAGGCGTTAAGAGCAAGCAAATTTGTCTGAGACGCAATTTCTTGAATGGTTTTGATGGTTAAAGCAATGGTATCAGAGGATTTACGGATTTCCTCCATGGCCTCCAACATAGCCGCCATTTGTGCGTTACCGCTTTGGGCGTCCGTCTTGGCTGCCAAAGAAAGCTCTGTTGCTGCCCGCACGCTTTCGAGACTTCCCTTGATTTCATCGCTAATATTATGTGCCTGCTCATTAATTTCCGAAACAAACTCCAACTGCTCTGTAAAACCGATAGACATCTCCTGAGTATTGTTTGCAATAATTTCCGTGCCCTCCTGCACCTGTCGAGAAGACGCGGAAAGTTCGGAGAAAAAGCCGTTCATGCTGTCCACAATGCCGTTTACAGAATCTTTTATTTTGCTGAAATCCCCCGAATATTCCCGCGTAATCACTTGGTCAAAATCCTTTTCCGCCATGGCATAAAGGGTTGTTTGCAGCTCGTGCACATATAAATTGATATTACCGATGCTGCGAGTTAAAATGCCGGATATGGCATCAAAATCTTTAACAATATCGGCGGTGTCGCTGTCAAAATCCACAATTTTCGGAAAATCCACATCAAGATGCCCGTGAGAAAAAGCATCGGCAATATATTTTGTAAGTTTGGTGAATTGCTCGATACGAAAATCATCCCGTTTGTCTGCAAGACGCTGGGCGTCTTTAATGTGGGTCAGGTTGGTCAAAAGCAGTAAAATCGCGGGTGTTGCGCCCTGATACTTTACGGGGATGCAATTAAGTTCCAAATCAAAAACCTGTTCGCGGTTAAGCTGCAATTGAATGATGTCTTCCACATGAGGCCGGCCTGTCGAAAAAGTTTTGCGGAAATAATCGTGATTGGCAATATCAGCATTTAAAAATTCATTGACATGCATCCCGATTACATCAATGTCAGCGGTTTTTGTAAAATTGCGGATTGTGTTATTTGCGAACAAAACTTTATGATTGCCGTCAACAATAATAATAGATTCGCTGATGATGTTCAAACATCCGACAAATTCATCTTTGATACCGTTAAAGCTTGCCAAAACATCTTGAAAAACACCGTGTAAATTTGGGTTTGAAATACGATAATTAACATTGCCGCTGCCTATAACCCGTTTTGCTTCAGAAAAATCGTCCCTAAGGGTGCTGAGGTTTTGAGAGATTTTGAATAGAGACAAGGCGATATCGGAAAGCTCGTCACTGCCATTGCCAATCTTAAGATTGACGCCGGCCTTGCCTTGAGCCAAATCCCGTGCAGCCTTAGCCAACTCCTCAAGGGGGTTTAGCAAGCGCACAAACAAAATGATGAAAATAACCGCTACCAAAATTGTGCCAACCACAGTGGGCACAAGGGAAACAATCACATCCCGGATAAGCCCCGACATATCGGCATCGACACCGTGAAGTTCAATCAAATCACCTCTCATTTGAATCGTGCGAATTACAGCCACCATTAAAATAACGAAGGGGACAATTATTGCCAAAGCGGCAATAAACTTGCCTCTTATACTCATTTTTTCAATTATTTTTCTCATTCTCTCAGCTCCTAAAATTTTTAATTGATGAATATATGTCATATTATGTATTATAAATGTTTGTTGGGGAAAAAGCAAGACAAAGTTTATTAACTCATGGTCTGAGAAATGGTCTGAAAAAATATTGTGCGAGACTGGAAGGTTGAACAAACGGGGGGGATAAAAGAACAAGATTTTAAGGAAACAATTAGTTGTTTTTATGCCCTAACCCTGCCCTGTCTCAAAACTACTTAAACGGATTTTCTGTGGTATAAAGCATGTCTGNGGGCTGATTAAACGAAATTTTTTCAATCCCCAAGTAAGCAAAAACATCATATAAAACCCGTCCCGCGTGACCAAAAGCCACTGCCCCATGATGAGGGTATTTGTCGGCAATTAAAACATGACGATAAAACCGCCCCATTTCCTCAATTGCAAAAATGCCTATGCCGCCAAAAGACCGGGTGGCCACAGGCAAAACCTCACCTTGAGCCACATAGGCCCTAAGCATACCATCGGCAGTGCTTTGCAGCCTGAAAAACGTGATTTTTCCTGCAACAATATCCCCTTCCAATGTGCCTCGGGTGATATCGGGTTCTTGCTCCGGCTCTAACAAACGATGCATGATAAGCTGGTGCTTAAGTTCACCTTTATTAATTTTGCAAATAGGCGTGTTGCCGCAATGAAAGCCCATAAAAACATCTGTGGGGCTGTAGGGAAATTTGCCCTTAATATCCATCTCATAAAGGTCTTTTGGCACAGTGTTGTTAATGTCCAGCAAAGTAACGGGTCCGTTTGTGGCACAAGCACCGATGTATTCCGATAAAGCCCCGTAAATATCCACCTCACAGGCCACGGGAATGCCGCGCGCTGCCAAGCGGCTGTTTACATAACAAGGCACAAATCCAAATTGGGTTTGAAAGGCGGGCCAGCACTTGTTTGCAAAAACCACATATTCGCGGCTGCCCTTGTTTTTCTCTGCCCAATCCAGCAAAGTAAGTTCAAAACGAGCCAATTTCGGCAAAATTCCTGCCATTTTGTTGCCTGACCCAAGTTCTGCCGCCATATCGGCAACCACCCCGTCAATGCGCGGGTCGCCCTCATGGGCATTAAAAGCCGCCAGCAAATCCAGCTCCGAATTTTCCTGAATCTCAATGCCTAAGTCAAACAGTGGCTTAATTGGCGCGTTGCAGGCAAAAAAATCCTGGGGCCGCGGCCCGAATGTTATGATTTTAAGGCTTGAAAGCCCAATTAAAACCCGCGCCACAGGCACAAAATCCAAAATCATTGCCGCCACATCGGCAGCATTGCCAACGGGATATTGAGGGATATGGGCGGGAATTTTGCGCAGTCCCAAATTATAAGAGCAGTTTAACATGCCGCAATAGGCATCCCCCCGCCCGCTTACAAGCAAGTCTGCCCCATCCTCCGCCGCCGCCGCAAACATTGTTGGCCCTTTAAAATGCTTGGCCAGCAAAACCTCGGGCGCCTCCGGCCCAAAATTGCCCAAAAACACCACAAGGGCATTAACGCCCGCCACCTCTAAATCTGCCATGGCCGCCATCATATCAGTTTCATTTTCAACCACAATGCCGCATTCATAAACATTTAGCCTCATTCCGTTGCAAGCCGCCCAAACAGCCGCCCGCCGCCGAGCTGAAAGCTCTACCGGAAAACAATCCCGCGAAACTGCAACTAAACCCAGTTTTGCTTCAGGAATATTAATCATAAAAAACCCTCCATTTTATGTGTATGTGTATACAGATATGTGTATGTGTATACACATAATTCCACTACTCAAAAACGCCCATTTTATCTCTAATTTCTAATTTTTAATCTCTAATCTGCCCTCAGCCTCAGCCCAATCCTATGTGTATACACATACACATATCTGTATACACATAATTCCTACTGACCATAATAGGCTCCGCTGCCGTGCTTGCGCAAAAAATGCTTATCTAACAAATCCCGTGATATCGGCCGCGCTTTGGGATTTAGCTGTAAAGTCCGCCACGCCATCTCCGCCACCCGCTCCAAAACCACCGCGTTAAAAACCGCTTCTTCCGCATCCCTTCCCCAAGCAAAAGGCCCATGTCCATGCACCAAAACCCCGGGCATCTCTTTGGGGCACAAACCTGCTTCGTGAAAAGTTTCAACAATCACCCGCCCCGTTGCCGCCTCATAATCCCCTTTAATTTCCTCAGTGGTCAAAGCCCGCACGCAGGGGATTTCTCCATAAAAATAATCGGCATGAGTTGTCCCAAAAACAGGAATACCAAGCCCTGCTTGGGCAAAAGTTGTGGCCCAAGGGCTGTGTGTATGCACAACACCGCCAATTTCAGAAAAGGCCCGGTACAAAACCAAATGAGTTGGCGTGTCGCTGGAAGGTTTAAGGCCTCCAGCCCTTTCGCCCGCCAAGCTTACAACGGCCATGTCATTTGCTCCCATGTTCTCATAAGTCACCCCGGAGGGTTTAATAACAACAAAATCACTGCCCCGCTCAATCTGAGAAACATTACCCCAAGTAAAAGTCACAAGCCCATACTCAACCAATTTTAAATTTGCCGCCAACACCTTCTCTTTTATATTCATCAAAAATCCACCTCCACAGCTTTTTGTTCCACCTCCAAAAACAATTTATATCGCTGCAAAAACTCTTCAAACCCCAAAACATCCTCCTTATGCGGCACAACTTCCTCAAGGCTGGCATGGGCAAAAATTTTATTTTCCAAGAAGTTTTCTAATGTCTCGCCATCTTTTTTCTCTAACATAAAACCGGCCAAAATCCCAATCCCCCAAGCACCCCCTTCACCGGCAGACTCCATCACGGCAACAGGCACATCAAGGGTCCCCGCCAAAAGCTTTTGCCCCACAAACTTGGTTTTAAAAAACCCGCCATGGCCAAACAATTTTTCAAACTTAATCCCCTCGCCATCCCGTAAAATATCCAAGCCAATCCGCAATGTGGCCACCGCCGAAAAAATCAGCGTCCGCATAACATTTTCAATATTCATAATACTTTGAGGCCCGCGGGCAAAAATTGGCCGCCCGCGGGCAAACCCGGTAATGTGCTCCCCGGAAAGATAATTACAGGCCACAAGTCCGCCGCCGTCCGCATCCCCTTTTAAAGCTGCTTCATAAAGCTTTTGATACAGCTCCCCCTTATCGGGCCGCGCTCCAAAAAGCCCCAGTGTCTGTCCGAAAACCTCAACCCAGGCATCTAAATCCGAAGTGCAGTTGTTGCAATGAACCATTGCAACAGGCCGCCCCGCAGGCGTAACCACCACATCTATTTCAGGATAAAGCCTGCCCAAATCCTTCTCCAGCACCAACATTGCAAAAACCGAAGTGCCCGCAGAAACATTACCTGTCCCCGCCGCCACGCTGTTTGTTGCCACCATGCCGGTGCCGGCGTCCCCTTCGGGCGGACAAAAAGCCACTCCGGCCGCCAGCAGCCCGGATGGGTCTAAAAGCCGCGCGCCCTCCTCGGTTAAAAAGCCGCCGCCCTGCCCTGCCGTCAAAACCCGGGGCAAAACCTCCAAAACCCTCCACGGAAGCTTATATTCGCTTAACAAATCATCAAACAGCCCCAACATTTTGGCGTTATAGTCCTTATTTTCAAAATCCACGGGAAACATGCCCGAAGCATCCCCGATGCCCAAAACCCTTTCCCCCGTCAACTTATAATGAACATATCCCGCCAATGTGGTCAAAAAATCAACCCGCCCCACATGCTTTTCCTCCAGACGCACCGCCCGGTATAAATGGGCCACACTCCATCGCTGGGGAATGTTAAAATCAAAAACATCCGTAAGCCGCGCCGCCTCTGTCTCCGTAAAAGTGTTGCGCCAAGTTCGAAATTCCGCCAAAGGCTCCCCGTTTATGTCTAAAGCCAAATACCCATGCATCATGGCCGAAATCCCAATGGCTTTGATTTGGGGAAAGCCCCCGTGACGCGCCTTAAAATTCCGAACCAAATCCCCAAAGGCAGCCCGAACACCAATCCAAGCATCTTCTAAATCATAAGTCCAAACCCCGTCCACCAGCCGATTTTCCCAATCAAATTCCCCTGCGGCTAAAACGCCGCCAACTTCATCAATCAACACAGCCTTAATCCGCGTAGAACCCAATTCAATTCCCAAAAACATTAAACAATCCCCCAACGTCATTCGGCTCTCGTCATTGCGAGCAAAGCGAAGCAATCCAGAAGCCGCAAACCTGTAATTATAATTTCTGATTCAAAAACACCCGCATCTCATTCTCGCCTCGATTCGCCCATTCAAAATACGGAATCATGATAAACTCACAAGCTTCCAAAGTTGGCTTAAAACCCCTATACAAGCCGCCATCGCCATGTCTCATCCGCCAGCCCGACACACGCAAAGCCACAGTCCCCTCCAAAAGCCCCTCAGGCACTGCCGCAAACTTAACATCATCCTCGTCCCCCAAAACCAACGAACCCAAAAGCGGCCCATTGTCCACTTCCTCAACACAAAAAACCACAGGCCCGCGCGCCACAGCCGCCTTGCCCGCATTATTTTGCACTTCACCGGCAGAATAAACAAAACGCGGCTTTAAGTCAAACCTAATCTCAACTTCATCCCCGCGCCAATCCCTCTCCAGCACAATATAACCCTTATCCTCAACAAAATCCGCCGCCTGCCCATTAATCTTCAAGCCACAAACAGGCGCAGACCCGGGATTGCGCAAATAAAGCTTAAAAACCCCGCCGCTTACACAAATTTTAGCAAAATCACCAAAGGGATACGAGGTTTTAACTGCAACCTTGCGCCCCTCGTCCTTGGCCTCCCCCTCACAATACAAGTTAACATAAAGCCCATTTTCACAAGCGGCATAAGCATAAAGTCCAATACCCGCAATTGTCCGCGCCAAATTTGCAGGACAGCAGGCGCAGGAAAACCATTTTTGCCGTTTTGTCTTAGCATGACGATATCCGGGATGAAAAGGATGCTTCTTAGGCTCAACCTCCAAAGGATTTACATAAAAAAACTCAGTCCCGGACAAAGACATAGCCGCTAAAACAGTGTTATACAAGGCCAGCTCCATAACATCCACAAAACGCGCCTCCCCCCGCAAAACATTCATGCGGCGGCAAAACATCATAAGACCCACAGAAGCACAGGTTTCGCCATAAAGATTTGATGGCAGGTCAAAATCCGTGGTAAAAGCCTCACCCCAGGCAGACGAGCCTACCGCCCCCGTAACATACATTTGCTTTTGGACAATGTTTTCATAAAGCAAATCACAGGCGGCGGCCAGCTCCAAATCCCCGGTTTCGGCAGCCAAATCCGCCATGGCGGCATACATATACACCGCCCGCACCGCGTGTCCCGCAGCGGTTTTTTGTGCAAGCGCAGGCAAGTGGGATTGATTATAAACCCTGTCCGCCCGCGTCAATCCGCGGAAAATCTCCACATATCCCGGCCGCCCCTGCTCTTCATCAAAATAATGGGGCAAAGTCCCCCGCTGCTTAATAAAATAAGTGGCCAAATCTAAATACCGTCTCTCGCCGGTCACTTTATAAAGTTTATAAAGCCCGATTTCAACTTCCTGATGCCCTGGATATCCCCGCAATTTGCCTTCTTCAAGCCCAAAAACCATGTCAATGCAATCGGCAAAAGAAATTGCAATCTCCAAAAAAGCCCTCTTGCCCGTGGCTTTAAAATAAGCAACAGCCGCCTCCATCAAATGCCCCGCACAATAAAGCTCGTGCCCCTGCTGCAAGTTGCCCCATTTCTCCTCGGGTGCCTTAATTGTGTAATATGTATTAATATAACCATCCGCCCCCCGGGCTGCTCCAATCAATTCAATGGCCTCGTCGGCAATGGCCTCCAAAGTCGCGTCCGGCCGTGTGGCCAAGCAAAAAGCCACACACTCCAGCCATTTATACAAATCGCTGTCCTGAAACACCATGCCATAAAACTCCCCGTCACGCCGGCCGGCAGCAATTTCAAAATTTTTAATGCAGCCACTTTGCGGCGCGTCCAAAACCCTGTCATTAAGCACTTCCCACTGATAAGTCACAACCTTTGTACGTATCAATTCCAAGTAATTCTCCCAAAACCCGCCACTCACAACAACATCCCTCAAATTAAGCGGCTTAATGCCGACGCTCTTCATCAAAAAACACCCCTTCCGTCCCCTATATTTTAACCCCCCCAAACCCCCGTGTCAATCCCCCATTCCAAAACAAAAAGGCCGCATATGCGGCCTTTTTGTTATACTGCTATATAGTTACTATTATCCAAGAAGTTGCAATACAGATTGAGGAGCTTGGTTAGCTTGAGCCAGCATAGAAGTGGCAGCTTGTTGCAACACGTTAGATTGTGTAAGTCTCATCATTTCTTTAGCCATGTCAGCGTCGCGGATACGAGATTCAGCAGCAGACAGGTTTTCAGAAGCGATGTCAACGTTTTGGATTGTAAACTCTAAGCGGTTTTGGAACACACCAATTTCAGTGGCAAGGTCAGCAACAGAGTCAAGCAGGTCTTGAATCGCGCCGTCCAAAAGAGATGTGAAGTCAGAGTGGCTGTCCAAAGAGCCGGTCAGGGCAGTATCCAAAGCAGCTAAATCAGTAAACAATTGGCCAACTTCAGTGGCTATATTGATAGTCATTGCTTCGTCAGAGTTAGCGCCCACTTGCAAGAAGAAGTCGCCTCCACCTAACATACCGCCGGCAGCTGCACTACCAGTAGAAAACAGCAAACCTTCGTCATTGGCACCAAAACGTGCTCTGTCCAAAGTGTCTTCAATTTCATCAACAAGTGATTGCATTTCTTGTTCAATACGGCCTCTGTTGTCATCGTTGTAAGTGTCGTTAGAGCCTTGAACAGCAAGTTCGCGGATGCGTTGTGCCATTTCTCTTACAGTGGCCAAAACGCCGTCAGCAGTTTGCAATACGCTGATACCATCTTGAGCATTTCTGCTGGCTTGGTCTAAGCCGCGGATTTGAGCGCGCATATTTTCAGAGATAGCAAGGCCGGCAGCGTCGTCAGCAGCAGAATTAATACGGAAACCGCTGGAAAGACGAGAAGAAGAGCGGGCTTGATTATTGGCAACATTGCCGAGGTTTCTGTGTGAATTAAGAGCAAGTACGTTAGTTCTAACAACCATATTAGACATAATGTCCTCCTTGTATACGCGTTTGTTTACAACGCGTTTGCGAGGGGCTGCCCCGCTTTCGCCTGCCACATCCTTGCGGTCAGGTATACTAGAATCTAGATTCTAGAGACTTGATGTTTCTCGCTTACACTTATTATTTCGGCTGACTTTTTCTCTTTCTAAATGACTTAATTCTGGAAGTCATCCAGGGGTTAGGTGTCAGCAATTTTCCGCTTTTGCCGGGCGTTTCGCCCTTGCAAAATATATTTCGGCACACAACGTTTCGTCTTTAATGCCAAGATTCTTCCAGTTTTGATTTCAAGTTTTTTGCTTATTAAAATGAAAGGAAAATTTAATCCGGTTTTAACCAATAAAAAAGCCGCACCAAACCCAAAACAAAACCCCCAACCCCCACTCAACAACAAAAAACCGCACCACTAATGGTGCGGTTTTTTAATATCTAATCTCTAATTATCTGCTAACTTCCACTTCCATAACTGCCCCTCGCTGCCCATGCACCACAATCTCAACACCAGTAGACGCATTGCGCCCCGCCCCGGTATGAAAATTGCTGTTGGGGCTTGTGTCCGGCCCAAAGATATTAAAGGCATCCCCGGCAAAAAAGTGGTCTATATTGTCCATCCACCGCGCTACAGCCGACAAAAGCAAGCTGCCCCCATCCGCCTCTTTAACATTTACAAGCATACGGTTGCGATTGTTGTTGTTCCTAGTCATATCGGCAGGATTGCTGCTACGCATAGATTCATCAATATGATACACCACAATTCCGCCCCGGGCATTTGTGTTACGAATCCAATTTTCAAGCCCTACGTCCCAAGTGCCGCCCACCTGACGGTTTTCCACCATAAAAAATTGCTGAGCATCCACAGGGCTTGTTATAAGCAAAACATTATGCCCCGCATTGCCCATGGCATTTACATTGCCCCGCCACTGGCCGTCTACAATAACAGGTTGAATAAACCCAAGCTGCTTACGAGACCATGGGTCCAGCGCCGTGGGTCTATGCCCAGCCGCCGGGTCTCCCGCCGCCCTGCCCCAGCTGCCAAAAGCCATAAGGCTGTAAGGGCCAACCCCTTCAGACTGACCCGTCACATCGTAAAGGTCAGGCAATCCAAGAACATGCCCCAGCTCGTGGGCAGCAACGCCAATTCCCATCACTTGCCCTTCCCGCATTCTTTCTCCATAAGCCATATAACGAGGCCATCCGCTTCCGCCAACCAAAGCCCCGGCATATTGCCAAGCATGAGCCCAAATTTGCCCGCCTGGATTATAATTGTGGTCAGAGGCCTCGCCCCCGGCCACAACTGCCGCCACATGTATACCGCCAAAATTAAAATCCCCATTTTGTTGATGAATAGCCGCCAAAACCACTGAAACAACGGCCCTTACAGCCTCATGGCCGCTTGGCGCTCCCCAAGCATTCACAGGATGATTCATGTGCAAGCGTGCGTGGACAATGCCGTTATGGGTGGACGGCGTAATAGTTACGTAAACACCGTTTTCCGCCCAGCCCAGGCCGCTGCCCTGCCATCTGGCATTAACAGTCCCGCCATCCATTACATTTCCGGCAGGAATAAAAACATCCCGCCCCCCGGCCATGTCCCTAAAATAATTGGCCACCGATAAAGCCCCCGGCGTCGTATTAAAATATTTGTTATGATAAAAAGCCGAATCCCTTAAAAGCGGCATATTATCAAATTCAATCAACAAAACCAAAAGCCGCTGATTTGTCATCGCCGCAGGAATGACGGGTGCCGCGGGCGACATGCGAGGCTGTGCAAGAGAGCCAAGGATGGCAGGCCCGTCATCACCATGCCCGGGAGGAATAACAGGCGGCCTTATAATAATTGTCGGCCGCTCCTCAGGCATGGTTCCGGGCAAAATCACATTAAGCAAATTGGGTATAGAGGGCGCAGCTACACCCTCAGTCCGCATAATCGAAGGCACAGTGGGCACATTCATCAAAACCGCCGCAGTTCCCCTGTGGTCTCTAAAAAGCCGGCCGTCAAAAAACTCAAGCAAGGGATTTCCGGGGTCAAAACGCCAGCCGTTTTGTATCAAAGGCAGTAAAGCCCCTCTGTCAATCCTCACGCCGCCATCATCCCTGCCGACAATCCCGCCCACAGGCGCAATCACTCCATCAACCACGTTGGCATAACGCCAATTGCCGCTTGCCGCGTCAAAAGCTACAACAAAACCAAAATAATCCTCCCACCAGGCAAAAAACTCATCGCCCCTAAAAAACAGTACAATCTCCTCGCCATCCGCCTGTACCCCGGTAAAGGGATGAGGATTGGCAGGAGCCGCCCCCACCTCCAAAGAACCAAAGGCAACAAAAATAAAGGCCAAGCTCAAGCTCATCACCAGCATGCCGGCGCAGCACGCCAACCGGCCAGCCCCGCTTCTCCTAAAAATTTTCATAAAACACACCCCTCTCCTTAATTTACCACTTTTCATATCTTATAATATTATAAACCATAAACAAACACTTGTCAAGCCCTTTTTACCACTTCCATACTACATTTTAATATCTTTTAGATTACAATTTAAAAACACCGTAAGGGCAGGATGCTGCCCTTACGGTGCTTATGTCGCACTTGCCTCTTCATCGTCATTGCGGGAATCAACCCACAACACGGACGGCATAATGCCGCCGCGCACGCCTTAAAGCCCACCCAAAAGAATTGCATAAGCCATCCATCCAAAGTAAAAAACACCAACCAAAACAGCCAACGTCCTCACAAAAACATCCAAAAAACAAATTGAAAAACCCCAGCACCACGCGCCGCGCCATAATGCCGCCCCCTAAACTTCTTGCAAATTGTTCCGCCTGCCAAAAGCAAAGCTATGTGCACCACAATCCCCGCAATTTGTATAGGCACAAATGTAATTTGAAAACCAAAAACCACTAATTGGGGGAAGCCCGTTTCAGCCGTCGCCACAAGAAGCCACAAAGGGAAAATCAGGGGAATTATCGACAAAAGCACAACAGGCAACCCAAAGCTTCCCACGCCAAATACTCTCTTAACACCCAAGTCCTCCTCCGGCAGGGCATACAAGGCATAACCGTAAAGCGAGTTCATTTTTTCTATATATTTGCGCATTTTACGCTTTTCCCTCTCGCTGTAATGGGTCATAGCCAACCCTTTGTTCCAAGCGTTGTCCGCCCCTGATGCTGTACTACCTAAATTAATCGGCATAAAAAGAGCCCTCCTCAAAATTTATTTTTTAATCAATGTACAACAGCGCAGAACCATAAGCCCCGCGCAATTGCACTATGTTGATTTTTTCGTTATTAAACCCTTGCTTCACTTTGCCCCATTTACCAAAGCATCCAGCAGATGCATAGAAGTGGATCTCTGAGTGGAAAATCCATGTTGCACGAGCACGCTCGCGGTGCTACCGTCTCAGAGAACAGTGCATCGACACAGCCATCTCCGCACCCTTCAAAACATTCCACAGATCCAATATTTTGCTCTAAGGACACAGCATAAACGTCCTCATGACCGGCAGGCATAGCAAAGCCCATCATCACAGCCACCAAAACCACAGCAGCTACCAGCGACACCTTCTTTTTCCAAAAGCTCTTCATTTTTCTTCCTCCTCTTTCTTTATTATTTTTATATCTCACAGCTTGCCGGCCACACACTACAGCCCAAGCCGTTGATATCATAAAGGTTTATTAATAGCTTTTACCAATTCGCTCTTCCTCGCTAAAAGCTCGTTCCTTTTTTTCTGCCGCTCTGCCGCCGCTTGCCAACTTATTCCCTCGCCAACAATCAGGGCGCCGCTTTGGTCAATTTCTCCAACAATTTTAACACCGTTGTCCGATTTATAAATTGCTTTATCGATTTCATCGATTTCCTTTTTTGCGTCTGCGCTCATTAATATATCACATCCCTTTTTTATATTCCTACAACAATATACGGTCTGTCGCCGTCAATTGCCTGTTGTAAATACATGATACCACATCCAAATTCTACCTACAATATTGTTTAACGAAAATATTTTTTTCGTGAAACAGCAAGTGGTTTTGCGAAAAAAATATTTTCGTGAAACTCTATGGTGTTTTTTGTCAATATTTGCTAACATTAAAACATGGTCGGCAACGGCCAATCTTACAAAAACAAGGAGGCCTCACTTTATGAAAAAAATTGCAGGTATCATCATCGGCTGCTTATTACTAGCCGCCACAAACCGAATAACAATCATTAATACCGTCGAAATCCGAGAATGCGATTTCGAGTGTAAGTATATTCAAATACAACCCAATTATGGCAAAAAGCCTCCGAGTGATGACCCGGGCAAATAGTAGTCATGCAACCCTGCCGACGTTTTATGGCAGGGTTGCTTTTGCTATATAAGCTTGACACCTATTTCATCTGCATATTCTTTGGTGATTTTCATTTCTGCCGCTCGTTTGGCACCCATGGCACTTTCTATGTAATAACACTCCCGAATACACTTATGCGCCTCCTCAACCTTGCCCATCTGCATAAGCCCATAGCCTTTGTTATATAATAAATTAGCAAAATATGTAAATCTGTTATACCTAATACAAAGCTTTATCCCTTTATCACAAAGCCTCACAGCCTCCTCATCATCCCCGGACATACCCACATATCTGGACAAATTATACAAAATCTTGGTGTAAACAATAGCAAACCCTTCCCTGTCATACACCTTGCTTTCAATATAAACCACTATTTCACTCAATATCTTTATGGCAATATCACTATTCCCCGCCATATCATGGGCAATAGCCAAGACATTAAGCACATTTATTTCCGTCTTTGTAAGCAAACTTCTCCTGATTTTATCGGGAGAAAAATCCCTAATAAAACCCGCAACAATTTTTTCAAGCTCCTCCACAGCCTTTTCCAGGCGCATCCCCTTGCGCTGCTAAATTAAAATTCGCGACATCCCCACAAACTGTATATACGTCTGCTCCGGTTTAGGAATTGCAGCCAGCTCATTTAAAATATTTTCTGCCTCCTCGTATTCGACTTTGGAAAAAAACTCATTAAAATCGTGCTGCAACTCATACGCCCTTTTGTCCACATCGCTCAAAAAAGACGGATACACCCCCGCAGACAAACCCATTTTCTCCATAAGTGCTTCAAACTTACCCCTGCTTGGCACTTGCTCCCCATTTTCAATTTTAGATAAATTGCCAACCGAGCATACACCAAAACAAAGCTCTTCCTGTGTTATGCCCCGCTCTTTGCGATTAACTCTAACCAATTCACCTATACCTAACATAAAATCACTCCTCAATCTCAATAATCCCCGCCAGCCTCCCGGCCACCACAATCCGCGTATCCTCCGTAACATTGGTGCAAGTAGACAAAATTAACAAATTATCATAAGCCCCCGCCAAAACCCCGGTGTCAAAGGCCCGCCGCCTCACAATCTCCTCCACAAGCCCCCCAAATTCCTGTCTGTCCCTAAAAAACACCTGAATATAATCAAAATCCACATTGGTTTGAAAAACCGAAAAAATCTCATAAATCAAAATCCGCGTCTCTGTCACCATGGTGATATGTCTGTGGTTTTCAAAAAAGTCCCGCCGCATAAAATATCGCAAATTATGAAACATCGTCCCATTGTTCATGTTATGCCCATAAATAATTGTATTAAAATCATCAAAATCCCTAGAATTGCGATAATCCAAAAAAATCGCCCCATTTACATTCCGGTTGCGAAACATGTCCCGATACAAATAAAATTCGTTGTCCTCTCCCTGCACCACCACATTGTTTATAGTTGTCCCCTCGATAAACAAAAACCCAACAATGTCCGGGTTTCCCGTCCGCTCCCGCGCCAAAACAAGCCGCTCCATAGGCGACAACACAGGCGCAGCCGGTGCCGCACCCTCCTCCACGTCGACACCATCCGAAATCTCCTGCAAACTTACAACCAAAACAGGCACACCCCCATCATAACCCTCCAAAACTTCAGGCAAAGCCGCCACCCACACCTCAATTTCCACCATCTGCTCCGAAAAAATCTCCAAAGCAATCTCTGTATTCTCCAAGGCAATCTGCCCATCCCGCCACCATCGCCAATAAACATAAGCATTGTAGGCAAAAGCCGCACCAAAACCCACAACAGCCACCAAGGACAAAACAAGAAGCCAATTTCCTTTTTTTCTCTTCCCTCTCATAAAAAAACCTCCAATTCATCCGTATACACATACACATACACATACACATACACATACACATACACATAAAAAATTATCGTCTATATCCAAGCACCATTATACCACATTCGGCATCAAAATTTGCCGTCATTTTTTCACAAACAACAGCTGCAAATTTCCCTCAATAATTTCCTTGACAAAAACTATAACAAAATGATATAATTTGAGAAATTATGTAAAGGGGGACAAAAACCATGAAATTGCGTAAGAAAATAGCGGCAACACTGGCAGCATTGACGTTGGTGTTCACATTAACATTGACAGCATGTTCAAGCGATTGCGAAATCTGCGGTAGCTCCGGCGAAATAACAGAAATGGGCGGCATTCCTTTGCCATTTCCCATTCCATGCCCTGAATGCGAATAATAAAAACTAGAGCCGCAAGGTTCTATTTTTATAGCAAGTCTACTTAAAAACGACTTGTGCCAAACCCGAAAGCGTGCGGCACCAAGCATGTTTCGGGCGAAGGCAGAAGGCGATTTTTAAGTAGATTAGCTATATTCTCTCCCATACCGAACCCTCTCATAAATCTCCGTCAAATCCCCAATATCCTCAACACCCCGCACAATCCCCGCAATCATCTCCGGCGTATGCCACTCTTCAATTTGTGCCCCCATCCGTATAAACCCATTAATTTTACGCACATAAGCCCGCCTCACAGGATGTTTGCTCCCGCTTTTAAACCGAGCCAAAAACGCCGTCAACCCCTTGCCCAAATCTCCCAGCGAAAACTCCAGCCGCACCTTTTCAACGCCCTCATCAAAATTCTCGCGCTTATCCCCTTTAAAAAACCGCCGATACAACGCCTGCACAGCCAAAAACAACCCGTACAAAACCCCGGCCGACACCACGACAACAGCAGTCCACGGCAAAATCTCCATAAGCCATTCCAGCCACTCAAAATTCAAATCCATGCCCCCCACCGGCGACCCTTCGCCAATCTCCGGCTGTTCCACAACCACAGGGGCATCCACCATCTCCTCCTCCACCAAAGGCTCAAACTCCCTAATTAAAAACGTAAAAGGAAATGTCAAAACATTCCATAAAAAACCAATCCCCCGCCCCGTCCAATACCAAATCATCCGCAAGAGCCACCCAAAAGGCACAAACATGGCCGTAAGCGACAAAACTACAATCGCACTGGTAAAAACCCCAACCAGCCGATTGTTTGCCCGCCGCGTCGCCCTCTCCTGCACCCCGTAAACCTCCATTTCCATGTCCAAGTTATACATCTGCACATACAACAAAGAAGCCGCCAAAACCGCCAAAACCGAAGGCCCCACCAAAACTTCCAAGCCGGTTCCATAACCTCCCCAAACATCCGCCGCAAAATTCCCAAAAAACAAGCCGCCCACAATCACCAAAAAAATCACTGCCACCCCGTGCGGCTTCAAAACCCGCTCGCCCCCCAAAGCCGACGAAACAGAATGAAAAACTGCCGCCAAACCAAAAACCAAAACCATCCAAAAAACCCCGCCCGAAAAGAAAAAGGCAGGCCCCAAAAAC
>JGI20163J15578_10000452_pt1 | contig 16942 bp, 8 predicted proteins | sample TergutCu122P1_FD_15578 | JGI IMG/M metagenome (IMG submission 15578)
ATATGCTGCGGTAAAGTGGCACCATCCGGTCTGGTATCGGTCATCTTGTTGACAAGAGAAGTCGCGACCCGCACCGGACTGGGCATAGAATGCGCCGGCACGACCCGATATACGTCGGTTAAAAGTTGCCAAATGACTAAAAATATTATGAAAGATAAGATTGAAATCACGATATATTTACACTTTGCTAATACCTTCAATTGAGTACCTCTTTCAGAAGTCTTGTATCAATGCTGTTTCTAACGGTGTCCATTCGATCCTCCTCCAAAATTCCAATCTTAACGTAGAACTTAGCTGTTTCAACCACCGATATACCATGGTCGAGGGTTCTGGCTTTCTCACCGGTTACCAAGTACAATATCTCCATCTCATTTCGAATATCTTCTAAGGATACATCCACACCATTAATCCGATTAAGTTCTTGCATCTGTAGCGCTTGATAATCCATGTCGGCACTCAGCATATCATTGACTTCAAATGTTAACGCCAGAAATTTTCCAATCGTCTCTCTTTTTTCGTCGTAAGTATTGCTATTGGCAATAAGTACGCCATACATCGGAACATCTAGGTAATGGAGGGTTGCAACCCTTACAAATCCTTCATCTAATGCGGTAAAACAGTTGGGAGTATAGGTTGCAACGATATCACCTTCGCCTGCTCTAAACGCCTGATACGCCGATGAATGCTGCATATTAAGCGAAACAACATCATCGATCCCTAAGCCTAAGGCATCCACATAGCGAGCTACCGCGATTTGTGACATGGTGCCAAAGGGAAATAAAAATTCGGCACCCCTTAAAGATTCAGCAGATCCGATGAGATTTGGAAATTCGTCAACAGTATTTCCGGCTTGGACAATCTCACTGTCCGGTCTGGCAAACAGACTGATAATCGAGCCCGAACTGGTAGCGGCAATGATTTTCGCGCCAAAAACCGAGGCGGAAGTAACGGCTGCCGGACTTCCGATATGGGCAACATCTAAAAGACCTGCTCCCAGCGCTTCATTAACCGGAACACCACCGCCGGAAAACTCAGATAACTCGATTCTAAATCCATTTTCGATGTCCAGGCCATTTTGAACGATGTACCAAGTGCTTATGCCCATCCTTGAGACGAAAGCACCCACTCGTAATACCGGTAAATCGTCCGCACCGGCTCCTCTTCCCGACCCCGCTGTACATCCAACCAATAACAACAATAATAATCCTGACATGAATAAACTTATTATTTTTCGCATAATAAACACTCTCCTTATTTTCAGTAACTGTTCCAAAAATAGATGCAAAAGCTTGCTTTCAGGGGTTCTCTCCAAGGAGGCATCCTCCTAAACAGTTATAATTTTTACTTTCATTTCAGAAACAATCTACTAAATAGCTACAAATATTGCTTTTATTAATTAATCGTCACCTTATATTTTGTTTTAAAATGTCCTTTACGTATATCTTTACCCAAAACGTCATTTCCAAATATAACCCCGGCCGCTATGGAAATCCGATACTCACCCGGTGGCATTTCCATCAAGTCCACTCCTCCCATAAAACGCCCTCGAAAACTGTTGTTTGCAGCGTATACATAGGCATTTCCTTTTTTGTCTCTAAAAATGATAAAGCCTTGTACCATGCGCTGCTTTTTGCCCTCGTACAGCAGATCTAAGTCAAATACAAGCCGGTCGCCTCTTCGGCGCATCTGATGAAAGGCCGCTGATAGCTTTCCGATGTACAGTTTTGGCGCTTTAATTTTGTTTGTTTGACGAATTTTATCATCCTCGCCAACCATTTTTGCCTTTAGCTCTCCTAATTTACAGGTAAAAGCTTCCGGTACAAAGAAGGGAATACGCCTCGCCCGATAAGTGCCTGCCCACGGTGACTCAGGAGATTCTGTGATGTAGACTTCATAAACAACCTCACCGCCCCATGTTACTTCGACAATCCGAGAACGAGTTTGGATGATTCCAAAAACAGCGTCCACAACATCATCCACCGGTACATTATTTCTCCTAAGCTGTCCGCCAAAGTCGATCAAAATGGTTTCGCCCAGATTTTGAGCACTGCTTACAATCGTGGAATAATCAGCCCCTCTTTCCTTACCGTAAGACCATAGTTGTTCTACGGTTCTTCTTTTCTGGTCGATGCGATAACGCACGACCCTAGAATAGTTTTCGCTAGGAGGAATGCTATTTTCTTTCGTAAAACTCCTCGCTTGACCATTGTCAAATAAAAGAATCTCGATGATGTCCGAATCATCGGAAGTAAAAAGAATGGAAGGGTCATGCTGGCTCCATTGCCACTCAAAATTCACTCCAATAGGATTAAGTAAATATTTTTTCAAGGCGTCGTTATAACCAACATGAGGTCCGAGAATCCAATTGATTTTGGAAGTGTCGGCATCGATACTGGTGACCATACTTTGGGTCGGAGACGATATAATAATGGCATTATTCTTTTCGTCGTAGATGGCAGCATTGATATGCAACCAGTCACGGTTAGGGCTGTTGAGAATCGGCGGCTCAAAATTGTGATAAGGCTCTCTTGTTTCATCAACAATCTTTCGAAAATCATGTTCTTTAATAATCTCGCCGGTTTGACTGTCCATAATCAGTAGAACATCTTCCCTCGAGCCGGTTTTAAACATCTGTCGATGGTTACCGGTAAGCAGGTAGTTGCCATTCGGAAGTTTATGAATATCATGATGCACACCGTGGGGAACACCATAACTCTTAAAGATTTTTCCCAGCCAATTGCACTCAAAAAGGGATAATACGTGGTAAGGCATAAACCTTAGTTCATCCCCCGGAATAATCATCTTTCCATTTTCCATGGTCAATACAGCGATGCCAAGAGATGTAAAATACCCGCGCACCTGTCCTTCGCAGTCCAGTAAAACATTGGGAGAATTCACAAAGGCAGAAACGCAAAATGTTATGCCTGGTGCCATCTTCTCCGGCTTGGAAATTATTGTGTTATAATGCAGCATGCTTTTCGGTAAGGGCTTGGTGATGATCTCATGCTGATAATCCTTGCCATCAAAAGTAAGTGTCACCTTATTTGCCCGACCCGGATATAAACCAATAATCGGTATCTCCCCTCGCGGAGCATCCACTTTGTGAGTATATTCGTAGGTAGAGTAGGTCGTATCCCCGTTAATTTTGACCTTCACCTCACCTGCTTCTTTTACTTCAAAAAGAATCAACGCTGCCAAGGGGTTAAAATCGTAGGGATCGATAATGATATATGGATTGTCGATGGTGTAGTCCCCCTTGGAATAATACATCAGAATTTCCAATTCTCTATCAAATTGATATTCTAAAATGTCGAACTTTGGAACTTCTGTCGATGTAGCCATGTCATAAGGATGTACAAATACCCCTAACTTAAGCATTACAAATGCAACCACGGCAATAACAACAATCAATGCAATAGTCAATAGTATAGGATTCGTTAACATTGAAATATCCTCCTTCTTTTGCTTTTGGCACAATCCTCAAAAATATCCATGTTGAATATAATAACTGAGAAAATATGTCTTTGTAAGGCATTGCTGTAATCGAGTCATTTATTGCAGAAACTTCTAGTTGGAACCCAAAACGGCATGAATTGTACATAAAAAGAACCTTATTGAACCATCGCAAGTTGCTCGTTGGTTCAAGAAGGTCCGACAGGCTGTACCCGTGAGGGGTACTTTTATACTATCTTTTATCTGATTCCTCGTCGCTTCACAATTTCAAAACACCTCTCTCTTATCTCTTTTCTTCTCCTTTGGCTAATAGATATGGGCACCGGCGTCCCCTCAATAAGAACCTCTTTATAGCTTATCGACGCTACATAATCGAAGTTAACTACATAAGAAGCATTTACAAAAATAAAATCTGAGGATTCTAATTGTTCTTGATATGCTCTTTTTAGAGAACCATACACCTCTTCTCTTCTGCCATCACTAAGGTTAATGATAAATTTTCTATCTTTACTCTCTAGGTACATAATTTCTTCGGCTTGTATTTTAAAAGTGCAGTGGCCCTTTTTATAAACAAAATCTCTTGACCGATATCCGGACAACTGGAGGTAGGCTTTTATGGCATTCTCAATCCGATCATTGTCTAGTGGTTTTAAGATAAAATCTATCGGCCGTACCTTGAATAATTGGAAAGCATAATTTTGGCTCCACGAGATATATACGATCGACATCGTGTGATTTTGGCAAGATTCTCGAATAAACTCTCCTATCGCAATCCCACTATGGCTACCCTCAGAAGATTTAATATCAAGAAAAACGAGGTCATAATGGGCCCCGCTTTCGATTGCCTCACAAAATTCTTCTCCGGTAAGATAAATATCAATTTCACATTTAATTTTCCTGTTCTCAAATGTACTATACAGTGTCTCTTCCAATGCTGCTACTAATTTTACTTCATTATCACATATTGCTATTTTGTGCATAGAGGACCTCCTTATGTTAATGCCCGCTACTTAATGAAAATTTAATATTTGCAAACATATATTACCTTCTCTGGCTATGGTTTGTCAATGAGTTACAGTTGCGCAAATCCTCGGCCAAATACCATTTAAATAGGTAAAGACAGGGACATTTTGCGGAAATTAGTCGAATTATTGCAGTAATCGGAATCTTGCTTTGCGGAGTCATACAAAAAGAACTTCCATGAAAACTTGCGGTTGCTCATTTTCATGGAAGTTCCGGGGTGTCGGGCGAATTATATCGTTATGTAATAGCAAATCTAGTAACTCTCTTTGAGAGGTAAATAAAGCAGAATATTGACACAAAAAATATGCTTGCTATAATTTATTTCCATCTTACCATTGTATTTTTTTACGGACTTATGAATATTTTTCAACCCATAACCATGGTGTCCGTTGATTTTTTTTGATTCAATCCTCGTCTCTCCGGTTACATCCTTTTTCAGCATAACCTCCCCATTAAAACTATTTTCCACCCTTATAAAAAGACTTCCTTTTTCAAAAAAAACATCTATTCTAATCTTTTTTTCATCTGCCTCTTCTACGGCTTCTAGTGCATTCTCTAATAGGTTTCCCATGACAATAACAATATCCGTTGCCTCCAGCTCAATTTCATGGGGCAATGCTACATTAGTCTCTATTTTTACATCCTTTTTTGCTTTACTTAGCTTATAGTTCACAACGTTGTCAAAAACTATGTTGTTCGTATCAACATAAGTTTTTATATGAAATTCATCAAGTATCCCATTCAGATATTTGATTGCATCGGCTTCTCGCTTCTGTATAAGGTACTTTTTTATCATTGCCAAATGCAGTTTAATATCATGCCGGATACTGTTTCCTTCTTCCAACGAGTTTTGCATTAACATCAATTGACCATAATAAAGGGCTTTTTCTTTTTCCGTGTGCTCTCTTTCCGTGTTACTTATCGTCTGCCATCTGGCCACTGCAATAACGATAGCAACAATCGTTATTGATGCAACGATAGTAGCAACATCGAAAGTATTGCGATAAACCGACCTTTCTGCCCAACCGACTGTATGTAGCATGAAAAAGACAATTATTAACGCACAAATAACGCCAATCACATACCTAAAGATTAACTGATTTGTAGATAACTTAGTTTTAGAATACAATGGCAAATAACACATACTCGTCAGTAGCGCCATAACTAAAAAAATATAAATACTACCTAGAGAAGGGGATATCTCTTCATCAAGCAATCCTAATGAAAAAACGAGATATGCTAAAAAAACACAACTATAAAATACAATAAAAAAAGTCCCCACAATACGCCATACTAATTCGCTTCTGTTCAACTTTTCCTTCTTCCCTTCATAATCTCAAAATATTTTTCTCTTACCTCTCTTCTTTTACTTTGGCTAATTTGTAAGGTTGAGCCATCTGTTAAGAGCACCTCGGTAGAACTTAAAGAAGCAATATAATCATAATTGACTACGTAGGATGCATGAATAAAAAGAAAGTCCATGCCTTCAAGTTGTTCTTTATATATTTTTTTCAAAGAGCCATAAAATTCATCTCTTTTGCCCTTTACCATTTGGAGAATACATTTCCTGTCAAAGCTTTCCAGGTAAACAATGTCACTTGCTTGCACCTTAAAGGTTTCCACCTTTTTTTTGTATGAAAATTCTTTTGCCCAGATTTTATGTAGTTTTAGATACGTTTGAAAAACTCGATAAACATCTTTACGATTTAAAGGCTTTATGAGAAAATTAAGTGGCCGTACTTCAAACAACTGCATCGAGTATCTTGAACTCCATGACATATAAACAATCGAAGTCAAGTTGTTTTGACAAATTTCGCGGATAAACTTGCCCACATCTACGCCATTGATTTCTTCCTTGGCAAACATAATGTCAAGAAAAATCAAATCGTAGTATACTCCCTCTTTTATCTTTCGTTGTAGCTCTTTTCCGGAGAAATATACGTCTATATCATGTGTTACTTTTAGCCCGCGCAGTACATCCGTTACGATGCGTTCCACCTCTGCTCCCACTTCTATTTCATCATCACAAATTGCAATCATCAACATCATTGACCCTCCTTATGCTCTTCCCTTCAGTTTTGGTCTCTTCACATGTTAAAAAATAGTTTTTCAAATCTCTTTTTATTGCAATTTTCGCGTCCCTTTACTTCATTGAAATATTCACTCAATCATTTTAATACAATTTTTCTTTTTTGGCAAGATTAATGCCTATCTGCATTACTGCATCCAAACGGTTAATTACTGCAATTGGCCTTGCAAAAACCCTTTTTTATCAGATTGTCTACTTTTTTCTTGTCTTTTTCACGGATTATTATCGTAAAAAAGAGTGGAAAAAAGGGGAATTTAAAGGTGAAATTGCCGTAATTAATAGGATTGTATTGATGTGGGTTTATGTAAAATGTGGTTTGGCTATAAATCGTTCCATTTTTATTATTTTACTGCTCTTTTTTGATGAATCACTGCAATCACTCGCATAAAGCCTCTCTTTTGGTAAAATGGCAGCACTTCTATATCTTTGCATATGTGTAAAATATATTAAATTTGCTACATTCGAAAAGAGGTGATGTCTGTGAGACAAGTTTCCTTGCACTTACATATTGCAAATTAGGTAACGGTTCAGGAGAGCACCTCGAAAAGCTTTGCTTTTCGAGGTGACGCTGAGCGTCGAATACATATTCCACAAAAATAGCTGCCTGAAAGCGAGCTTTCGCATCTATTTTCATGAAATATGTGCCCTCCTGAACAGTTACCAAATTAGTAAAAATCTAACCTACTTTCCACTTTTTATCACAATCGAGTACTCTCGGAAAATCAGCCACAAAGATGCGGGCTAACCATAATATTTGGAGGTATCATTGATGTATTCAAAGAACACTATTCTCAAGAATAACATTCTCAAGAACAATATTCTCAAGAACAATATTCCAAAGAAAGACATTCTAAAGAATGTCTTTCTCAAGAAAAACATTCGCAAAAAAGTTTTATTTATGGCATTATCTCTACTACTAGTATTCGGCATGATTGCAGAAACAGGGTTATTGGTTATGCCGACGGAGGCTGCTGAAAAAATATCTAATCCTGAGACCAGATGGGGTGCCGATGGTATTGACCCCAATCCCGCCGTTGGCCGACACAATAGCTATGCATGGGCCGGTGAGATGTTTCGCCAGGATGATGGTGATTACCTATGGGTGGCAACCAATCGAGACTTAGCCGGTCATGCCGCCGGTTCAGCCGGAATCGATCTGCACAACTTTGCCCATTTAGACCCGGAAAGTGAAGAAGCCCAGCTCTTAGCCATGATCCCTCCGGTCAGCCCTGACGGAGCGGCAAGAATTTACAGACAACGCGCATCTGACGCTACTGCCCCTTGGGAAGTGGTTTTTGCCGACCCTCGAATCAACGGTTTTCGCAGAATGATTACATTCAATGGGGATTTGTACGTTGTTGCCGGAATAACCAACACACCGGTTGCGGATTATTCTTATATCCTACGTTTTTCTAGCTGCTTTCGTCCCGGTGACAGGCCGGATATCGTCCTCTGGCAAGAACTTGCTAATCCTGACTTAATCGAGGAAGCGCATCTTGCCGGTTCGGCTTTTGAGCATTTTAGAGCTGCCTCTGTTCTTGATGATCGGTTGTATATCGGAACCTTCGACGGACGAGTGTATTCAACTGACGGAACCGGGCTTAGAAACCTCACCCCTCTTTCCGGAGATTATCGGGTAGGCTGGGAGTTGGTTGTCGACCTTTCGGTTTATGATCCCGATGAAACCCCTATTGTATGGGATATCTTAGGTTTTAATGGATATATGTACATTTTCTCGGTTACCTCATCCGGGTTTCGGGTTGACAAGGTGAGAGCTGCTCCCGGTGGATATGCTTATGGACACGTAATCGAGCATATCGTTGGTCCGGCACCGGCTCGTTTGCCTCATGGATTGGGCAATCCGGCAAATATGGCCGCTTCCGGTTTCTTATCTACCTCTTTTGGTGAGGATTTTGTTTATGTTTCCACTTTCTCTGATGGTCCGGCCAAGCTTACTAACTTTACCAGTGGAGAAGGTAAAAGAGTTTTTACAGAAAATTTTAATCCTGCTTCGATCTTTAGATTTGATCGAGATGATAATTGGGAAGTTATCGTCGGGGAAAGAAGCGGCAGGCTTGCGGCTCGGGATTGGCAAGGAAACTATCTTCCTCGTCTTGGTAACCAACGGGCCGGCTTCTCTATCTTGCCTGAGTATAGAGAAAACACCTCTCTTAATCAGTATGTCTGGTGGATGGCCGAACACAACGGAAGACTATACGCATCTACTTTTAATTTAAGTTCTATCTGGGATTATGGTCTTTGGAGTTTGCTGGAACTTCAATTTTACATCCCCGGAATGGGGATGGCGGTCGTCGCAAATGGTCATCTTCCTACTTGGCGACGTATCCATGAATCCCTAGCCAGAGAATCACATTTCATTGATTTTGTGGGATTGTATGACAGCCTTGATGCGTATTTGGTAAGCGTGGCGGATGCTCCTCGAGATAGCAGAGAAGCCAGAAGAGTTATTAACCAAGGATTCTTTGAGACTTTTTCAAGATATTTACCCTCTCCGGAATTTCAGGTTCTCATTCTTGAAATGGTATATATTATGTTAGACGTATTTGATTTTCTGGAAGAAGAACCTTGCTGGCGCGATGCGATTCTACACGCCATCCCCTATCATGCTGTTTCCTCTCTCTATTATGCCGATGATTTAAGCCCCACCGGCTTTGATCTGTTTGTTAGTGAAGATGGAATCAACTTTGAATCCATTACCGTTAACGGTTTTGGTGATCCGCTAAACTACGGTGGTCGTGTTTTAGTTCCTTCCGAGCACGGCTTGCATGTCCTGACGGCGAACCCCTTCTATGGCGGGCAAGTGTGGAGAGCAGATCCAATGAGATTAGAAGTCCTTCCCAACGGGCCTAGAGTGTTGAACCTTGGAAGAACCTCGATGCGCGGGATGACCGTCCTTATCAATGATGCCGGCACGGCCGGTGGCAACTTGCAGGTTAGTTATGACAGTGATCTTGTCGATGTAAGAGTGGTCAGACGCTCCGGCAAAACAGAAGTTTCTCACTTTACATGGGACAATCAAGCAGTCTTTTATCAGCCTAGAGATCTTTGGCACTATGTCGTCACGGAAACCGAAACCAGACACACCAAAGTTATGTATGATGTGTTTTTCACTCCTCGTAACGCCGGTCAGGAGAGTCTGACTTTAGAGTTTGAACTTGACGGCGTAAGCTCTTCCAGGTCTATTGATTTAAACGTGTACTTCCCCGGTTTTGCCGATCGGGCGGCACTGGTGGAAAAAATGATGGCGGTGTCCACTTTAAATCGTTCTAATTTCACTGTTGAGAGCTGGCTTGGTTTCCTTACGGCCTACGGAAATGCAATGGCCATATACAATAATCCCAATGCTACCCAAGCTCAGGTAAACAATGCTTTGTTTATTCTTACGATGGCAACACACAGTCTTGTTCCCAGCGCACCTCCTCCCGGGGCTACCATTATTACTACCGAGACTCAGTTGAGACGGATGAGAAGAAATGGAAACTACTGGCTTGGCAATGACATCACGCTAACCAGGCCGTGGAGTCCCATCTTAAACTTTTCAGGAACCTTAAATGGCAACGGAAGAACCATTTACAATCTGGAAATCACCCGCCGAGCAAGAAATCAAGGGCTGTTTCGGACATTAGCACCGGGCGGACAAGTCACCGACCTAAGAATACACTTAGGCCCCAGGGGCATCATCGGAGGTAATCAGGTGGGCGCTTTAGCCGGATTTGCCGATCGTTCAACCATCATCGGTGTCCAGGTTGTGGCCGGTCACGATGGAGTGGTGGGTAACGGTACGGTTGGTGGTTTAGTAGGCAGAACCAGAGGCGCAATCATCGTCGGAAGCTTCGTCTATGGTCATAATGGGATGAGCGAACTCTATGCCGGTCACCCGGAAGCCGATAATGTGATTGCCGTTCGAGGAACCGGCCGAGGTGCCAGAGCCGGCCAGGTCGGCGGCTTAGTAGGCGTGCTTGACCGCTCGATGATTGCATACAGTGCATCCTATGTCAATGTTGCCGGATTTGACTCGGTTGGCGGGCTGGTGGGAGATAAACAAAACGGGGTAATCAGTGACTCTTTCTCCCGTGGGCGTGTTCATGGTCTTACCACCGTTTCGCGCGGCAGACACTCCCGTGGTGAGCGTATTGGTGGATTGATTGGCGTGAGTTCCGGTCAAGCCACGTTCATTGAAAATGTATACGCATCAGGTGTCGTTCGAAGCTATGGCAGACGGTACATCAACCCCCTTATTGGGCAAGTACGCAACACTTTGCTTACTCGTGGGGTAAGCTTCTATGACCGAGATGTTGCCGGAATTTCTTCGGTAGCCATGCAAGATTTAAGTAATATCCAAGCTACTGACCCAATCGGCACTGTCTTAGGCGGTGTAAGAGGCGAAACGACACATAACTTACAGTTGGCGTCAACTTTTACACAAAATGGTACAAATTGGGATTTCGAAACGGTTTGGACAGTGGGAACCTTCCAAGGCACCGCTTTTCATCTGAATACCTACCCACACTTTATCGCCGGGGTTGCTCTTGCTTCTACCCCCCCTGTTATTCGTTCGGTTGTTCATACCGACAGAATTATCTCCGGGGTTGGAAGTAGTGAAGGTGCCATCATACGGGTAGAATTGCCTGACGGTACCCAATTGGAAACAGAAACCGATTATAATCTACAGTGGTCAGTCGAACTTCCAAGGGGAACTGCTTTATCAAGCGGTGCCGAAATAACAGTTACGCAAGAAGAAATTGGTCTTCCGGAGAGTACAGAATCTACAACTTACATCCAGGTAAATCGGCCGATTAACCTCTTTGCCGGCCTTGGGTCACAAAATATTTCCAATCCGGACTGTGGTCAGTATTTGCCGGGGGAAATTGTCAGGTTTAGAGTAGAGATTGAGAACCAAGGGGAAGAAAACGAACACACTGATCGTATTCAAATCCTTAACGAATTACCTGCCGGTGTTACCTTTGTTCCGGGCAGCGTGCGCCTTGTTACCGAAAATGAGGATGGAGAAGAATCAAGAAGTAACATTTCACGAAATACAAGTAATGTTGGCTCAAGCGGTCATAGCTTTAATGCCGGAACCGGTAATCTTGAAATAAGGTTGGGCAGTCACCGCCTACGTGGGTATGAATCCATTGCGGTAGAGTTTGACGTTATCATTGACAGAAATGTTAGCGGAGTTGCTATTGATAGTATTCGTTCCACTATCACGGGCCACCGGGTAAGTAGTACATCTCCATATAACATTGTAACTGTCGAGGTAGAAGCAGAAGGTTTTAGAGTAGAATAATTGTAGGGCGTAAGCACTAAGCGAATTCCGATTATAATGATTCACCCGATATTTTACTCTCAATAATAAACTAGGAGGTTTTAACTCATGTATTCGATGAAAAACATTTACAAAAGATTTTTGGTTGTGGCCTTATCTCTACTTCTTATCGGCGGTACAATTTCAGGGTTATTAGCTATACCTACCACGGCTGCCGAAAAGATTTCCAATCCTGATACGCGATTTGGAACGGACGGCATAGACCCCAATCCCGGTGTTGGCCGACACAACAGCTATGCCTGGGCAGGAGAGATGTTTGCGCAAGATGATGGGGACTATTTGTGGGTCGCTACCAACCGAGATCTTGCCGGCCATACGGCTGCTCGGATAGGAATAGATATGGACAATCTGGATAATATCGATCCCGACAGTTCGGCGGGTTACTTGTTAACTATGTTTCCCCGGGTCAGCCCTGATGGAGCGGCCAGAATTTACCGGCAGCGGGCTTCTGATCCACATGCACCTTGGGAATTGGTTTATGCTGACCCGCGAATCAATGGTTTCCGGAGAATGATTGTTTTTAATGGTGACTTATATGTTATCGCCGGCTTAACTAATACTCCGGTTGCCAGTTATTCATATGTTTTACGTTTTACCAGTGATTTTAGACCGGGAGATCGACCGGATATCGTCTTCTGGCAAGAATTGGATGAGATATATATGCCGGGTGATCATTTGACAGGGGCGGCCAGTGAATATTTTAGAGCGGCAACAGTCCATAATGACAGGCTATATGTCGGTACTTTCGATGGGCGTGTTTATTCAACAGACGGCTCCGGTCTAAGGCACCTTACTCCGCTTTCAGGAAACAACATGGTGGGCTGGGAATTCGTAGTTGACCTTACCAATCATGCTATTGGCGGGTCTCCGGTAGTGTGGGATTTGCTTGGGTTTAACGGATATACCTATATTTTCAGTATTACCTTTAATGGCTTTCGGGTGGATAAAGTAAAAGCTGCTCCCGGTGGTTATGCTAATGGCTATATTTTCCACCGCATTGTCGGGCAGGGGTCTAACTTTGTCCGCCCGGGAGAAATACCGGCCCGTTACCCTTGGGGGATGGGCAACAACAGAAATATGGCAGCGACAGGATTTCTAACCACCTCCTTTGGCGGAGAATATGTTTATGTTACTACTTATAACGATACTCCCGGTTTGTTCTATTATGTTGGTACCGGCCGAGCAGCATATGGATTTGGAAAAAACTTTAACCCGGCCACGGTTTTTAGATTTGATCGCTATGATAATTGGGAAATCGTCGTCGGAGACCGGACGGGAAGATTAGTTCCGCCCCATGGTTATCGAGATTGGCAGGGTAATCTGGTGCCTCATATCGGAACTCATCGAGCCGGATTTTCCCTTTTGCCGGACGGGATGACTAATACCTCACAAAACATGTATGTTTGGTGGATGGCGGAGCATAACGGCAGGTTGTACGCAACCACATTTAATTTAGGTACGATGTGGGAATATGGTCTTTGGACTTTGATGGAATTTCATTACATTGTCGACAATTCAGGCTCCGTTTTGGTCGAGATGGGGCATCTGGATATTTGGGTTGGGCTATATCGACTCCTTGCCCGGGATGCACATTTCATTGATTTTGAAGCATTAAACGCCGCCCTAGATGCATATTTAGCAAGTGTGGCGAATGCACCCAGAGATTCTCGGGAGGCCAGAAGGACGATTCTGCAAGGATATTTCCAGGTGTTTTCTCAGCACTTACCATCACCGGACTTAAGACATGCTATCTTCGCCATGGTAGAAGTCTTATTGGATCTCTTTGAGGCAGTGGATGAGCACAATTGGCGAGAAATTAGCGCTCATATGATTGCCTCACATGCGGTTACAGCGGAGTTCTTTACGGATAATCTCACGCCGTCCGGGTTTGACATGTATGTAAGCGAAGATGGAATTAATTTTGAACCTCTCTTAGTTAACGGATTTGGCGATCCTTTCAACTATGGTGGGCGGGTTTTAGTTCCTTCTAAACATGGATTACACGTTCTTACGGCCAACCCCTTCTTTGGTGGACAAGTGTGGCGAGCTGATCCGATGAAATTAGAGGTTCTTCCCAACGGCCCCAGGGCTTTAACCTTGGGTAGATACGCTTCTTCGGGCATGACTGTCTTGGTGAATGATGCCGGGTCAACAAGCAGTAGCTTACAAGTTAATTATGATAGTGATCTGGTCGAAGTCACTCTGATGAGACGTCCGGGCAGAGAGGTTTCCCACTTCACATGGGACAATCGGGTTGTCCATAATGCGGCGAGAAATATCTGGCATTATGATGTGACAGAAACAGAAACCAGACACACCAACGTTATGTATGACGTGATTCTAACTCCTCGTCGTCCCGGTCGAGAGAATTTAACTTTAGAGTTTGCGATTGATGGGGTAAGCTCATCTAGATCCATTGACATCACCGTGTATTTTCCCGGTTTTGCTGATCGTACAGCTCTCGCGGCAAAGATTGATGACGTAGTCACCTTAAATCGCTCTCACTTCACCCTTGATAGCTGGCTTCCTTTCCTCATGGCTTACGGAAATGCCGCGACAGTATATAATAATTCTAATGCTACACAGGCTGAAATAAATACTGCTTTATTCATTCTTGTGATGGCTTTTAATGGTCTTGTTCCCGGCGAACCTCCCCCCGGGGTTACCATCATTACTACGGAAGATCAGTTAAGAGCGATGAGAAGAAACGGAAACTATTGGCTTGGCAATGATATTACTCTGACAAGGCCGTGGACCCCCATTCAAAACTTTGCCGGAACCTTAAATGGCAACGGAAGAACTATTTACAATCTTGAAATCACTCGCCGAGCGGGTAATCAAGGGCTGTTTCGCAGGTTATCACAAGGCAGTCAAATCACCGACTTGCGAATACAACTCGGTCCCGAAGGCATTATTGGAGCGAATCAAGTGGGCGCTTTAGCCGGATCTACAAATAGCGCAATTATCATCGGGGTACAGGTTGAGGCCGGCCACGACGGAGTGGTTGGTGGCAGTTCGGTCGGTGGCTTAGTCGGAAGAGCCAGAGACACTATCATCATCGGAAGTTTCGTTTACGGTTATAATGGGATGAGCGAGCTTTATGCCGGTCACCCGGAAGAAGACAATGTGATTGCGATTAGGGGAACTAACCGAGCCGGTCGTGTGGGTGGCTTAGTTGGTGTACTTGACCGTTCGATGATTTCATACAGCGCATCTTATGTCAATGTTGCCGGATTTGGCTCGGTTGGCGGTGCGGTGGGAGATAAGCGCAACTCAGTAATCAGTGACTCTTTCTCCCGCGGACTTGTTCGTGGTCTTACCAATGTATCACCTCGTGGCAGACACTCTCTTGGTGAGCGGATTGGTGGATTTATTGGCGTAAGCTCCGGCCAGGCAACCTTCATCGAAAATGTATACACATCAGGTGCTGTTCGAAGCCATGGCCGACGTCACGTCAACCCCTTTATTGGGCAAGTTAGAAACACTTTGTTTACCCGGGGGGTAAGTTTCTATGACCGAGATGTTGCCAGAAACTCCTCTGTCGCCACGCAAGATTTGAGTAATCTCCAAGCAACCAACCCGGTAGGTGCTGTGTTAGGAGGATTAAGAGGAGAGACGACACAAAACATGCAATCGGCGGCGACATTTACCCGAAATGGTACAAACTGGGATTTCGAATCGGTTTGGACAGTGGGACTGTTTCAAGGTTCTATTTTCCAAACCAACACCTATCCCTACTTTACGGCAAGTGTTGCGCTTACTTCTTCGCCACCGGTTGTTCGTCATGTTGCTCATACAGATAGAAGCATCTCCGGGGTTGGAAGTAGTGAAGGTGCCATCATCCGAGTGGAATTGCCGGATGGAACTCTATTAGAAACAGAAACCGATCATAATCTACGGTGGTATGTCGAGCTTCCTCGCGGAACTGCTTTATCAAAAGGTGACGAAATCACGGTTACGCAAGAGGAAATTGGTCTTCCTGAAAGTAGAGAATCGACAACATACATCCATGTAAATCGTCCGATTAACCTCTTTGCAATCCTTGGATTTGAAAATATCTCCAACCCGGACAGTGGTCAGTATTTGCCGGGAGAAAAGATGCGGTTTAGCGTGGAGATTGGTAATCTTGGGGAAGAAAAAGAACATACTGATCGTATCCAAATCCTTAACGACTTACCGGCCGGTGTTACCTTTGTTCCGGGCAGTGTACGCCTTGTTACCGAAAATGAGGATGGAGAGGAAGTAAGAAGTAACATTTCACGAAACACAAGTAATGTTGGCTCAAGCGGTCACAGCTTTAATGCCAGAACCGGTAACCTTGAAATAAGGCTAGGCAGTCACCGACTACACGGAAACGAAGTGATTGCGGTAGAGTTTGACGTTACTATTGACAGAAATGTCAGCGGAGTAACTCTTGATGGTATCCGCTCCACTATCACGGGACATCGAGTAAGTAGAACTTCTCCTTACAACATCGTGACCGTAGCAGTAGAGGCAGAAAGTGTTCAGATAGAGTAGATATTTTGTAGCGTTATGCCTATCTGGGCAAGTATAACTAAAAACCGCCCTCAATGGTAGAATTTAAAGCATTGAGGGCGGTTTAGTTTTAGGTGAGTTATTTTGTCGCTATAATAATCATTATAGGTATACATATGTACTATTTGAATATTATTGCCTCCCGGTCCGCGCCACTTCATCCCGTTGGCGGCATATTTCTGCCCAACTAGGAAGTTTTGCTAACGCGGTGGCTGCCGCTTTTAATGCGGTTGGAATATCAATATTTTGCGGGCACATTTTCACACAGGCACCACAATCGCTACAAGCTGCCGGGCGTTTATCTTCCGGCATAGCTTCTACGCGCATGCCAATATTGATTTGGGGTGAGAAGCGAAGCTGATTGCATAGGTCTAATAGTAGGGGAATATCTAGGTCTTGCGGACAGTCGTCAAGACAGTAGCCACAAGCCGTGCAAGGTAATGAATCCTTCATGCCTTCGGCAATCTCCAGCAAAAGATTAGCCTCTTCAT
>JGI20163J15578_10000454_pt1 | contig 16910 bp, 17 predicted proteins | sample TergutCu122P1_FD_15578 | JGI IMG/M metagenome (IMG submission 15578)
CCCTTCACTTGTGGAATGAAAAAAGAGATGGTATTCTGACCTGTATTCATCATAAATTGTCAACTATCGGGACTATGGAGGCACAATGAAAAAGATTTCCAAAAACTACCGTAAACTTTTGAGAAAAATTTACCTGAGCTTTGGCTTAGCCTCGATATTTGTTTTAACCGGATGTATGTATGGGCCGGAAATCGCGGCCCCGGAGTACGGAATGCCGCCTGGCGGAGAAGCAGAAGCGTCCAATAACAGGGACAGAAGTGTGGTTATTAATTCCCAATTATATGAAAATTCCAATGAGGATGTTAAGGAATAAGCCACTTAGCGCTCAGCGAAACAAGTTAAAGTTTTAAAAGTATAATCAGCAGTCTCTGCCAGAGCCTCATAAAAACGGGCATTAAACTCCAGGTAACGGGCAAGCGGGTCTGCTGTAACGGCGGCAATTTCAGTTTCCCAGTTTTCTGTTTCAGGAAAAAGAAAACCTGCTATATCCTTTACCGCGCTTTGTGAAAGGGCTTTGTTGGCTGCATCAAGCGTTTTTATAACTTGCTCCTGCTGCTTTTTTTCCAAACGCCCCTGCTTGCAGCGTGATGCGGCGATTCCGGCGTTTTCTGCTGTTTCCATTGCCAGATTTTTTATTTGCCCAAGCCCATCCAAAAGTGCAGAGCGCGCTTTTTCATATTTTTCCGCACGAAGTTTTTTTGCGTTTTCATTGAAAAAATCGCTTTCCAATGTTTTATTAAGCCCATCCAAAAGCTCATTTATTTTTTCCCGGCGTTCCGGAAGTGTCAAAAGATCCTCTGTAGAAGCTGTTTCAAGGCCCTTTATCTCAAGGCCATCGTCAGAAAGGCTTAAATTTTTAATGAGCGGAAACTGGCTGAAACGGCTTTCAAACCATGCGGCATAAAGGGAGAGCCGCTTGTCGGTTAACACTTTAATGCCGGGAAAGCTTTCCCTGTTTCTGCTTTTAGCGAAAAATGGGTGGCCGTCCCTTAAAACCCGGAAATTCCAGGTTTCCCGCGGATTAAAACGCTTTGATTCTGCGTGGGATCTTTCCTCAAAAACGGCTCCGCGGAAATGGGTTTTAAGTCCCGGAAATGAAAGGTCAAGGCCTGCAATCCACACTTTTTCTGCGCCCAGATGGCGGGCAAAATCCCAGGCGCTTGTTGCCACCGAGCCTCCTGCCCCCAATACTCCCTTTTGTTCAAGATATTCTTCAATGAAACGCCCCAGGGGGAAAAAAGATGCGCAAAGAAATATTCTTTCGAAGGGAAGGCGCAAAAGGGGAGGGTAAACAGCAGACTCGCTTACGAGCCTGGTTTTTGCAGTCCGTACCCTGTCCAGATGGCGGAAATTCCAGTACTGGGGATCAACGGAAACTACAAAGTCCGCCTCAATGCCCCTTTCAGAAAGGAAGCGAAGGCTCGTATCAACCGCAACTATAATGCAGCGTTTGTGAACTTCTTTTAAAATGGGCTCTGCCAAATCCAGGCTGGGGCCTGCAGCAGCAAGAAATACCGGGATACCTGTTTTTGACAGGAGGCCTTCAAGCCGGGAAATGCCCGGAATATCCCGCACTGCCTTGAGGTTTCTGGAAAGGTTTTTTATCCAGCGCTTGCCAAAACGCTGCTGGGTGGCCCTGTTTACATTGGTTCTCGTGAACCAGGTTTTGATTCTCTCCTCAACTCCCGCGTACCAGTTTTCGTCCAAAACTGTCACAGCCCGGTTCTGCAAAACCAGGGGAGGAACGCCGGGTGTGCTTTCAAAGAGGGACAACGCTTCAGTTACGCCATCACCGGAGCCGCCAAGAACAAATACAAGCCCGTTACGCGAAAGGAAGCTTTTCATATCCCTGGCTTCCAGAGCTTTTTTAAGCAGCTCGGCTCTTTTTTCCGCAACGATGATGGGCCTGCCGGGAAATTTCGCAGCCAATGCCATAGCGGTATAACCAAGCCCAAAACCCAGGATTAAAGCAGGGTCTTTGTCACTCCCGGCTGTTTCGCCATAGGCAGCATCGCCTCCGGCTGCATCAACGAGCCGCTCCGCTTCCCGCTGCGGGTCGCGTTTTGAATGTACGTACAAACCCCGGCATATCAGTGTTACAGCGCCGGAGGCAGCAGTTTCTATTTTGAGATCTTCATCTTTTAGTTTATTGTCTTCGGATGATTCATGATCACCTGAATTGTTTATTATTTCTGCCAGTTGAGGGTAAATCTCTTTTAATACTGCCATGTTTTGAGAGTAATAATCCGGCAGCATTTTATCGTTTACTCCAGCTCCAAAACAATCAATGTTTCCGGCGTAAGGAGAGTTCCGGGGGCAGGACTCTGGCGTACCACCCAGCCCTCTCCGGAGATGTGAAAACGCAGATCTTCCCTTAAAAGAAGCGGGAGAAGCTGGCGTTTGGCAACGCCTGTAAAATCAGGGATAAAATCGTTTATTACCGGATTGGGAAGAATCGGAATGCTGATTGCGCCGCTGTGGAATATCTGCGGGCTTCTGCCGCGGGGTGTGCCCATGATATTGATGATGGCTTCTGCGGCTTCACGAATGGGCGGCGCGGCGATTCTGCCTGCCAGATGGGAAGCTCCGCGGGGTTTTATAATTGCTATGTAAAGGACAAGGTTGGGGGATTCAGCCGGAATGAGGCCTATGCAGCTTGCGATAAAATCGGTTTCAGAATAAGTTCCGGTTGCTGGATCGATAACCTGCGAGGTGCCGGTTTTTACTGCCAGGGAAATATCGTCCATAAAAGCCCGCCAGCCCGTTCCGGCGCTTGATGTAACGTCAATCATATAGTTGCGCATGGCCCTGGCAGTTTCCGGCGAAATGACTCTCCGGGGCTGGCCGTTTTCAAAGTTTGTCTGGCTTACACCATCAGGGGAAACAATCCGGGACACAATCCTTGGAGGGACAAGGACGCCGTCGTTGGCTATCGCTGAAGCAGCCTGCAGAATTTGAAGGGCAGAAACGGCTATTTCCTGACCCATTGCAATTGTGGGTTTTGAGCGTTCAGACCAGCGGTCGGTAGTGCGCAGAAAACCGGCGGTTTCACCCGGGTTTCCGGCCCCGGTTCGGCTTCCGAAACCAAAGTCTCTCAGGCTCTGATAAAATGCCTGACTGCTCATCCGGTCAGAAGCATAGGCTGCCCCGGCATTGCAGGAAACAACGATAATATCTCTGGCGTTTACCCTTCCGTGTCTGCCCATACAGTTGATGACTATTCTTTCACCTCTTCCGGTAATTCGCTCGTAGTAGCCGTTACAGGTAAAAAATGTGTTCTCTGAAATGACCCCTGCATCCAGCATGGCCGCAAGGGAAAAAATCTTGAATACAGAACCAGGTTCGTATGCCCACATTGCAGGCCGGTCTATACGGGAATTCTCATCGGAATTTCTGAAATTATTCGGATCATAGCTGGGCAGCGAAACTGAACCCAGAATATCCCCTGTTCTGGGGTCCATGGCCATAAAAATAACCGCTTCAGCCATGTTTTCTTCTTTCACGCGGTGCGCTATGTTTTCAAGAATGTATTGGACATTCAAATCCAGGGTAAGAAAAACCTGGTTGCCNGTGCGCCGGTTAAGGGTTCCCCTCGGTTCAGGGGAAAGTTCCCGGTTTAAAGCGAACTCTATCCCTGCAAGACCGGTATTGTCATGTCCAACAAAACCAATAACCTGGGCTGCAAGATTTCTTTCAGGGTAAATTCTGCCTAATACGGGTTCAATGCCAACGCCCCGCAGCCGGCCTTCCCTGATACCTTCCTGTATTAGCCTGATTGTTGGTTCATTTACCTGCCGCTTAAGATACATAAAAGGGCTTTGGGAATTATTGATTCTGTTAAAAAGTTCCGCCGGAGACTGCTCCAGTAAAGGCGCCAATTCCCGGCTTAATTGTTCAAGGTTTTCAACTTCCGCGCGCCTGAGAGTGACATTGCCCATCCGGGTTTCCAGGGCTAAAAGCCGGCCGTTTCTGTCCAGAATAGGTCCCCTGCCGACAGGTCTTTCCATATGCGCCACTCTCGGAGTTTCCTGGCGAATTAACATGAGATAAGCGTAACGGCCAATCAGCGCCAGACCTGCCAGAGAAAAAAATACAGCAAAAATAGCGAAGCGTAATTTACTTGCAATCCGCGGATTATTGTTGGACTCATTATCCGGAACATAGTTCATCATCTTATACCCAATACCCTGCCTATAATATTATCGAACGGAACCGGCCCATAATTACGGGAATCGTATGATTGGGAAGGATTATCTCCCAGGGCAAAAAACTTATTCCCTTCAAGGATTTTTACACTGCGCTTAACCGCAATTTCCCCAAGCGGAGTAAAAAAAACCAATACATCACCTTCCCTGGGAGTTCTCCATTTGAAAAGATAAGTGCCGGAAATTGGCAGCCTGAACCCGTAGTAAATTTTACAGACGAGGAGCACTGTCCCTGGTCTAATGGCCGGATCCATGGAATACCCTTCAGCAACCATCACGTCAAAGATGAAAAAATTCATCAAAAGGGCGGCAATAAAGGCCCCGATAATTGCTTTTCCTACGGCCGGTTTGCCGCCGGCTTTTTTGCCAAAAAAGCGCTTTGTGCTTTTTTCCAAATGAAATCCCTTTCTATAATATACGCAGTATAATCATTCCTTTTGATTATGTCGATAAACAAAATATACTATGAAAAGTTTATTGGAAAACCAGAAGATAGCAAAACGAAAGTACTACGGACCAGGCGGAAATACTGGGGGCGGAAACGCTTTGGATACCCGGCAGAAGCTGTATGCTTCGCATTTAGCTTCGCCGCCAGGCTATTCAGCCTATAGAGGGGAAACCCGCCGCGGACGAGGCCCGGTACCGGGTGCGAAAAAAACGGCATTCAGGCCTGCCGGGCTGCTTTCTCTTTTTGAAAGAAATTCACGATTTATCGAAAATATAAATCAGAATCCTGAAAGGACCCAGCAAAAGATCCATAAAAGGTTAGATCAAAGTAATAACCATAGCAGGTTGAACCACCTTCATAATGAAGGATCTTCCGCCAAAGAGGAAATAAACACCTATGAACTTAACAGCTCCGGGCGGCGTTTCCCCTCTCTTGCCCTGCCGGCAATTCCGCTGGTTGCTCTCATGCTTCTTGTTACCGGCCTTTTTTTCGTCAATAACAGGAGCGTCGACCTTGACTGGATGAACCGGGAAGTAATCAGTTCCGAAAGAAATCAAACCAGACAGCATAATCTGGCTCTTTACGCCGGAATAATACCAATTGAAACCAACCATGAGATCCTTGGTGATGTCATACCCCTGGATCTGATGGAAACCTTTGCCTGGCAATATTATACAGTGCAAAGGGGTGATTCTGTTTCAAGAATAGCCGCAAATTTCTCAATTTCAATGGATGCCATCATTGCCTTAAATGGAATCACCAATGCCCGCACACTGAGAGAGGGAGAAGTATTGCGGATACCCAATATGGACGGCATTCCATTTACGGTCAGAAGCGGCGACACACTTTCAGGAATTTCCGCCTCCAAGGGAGTACCCCTGGAAGCCATACTGGACGCCAACGATATTCAGAGCGATGTAATATACCCAGGTATGACCCTTTTTATACCTGGCGCCAGAATGAACAGGGAAGACCTTCGCCTGGCTCTGGGCGAGCTTTTCATTCACCCTGTAAGGGGCGCAAGACTGACTTCTCCTTTCGGCTGGCGAAACGACCCCTTCAGCGGGGCAAGACGTTTTCATGCTGCCATCGATCTGGCCGCCCCGCAGGGAACCCCGATCAGGGCCGCCATGGAAGGAAGAGTTTCGGCTGTGGGTTTTAACTCGGTTTACGGGAATTTCATAATCCTCGGTCATCCCGGCGGTTTTCAAACCCTGTATGCTCATTTGCACACTGTCACGGTAAGAAGCGGCGACAGGGTGAATCAGGGCGCCCAAATTGGAACCGTAGGCAATACCGGCCTTAGTACAGGCCCTCATCTCCATTTTGCGGTTTACAGAAACGGCAGAGCAGTTAACCCCCTTGATTTTATAAACACACGGAGATAAACTGGAAATAGTTCCGTAACTGGGAGGATGAATGCGGAAGCTTGTGTTGATTCTTATGGCTTCAATTGCAGCTGTGACTTTTATCAGGGCATACGATAATATCAGCGTAATTTACAGTGAAGAGCTCAAAACCGGTAAAGCTGCCCCTATAGCTCCTATAGGAGCCCCCGAAACTGTAGACTAATATGATCTACGAAAGAATGCCGGTTATCCTGTCAAAGGAACATTACTTTGACCATGTTCTGGATACGGCATGCGAGCGGCTTCAGGAAAAACATATCGAATTTTCCATCCAGCGTATAAATGTGCTGGATGAAGAATTGAAAAAGCTCGAAAAAGAGCTGGATGAATTTCTCAACGAATTACGAATTTAACAATGAATTACGCAAATTATCGCTAATTTTTAATTATTATTCGCGTTAATTTGTGTAATTCGCTGTTGTCGTTTCAAGGCTGCTTGCCTACATACGAGAGAATTCCGCCGTCAACGTAGAGAATATGCCCGTTTACGAAATCCGACGCATTTGAAGCCAAAAACACTGCAGGCCCTTTAAGATCTTCTGTTTTGCCCCAGCGGGCTGCCGGGGTTTTTGAGATGATAAACTGATCAAAGGGGTGGCGGCTGCCGTCTGCCTGGCGTTCCCTTAAGGCCGCAGTCATGTCTGTTTCAATATAACCCGGGCCTATGCCGTTGCACTGGATATTTAATCCGCCGAATTCACAGGCAATATTTTTGGTAAGCATTTTTAGGCCGCCCTTGGAAGTAGTATAGGCGCCTATTGTTTCCCGTCCCACTTCACTCATCAGGGAGCAGATGTTTATGATTTTTCCCGCTCCTTTTTTAAGCATCGAAGGAATCACCGCTTTGGCGCAGATGAAAGCCGCGTTAAGGTTCGAATCGATAACCCCGCGGAATTCGGCGGCGCTCATTTCGAGCATGGGTATCCTTTTCATAATAGCTGCATTGTTCACGAGAATGTCCACAGCGCCGATTTCGTTTTCAATTTTTGCTGCCATGGCATTTACTGCGGCTTCATCTGTGATATCGCAGACATAACCGCGGGCCGGAATACCTGCGGCCTTGTACGCTTCCAAAGCGGCATCAACTTTTTCCTGGCTTCTTTTGTTGAATACAACCTTTGCACCGGCCTCGTGATAGGCTTCAACAATGGCAAAGCCAATACCGCCTGATGCGCCGGTTACCCATGCAACTTTTCCCTTCAGGGAAAAAATATCGTTAAAACTCATGATTCACTCCTATTTCAATTCTGTAGTGGGGACAGGGTCTATATCATCAAAGTTTTGATTCTCTCCTGCCATTGCCCAGATAAAAGTATATGCCGATGTTCCCGCTCCTGAATGGATTGACCAGGAGGGGGAAATAACGGCCTCCTCATTTTTCATGACTATGTGCCGGGTTTCGTCCGGCTTGCCATGCAGGTGAAAAACCACTTGCCCTGGTTTTATGTCAAAATATAAATAAACTTCCATTCGCCGCTCGTGAGTGTGGGCGGGCATCGTGTTCCAGACGGAGCCTTCCTCAAGAATGGTCATCCCCATACAGAGCTGGCAGCTTTGAAGTACGGCAGGATGAACAAATTGATAAATAGTCCGCTGATTGCAAGTCGAGCTTTCTCCCAGCTTTCTGGGGTTGGCTTTTTCGATTGGTATATGCACTGTTGGATGGCTCGTATGGGCCGGAGTGCTTGCCATGTAAAACTTTGCGGGCTCGTCCTTGTTATCCGAAGCAAATAAAACTTCCGTTGTACCTTTGCCTATATAAAGCCCCTCGCCTTTTTTCAAAGCATAAACCTTTCCATCGGCAGTTACGGTTCCGGAATTTGCGATACAGATAATTCCAAGTTCCCGGCGTTCAAGGAATACATCGGTAGCAAAATCCTTGCCGCCTTTAAGCTGCAGCTTCTCCGTTACCGGAAATGCCCCGCCAAAAACCACCCTGTCCGAATGGGTATAACAAAGACTGATTTCATCTTTGATAAAAACCCTGTCAAAATGAAAACGCTCCCGCATTTTGGACGTATCATAGAGTTTCATATCTTCGGGATGTTCCGCATATCTTATTTCCAGTTTCACTTCCTTCCTCCTTCTTTGGGATTTTACACCACCTTTTACAAAATTACAATGTTTTTATCAGTGATGAGATGCTCGTGATGGGGGTTTGACTTTCCCGTGTTTTTATATGATAAGTTAAATATGAAACGAATAGCTTTTGATTTTCTGATAGTTTTAATTCCGGTTTTAGCGGACAGGAGATAATATGGCATTAAAATCATCATTGACCAGGGAAGAAGCCTGGAAACTGTTTACCCGTTACAATAGAGACCCCTTTCATGTTCAGCATGCGCTCACTGTTGAAGGGGTCATGAAGTGGTACGCCCGCGAGTTGGGTTTTGGCGAAGAAGCGGATTTTTGGGCAATTGTTGGGCTTCTCCACGATATTGACTTTGAGCAATTCCCCGCAGAGCATTGTGTTAAATCCCGCGAACTGCTTGCTGAAGGCGGCGCCAACGAAGAGCTTATTCATGCGGCATGCAGTCATGGCTGGGGTTTGACCGGCGCCAAAGAGAAGCCGGAGCATCTTATGGAAAAAGTGCTTTATGCCTCGGATGAACTTACCGGCCTTATCTGGGCAGCGGCCATTATCCGGCCATCCAGAAGTGTTATGGATATGGAATTAAAGTCTGTAAAGAAAAAGTTTAAAACCTTAAGTTTCGCCGCAGGCTGCAACCGGGAAGTCATTGAAAAGGGAGCTGCGGAGCTGGGCTGGGACCTGGACAAACTCATTGAACAAACAATCCTTGCCATGCGTTCCTGCGAAGCGGAGATCAGCTCATTTTTGGCGGATTATAAACCCAAGAGTTAAGTCATGCCGGAGAAAGCCCTCATTGCAATGTCAGGGGGTGTGGACAGTTCTGTAGCCGCTTTCCTTATGTTAAAAAAGGGTTATCAGTGCACAGGGTTCAGCCTTAGACTCATCGATGATAATGATGCTGGCTGGAATGATGCCCGGCAGGCGGCCGGCAGGCTGGGTATGCCCCATTATGTTTTCGACTTTATCGAAACGTTCAGAAATCAGGTTATTCTGCCTTTCATAAAAACTTACGAAGAGGGCGCCACGCCCAATCCATGTATTAACTGTAACCGCCATGTGAAATTCGCAGTTCCTTTTTTAAAAACAGAATTGCAATCAGCAATGCAAAACCCGGCCGAGCAAACGCATGACTTCGATTTTTTTGCCACGGGGCATTATGCGCAAACAGAAAAGTCCGGAAGCCGCTGGCTGCTTAAAAAAGCAGTTGACTTCAAAAAAGATCAAAGTTATGTGTTATTCAGCCTCGGGCAGGAAATACTGGCAATTTCCTGTTTCCCGCTGGGGAGTCTCACGAAAAGCGAAGTGAAAGAAATTGCCGCAACACAGGGAATTATCAATCCCCATAAACCGGAAAGCCAGGATATTTGTTTTGTTCCGGGCGGAGATTACGGCGCTTTTATTGAAGCCTATACCGGCAAATCTTATCCCCAGGGGGATATTCTCGACATGAACGGTAAAATAATTGGCAGGCATAAGGGACACATACGTTATACTCTGGGTCAGCGCCGGGGTCTTGGCGTGGCTGCAAACGAACCCGTTTACGTTTGTGCAAAAGATACAAAAGACAACACCATTACGCTGGGGCCGGAAACTGCGCTTTACTCAAAAACACTTTATGCTGACAGAATAAATTTCATTGCCTGCGAAAATTTGGAAAAACCCATGAAGCTAAAAGTGAAAACCCGCTATCTCCAGCAAGAGCATTCTGCCTGGGCGGTTCAGACCGGCCCGGATGAAATCTGCGTGGATTTTGATGAAGCCCAGCGTGCCATGACTCCCGGCCAGGCTGCTGTTCTTTATGACGGAGATATTGTGGTTGGAGGCGGAATAATTCACTCGGTCACTTAGCCTGCAAATCCAGCGCAAAGACCTTGCTGTTTCGGCTATAATTGTAAACGCTGCGTTTTTTCCCGGGCAGGCTTTCCACTGACGCTTCACGGAAACCCATCGATTCAAACCAGTCCCGCGTGCTGATTGTAAGGGCGAATACCCGTTTCAGCCCCTGCTTTCTGGCTTTGTTTATCAGATAAGTAACAATCCGGCTGCCCAGGCCCATATCTGCGTAGCTGGGATCCGTGGCAACAGCGGCAATTTCTGCCTGGCCTTCGCCCCAGTCGTGAAGTGCGGCACATGCGCGAATCTGCCCATCGATTACAAAAACGGCATAATCTTCTTTTTTGCCAAGAATATCCTCGGCGTTGCGCCGCAGAAGTATACCCTGCTGCATGAGGGGTTCCATTATGCGCAATATGCCGGGTATGTCACGGCTTTTTATTTCGCGAATCGATTCGTATTCATCTGCGTAGATCATTGTGCCTGTACCCAGATTGGAAAACAGTTCTTTTATAACAGAGCCTTCCTCGCCGCCGTTTATAATGTGTACACGCTCAACTCCGCCAATACAGGCCTTATGCGCAAGGGTTAACTCTTTAAGGGCCTTGTTGCCCTTTTCGGCTGGGCTTGTTTCCAGCAGCTCTGCAGCTTCCTGGGGAGTAAAACGGATGAAACTGCCGGTGTTCACGCTTTTTTTGGAGTAAGTGTTTAAATATTCTTTCATCCCGCCGGAAAGAGAGACAATAAAAAGTTTCGTTGCTTTAAGGCTTAGCGCTGTCTGCAGCGCAATCTCATCGCTGGGTACGTTATAGGGCCTTCCTGATGAATTCCAGCCCAAACATGGGATTATCGGAACCACTCCCTGACCCAGAATCCGGCCAATGGAATCTGTGTAAATTTTATCTACAGTTCCGGTATGTTCCATGTCAACGCCGTTTATTACACCAAGTCCCCTGGCCCTGACAAAATTGCCGGTAACTGCGTCTATCCTGTTTCCGGAGAAAGCTGTTATGAACCGGGTTGCACTGTGAAAGGCAGCCATCTGCACAAAAGGCATGGCTGCTTCGGAAGTAATCCGCACAGAATCGTTATAGCGTAATTCTATGTTGTTTTCTTTGAGGACAGTATCAAGCCATTCCTTTGCACCGGGAACAATGAGCACACGGAATCCGGTTTGTGAAAGAAGCGCCAGGTCTTTAACCAGCGAAGGAAAGAGAGGGTGCTCTGTTACGGGAAAATCTATCTTAAATACCATAGTGGAACCGGCGAAACGGCTTTGATAATGAAAAGCCTCCCGGACAAGTTCCACCCCGGAGCAGGGTTTTTCCATATTAAATACTCAGGCTGAACACGGCGCCGCTATGGGCGCTGGGTGCGTGTATATACGGCATGGCCGCACTGGAAGCTATGGTCTGCTGGATTTGTCCTCTGTAAGTTTCGATTAACGCATCAAGCTGTGCAGGATTAAGGGCGGCGTTAATGGCTTCCCTGGAAGCCTCAGAAATGGGCGTTCCGTTTTTTCTGATCTGGTTAAGCTGTCCAATAAGCACATCCAAAAGATTGAGTTTGCTGATTGAAACCCCATTGCTTCCTTCAGGAGCCGGTACGCCGGATACATGCCGGAAATGCGAGTATATCAGTGCAGAAGAATCCACAGGAAGCGTCATTCTTCTTCCCTGGACTACAACGTTATTTATCGAAGGTATGGAAATGTTCGATATACCGCCTAACATGATCGGACTCCTTGTTTTTTTATCGGAGTTTTTGGGAGTAAATATTACACCTGTATTTTTACAAAAAAAACCGCACTAAACGTTTTTTGCGCTTAGTGCGGTTAATTACTTACGCTATAAAGCTTTCAAGCCTGTCTGAATGTTCAGACTGCTGAAGCTGTTGCAGCGCCCTTTTTTCAATCTGGCGTACCCGCTCCTTGCTCAGCTGGTAGTGTTTGCCTATCTCTTTGAGTGTAAGAGGGCGGCCTTCGCCAAGGCCGAATCTGCTGCGGATTATTTCAGCCGACCTTTTTTCAAGACCGCTAATTGCTGCTTCAAGTTCATTTTTGAGGCTGATTGCCATGGCTTCATCAATCGGGGAAGCTGAGTAATCGTCTTCGATATTGTCCTTGATTGTCAGGCAGTTAATGCTTTTTGCGGCCGGATCGTCCAGTGAAATAACTTCCTGGCTCAAATGTATGAGGCTGGCTGTTTTTTCCGGGGCCATGCCCAGAAACGAAGATATTTCTTCAATTTCGTTTTCGCTGCTGGTTTTCCTGCCCGGTTCATTTTTGATTAGCTGCCTGGTTTTATCGATCATCGCCAGGTCGATGTTTTTATTGCAGGGCAGCCGGATCATCCTTCCTTTTTCATGGATGGCTTTTACAATGCTCTGGCGAATCCACCAGACAGCGTAAGTGATGAAACGATAACCCTTTTCCACGTCATAGTGTTTCAATGCGGTCAAAAGTCCTAAATTGCCTTCGCTGATCAAATCTTCCAGCGCCAGGCCCTTGTGTTGATATTTTTTTGCCATCATGACTACAAAACGCAGGTTGGATTTTATCATTCGATCCTGGGCAATTTTGTTTCCCAGGGCGGCTTGTCTGGCTGTTTCCTCTTCCTCTTCTCTGCTTAAAGTGGGAATATTGTTGATTTCCTTTAAGTAAAGACGAATCGAATTTTCATCGGAACTGCAAGTTCCCCCGTTTAAATCTGACTTTTTTGCTTTTCCGTTGGTTTTCATCGTTTTCCTCCTTAAAAGGTCTCACTTATAAAGAAGCAAGATCCGTGCCAGATGCCGGGAAAAGGAGTTGTTACCTAACTCTATATAATATAAGGAATTAGCTTTGCTGGTTTTACCAAAAATAACCTTAATGCCCCAATGGCTCCAAAGCAGCCGGAAAATGGGTCAAAATGACCCCGTTAGGCTTAAAGCATCGTGAAACTATTGACCTAATGACCATAATTTTTGTATAGTTTACACAATCAAATACAAATTATTTTTTGCACAACGGAGGCAAATATGAAAGTAAAACCTTTAGCAGACCGGGTTATTGTTAAGCTGGAAAAGAGCGAGACAAAATCCGCAGGGGGAATTATCATCCCTGATACCGCTCAGGAGAAAACTCAAATTGGAGTGGTTGTCGAAGTAGGGGATGACAAGGACGTTATTAAGGTTAAAGCCGGAGAAAGGGTAATGTATGACAAGTACGCCGGAACTCAGGTGAAGATTGGCGGAGAAGAACACCTTATCATGAAAATGTCCGATATTCTGGCAATAATTCAGTAAAAGGGCCTTTTTTTAATTCAAGCCTGACCGGCTGTTTCAAGCGGTCAGGTTTTTTTTAGCGTCCGTCAAGGCGGCGCAGCTCACGGCGTATGAACAGATTATCCGGGTCCAGTTCCAGAGCTGTTTCCAGGGCGCGGCGGCTTTCACGGCTCAGGCCCAGGGTTTCCAGTGTCGAACTTAAGCGTAAATAAAGCTGGGCTGCACCTGCGGTTTCCCTGTGCCTCTGGTTTGCAATTATGGCGGCTGCGGCTTCATAATACGCCGCGGCAGCGGGAATGTTCCGGCGGCTTTCCTCGATGCGGCCGAGATTTGCCGGAATCCGCCAGTTCTGATAGCGGGTTTCCCTCAAATATGCTTCCCTTAGGATATTTTCCCCTTCGGCAATTCTCCCCTGACGGATATGGGAAAGGCTGTGGTGCAGATCAATCCAAAGCCCGCTCATTCCCCTGCGGTCTGCATCTCTTAAAACCTGGGATGTTTCCCTGAAAAGTCTCTGATGATCAAAATACCAGGCAGCCCATTCAAAGAGGGATTCTTCTTCCGGGTGGCGGTTAAGGAGCATCCAGATTTCGGCATTAATCCGTCTGGATGGCATGGTATACATTACGCGGCGCAGAAGTTCCAAATCCAAAAGAGGGTTTTGCAAAAAACTGCCGTCATCCAGAATGGCAATACTGCGGGGGATATCCAAAAGCCGCGTATAGCGAATAATGCTGTAAGCCCGTATGCGTTCTTCCTGGCTCTGAGGCTGAAACCGCTGCGCCAGTAATCTTTCGAGCAATATCATTTCCTCTTCACGGCTGGGCGCTGAAACCGCCAGATTATAAAGACTCCTGGCACGGGCAGGGGATAAGGCCGCTGGGCTGCCTGCCTCCGGCGAGGCCAATAAAAGCCAGATATTCCGGGCCCCGGGAATCTCTCCCGCTAAAACCAGGGCATCCGCCGCCCTGGCAATATTTGCCTCTCCGGGAAGCCGGGCAAAAAGCGCTCCTGCCCTGAGGGGGTTATTGTGGTCGTAAAAGAATTCCGCCGCCATCTGTGTGAGTTGTTCACCGTCCGGCGAGGTTTCGGCCAAAGCCAGTATATTGTTCAATCTTGAGCTTGCGCCATGAATGTCGCCCCTGTTGGCACGAAGAAGAAATTCGTTAACGAGGAGATCCTGGCGGATGTTTTCCGGAAAGCCGGAAAAATCCTGTATAAGAAGTTCCTGGAGCCAGGGTATTCCGGCAGCAATGGCAGGGTCATCCAGCGCTCCGGCAAGTACGTAAATGGCCAGCTCAATCGATCTAAAACGATCCTGAGAGAGTCTTAGGGCATAGCTTTTTAAAATAGCCGCAGTTTCTGCCGAAGGCGGGAGGCCCCTCATGATAGCCGCTTCTGCCGCTACAGCCGCCACGGGGGCTGAATGGGGAAAAGCCGCGGCAGCTTCCCGTGCAGCGCTCTCGTAGGCGTAAATAAAGCGCCGGTCTGCAAAGGCAAGTTCTCTTCTGCGTTTCAGTACCGAAAGATGCTCCTGAACCCCCCGTGCCCGCCGCTGGAGCCGTGTAAGCCGCCTCTCGATTTGAGCGATGTTTTCGCCTTCCAGTACCTGTCTTACGGGGTCAAGGGAATCGAATGCCCTCAAATTCCGGGCAAAGGCGGTTTCCTGGGTTCTTGTCCTTCGCCCTTCGCCCCCCAAAAGAAAAGTAAAGAGTAACAAACAGCTAAGAATTATCAGGGTAAGAAAAAGGCCGATAAAACAAACTGGTTTAAGAAGGTTTTTTTTAAGCAGATTTTTCAAATTTTTATTGATCATTTTGGCGCCGGATTCGTTACTTTCGAGTCGAAAGTATTCGAATCGAAAGTGTTTGATTCAAGTGTTTTTCGGATACTGTCAAGAACACCGTTAACAAAGCGGTAGGAATCGTCAGCCCCGAACTCTTTGGAAATATCAACAGCTTCGTCGATAACAATGGCAGCAGGCATATCGCTCTGGAACATCAAGGTATAAACACTCATCCTCAAAACCGCAAGATCAACCCGGTTCAGCCGCTTGATTTCCCAGTTTTGCAGATGCTGCTGGATTAAATCATCTACTTTGGCGACATTCTCGACGGTTCCTGTAACAAGGAGGCGGGAAAAGGCCGTCATTTCCTCATTTAGGGGAACATCCTGCGGGACCCAGGAAAAATCTAGTAAACCTTCGGGGATTGAAGTATCGCTATTCCGGCTATATTGGGTATCCCAGGAATAGAGGGCCTGAAAAGCCAGAATCCTTCCTTTTCTCCGCGAGGCCATGCTGTTTACAGCTTACCAGTTCAGGTTATTTTCGAATATCTGAAAAGGGTTTCCGGTTCGCAGTTCTTGTATGAGCTCATTGCTGGCTCTGACAAAGGCCTCTTGCTGACGCTGCATCATCATATTACCCCCGATAAATTGCCTGACCGTAATTCTGGTTCCGAGCTCGTGAATATCATCCAGTTCCAGGGATCTCTGGGCATGGGTTTCGGTGATCTTGATGATTTGGTAAGCCCCGTTGCCCTGAATTACTCTTGATACTTCTCCCTGCCGCAGGTTAAACGCAACGCTCATGAAATCCGGACCGGCTACAGCCTGTGTTTCCAGATCACGGAAAGCATATCCGGCGTCCCCGGCCATGAAACCGGAGTTGGGGTTCTGACCCCTTAAAACCACATCATCGAATCTTGCCGGACTGCCGCCTATCTCCCTATTCAGTCTGTCAGCCGTATCCCTTGCCCTGTTTCTTGAAGCCGCATCAGGACCGTGCGGTACCGCGATCATTGTAAAGCGAATCGCTTCAGGCCTGATAAAATTGGTTCTTGCAAGGTTATAAAAGTTGACTATTTCCGCCTCAGTGGGCTGTTGGACATTTCTGATTTGATCGCCTTTTCGGTGCATTAAATATGCCTGAACTATCATCTGACGCCTTATCTGTTCCCTGAAAGCCGGCATTTCCAGGCCTGTCTGGGTTCTTATGGCCATGACGAATTCGCTTTCTGTCGGCTGGCGTCCGGCGGCCTGCGCCATCTGCGCTCTGAGCATTCCAATATGCTGGTTTAGCTCATTGTCAGAAACAGTGATCCTGGCCCTTTCTGCGGACTGGAGCATTAACCTTTCATTGATCATCAGCTCAAGGGCCTGCCGCCGTTCCGGTATAGTTGTGTTCTGTACCATCCTGGAAACTTCTGCGCTTGTCGGCGGGCGTCTCTGACTCTGAAGCAGAGCCTGATATGCCATTGTTTCCATCTCAACCCTTAGCTGTCTTACAGTGATTGGTTCCGGCCTGGTTAAACGTACAGAGGCAACAATTTGCAGATCCGCCTGGGCAAAAGCTGCTGTTCCGGCGCAGACAATAAAGAGAAAAAAACATAAGAATTTTTTCATATCAATCCTTCTTGATGGCGGAATGCCGCCTAATCCTCTGATACTATAAAAACTGGAGCCCGTTCAGGTTACCGTGCATCATGCAAAACGTCATTAGTTTTGTACGATATACTGGATATAGCAATAATAGCACAATTTGTGCTTTTTACGCTATTGGCAAGCTCAGTTTTCCAAAACCGCCCTAATCCTGCGAACCCCCGCAGATGAGGACTGCTCTTTTTGTATCGTGAATTTCCCCAAAACTCCCGTATGTT
>JGI20163J15578_10000455_pt1 | contig 16907 bp, 17 predicted proteins | sample TergutCu122P1_FD_15578 | JGI IMG/M metagenome (IMG submission 15578)
TTTGCGGGAGCTGTCAATAGTCAGCAATTATGCCAAAATAACGGCCGTTTGCGCTGGCTTGTACAGCATTGTGGGTGACAAAAAGCCTGTTGGGGTTTGGCGGCTGGCTGTCTATATTAACGGGGAAGGTCCAAAGCGTCACATATGCGTTAACTTTAAGAATAGAAGTCCGCAGATTTCGCGGATTTACGCGGACTGAAAGCCCGAAGGGATTTTTGTAACAAAGCCCATATTAATCCGTGAAAATCTGCGTTCTCCGCGGACTATTCTTGTTATGTTAACGCATATGCCAAAGCGTCACACCGCATACAGTGTAGCCCCCGGTTAACTCTATTTTTTTGTGGAATATAGACTAAGAGCATTCTTGAGGAATATATACAGCCACAACGGCGGCGTTTATAAACGAAGCTCCGGCTTCTTTGAGGATTTTTGCAATCTCTCCCAAAGTTGCTCCTGAAGCCGTCACATCGTCGATAATACAAATTCTTTCCCCGCCTTTAAGAACCGCGCAGAATGAATCTTCTATCTCTTTGTGCCTGTCTTCTCTCGGAAGAGTTTTGAGCTCTTTTGTCTGCTTAATTCTTTTGACGGCGGCATTATTCAAAGGTTTTCCAAGTTTTTTCGAAATTAACTCCGCAAGTTTAAGAGAAAAATTTGTTCTTTCAGGATTTGACGACGGCACATGAACAAAAAAATCAAAAGAATCCTTCTCAGGAGTTATTTTGGCGCAGAGAATATCCGCATATTTTTCGAAAGTTTCGTTGTGTGATTTAAAATCCTTCATGAATATATGGAACTTGTCTATATCGTCGTAACTTGCTGCAAAAACCAGGAAATCAAGATTTTTTATCGTCAAGGGCAAGCCCTTGGCTCTTCGGGTCATAGTCATAACGTCTTCACTGCCTAGAGTAGCGTTTTGGGATTAACTTTGCCGCTTCAAGGGCAAACACGATGCTGGGTACAACTACAATTTGAATAAGCACCCCCGGCAGGGAGGTCACAAAATAGGTTGTTGTCCAGATTGCTATGGAGTAGGTTCCACTAAAGAAAATTAGAGCCATGGAAATACCGGCAATTACGCGGCCAATGAGCATGGCTGTGATAAGACTTATATAGAGGTCAAGGTAGATTTTTTTAGTTCTTATAAACTTCATCATGAGCCCTGCCACAAGGCCGTAAACCCCAAGCTCTATGGTCATGATGGGTACCATCGGCGGCGGGGGCATGCCAGTGATTAAGTGGGATAATATCGGCCCGATAATACCAGTGAGCAGACCGAAGGGCCAGCCGCAGATAAGGCCGGCAAGCAAAACCGGAATATGCATCGGTAAAAATACAGGGCCGGCTCCCAGGATTGCATGGAAGGCCATTGGCAATACAACACATAGAGCAATAAACATGGCCGTAACAATTGACTTTTTTACATTCGACATTTTTCTCATTTTCATCCTCCAGTAATAGTGTAAAAGCGAAAATAGATTTGTGTAAGACAAATAATAATACTGCAAAGCAATGCAGCAAAATCAAAAACTTTTAACGGTTCCTTTGCTTTCCTGGTGCGGTCTCTGGCGTTCCGGTATCCCCTTGCTTCCATGGCAACAGAAAGTTCGTCTGCGCGGCGGAATGCAGAAAGGAAAACCGGTATGAGGAGCGGCAAATAACTCGAAGCCCTTTCCCTTAAACTTTTGCTTTCAAACCTTGCGCCCCGCGCAGTCTGCGCCTTTTTGATCATAACAACATCTTCCAAAAGATTTGGGATAAACCTTATGGCAATGCTGATAATCATGGCGACATCCTCAATGGGTATACGCAGCAGTTTGAGTGGTTTTAGGATACTGCTCAATCCGGTTGTCATATCCATAGGCGCAGTTGTACTGGTCAACACATTGGCCAAAATCATAATATACACAATATTGAAAATCACCTTAACGCCTTGTTTAATTCCTTCATGGCTAAGGCTTATTATTCCCCATGACAACAGCGGCTGCTCAGAACTGTAAAACAAGGCATTCATTACAAAAATAATTATGAAGAAGAGCTTTAGACTGCCAATTGCGCCAAGCGTTGTTTTTAACCGAACCCTGGATAATTTTACAACCACAGCCAGTACAGCAAGTGCAACCAGATACCCATACCAGGTGGAACTGATGATAACAGCGGCCAACAACAGGATCAGGCTGGCGATTTTTACTCCGGCATCCAGGCGGTGGATTACGGAGTTCCCCGGTATATATTGGCCTGCAGGCATAACGGTCATTGCGAAATGCCTCCTGTCAATTGGGATTTCAGACTGTGCAGCAGCTCAGCATAGGATGTTGCTGTATGCGGTATATTGAAGCCGCGGCGGATAAGCATATCAGCGATAGTCCTTGGCGTCCCGGCATTAAGATGAAGCTCTTTAAGCCTTTCTATATCAGAAAATATATCTTTTACGTCCCCGTCCAGGGCAATCCGGCCATTATCAAACACCAATAAGCGTTTTGCATATTCCCCGAGTGCATCTGAGTTGTGGGAAACCATGATGATCGTTGTTCCTTCGCTGTTTAGCCGCGAAACAGTTTGCAAAAAAGATTTACAGCACCTGGGGTCCAAGCCTGTGATGGGCTCGTCAAAAATTAAAAACCTGGGTTTTGTAACCAGAGCGCCTGCAATAGCCACGCGCCGCTTTTCTCCCCCGGAAAGCGATAGCGGGGACTGTGAGCGTATGGCCTCAAATGGAAATCCCATCGTTTCAAGCGCCCATTTAACCCTTTCATTTATCTCATCTTGTTCAAGGGCGCTGTGTTTTAAGGCGAAAGCCACATCCTTTTCAACAGTGGATTCAAAAAGCTGATAGTCGGGAAATTGAAAAAGAAAACTTAAAGCTTTGCGAAGTTCGCTTCTTTCATAACTTTTTTCGTTAATGTCCCGCTCATCCAACATTACCTTACCTGAAGCAGGGGCCATAAGTCCCGCCATTAGCTGGATAAGCGTAGTTTTTCCACAGCCTGTGCGCCCCATAATGCCTACAAATTCTCCGTCGTTGATCGTTAAGCTAACATCGCGCAAGGCCGGGATATCACTGCCATCATTGGATTTATAGAAGAACGAAACATCTTCTAATGCAACCGGCATATTTCCTCCACCAGTTCCTCATTGCTGAGGGGACAGGATTTAAGTAAAATTCCGGCAGCTTTTAGATCATGGTAGAGCCGTACGGGGATGGGCGGAACAAGTCCAGCCGACTTCATCAGCTCAATATCAGACAGAACTTCACGGGGCGCAGCGCAGCGAATTAACCTGCCCTTATGCATCAGGCATATACGGTCAGCCGGCACTGCTTCATCCACAAAATGTGTAATCATGATGATTGTTTTTCCGGAGCTAACATGTATGTTTTTAATTGCCAGAAGAATCTCCCGGCGGCCCTCGGGATCGAGCATGGCTGTAACTTCGTCAAAAATGATAATATCAGGCTCAAGGGCGAGAACGCCTGCCAGGGCAATCCTTTGCTTTTGCCCGCCGGAAAGCATTTGGGGAGAACGTTTCTCATAGCCTTCCATACCGACAAGTTTAAGGCTTTCTGCAACTTTCACAGGAATCGTTTCCCTTTCGACTTCGTAGTTCTCAAGGCCAAAGGCTATGTCCTCTTCAACCAGGGATGAAACAAACTGATTATCGGGATTTTGGAAAACCATGCCGCAGAGCCGGCGCAGCCGCCAAATTTCATCAGTATCTCCTGCATTTATGCCGGCCACAGTCAAATTACCTTTTTGAAGCGGCAAAAGAGCATTGAAATGCCTGGCCAATGTAGATTTTCCACTGCCATTTCGTCCCAATATGGCAATCATCTCACCTTTTTTTATTTCGATATCTATTCCATCAAACGCATAAGAAAAGTTTTCATCGAAATCATAGGAATAACTTATACCTGATCCATGTATCATAACTTTTCTTATCATAATATTGCTGTCATGTGAATTGCCATCTATAATATACTTATAATCATAAACCGGAAGGAGTCCAGTTTTGAGTGATTGCTGTTGTTCTGCAAAAAAAACCTCATGTTGTGAAACGGAAACAGCTACGAGCGATTGCATTCCGGTTGTATCAACAGATCTTACGGCTAAAGATATTTTTGGCTCATGGAAAGCCCGTTGGGGTATTAGGCGGAATAATTATAGAGTGGAACCGGGTATCTACAGGGTAAACAACCCTGACGGAACTTCTCCGGTTCTGGTAAGCGCAAATTATAAGCTGAGTTTCGACACATTAAGAAAAAACCTGGAAGGTCTGGATTGCTGGCTGTTGGTACTTGATACAAAGGGTGTAAATGTTTGGTGCGCTGCCGGTGAAGGCACTTTTGGGACTGATGAACTGGTCAGCCGGATCGAACAGACCGCTCTTAAAGAATTGGTTGACCACCGGAAATTGATTGTGCCGCAGCTTGGAGCGCCCGGGGTTTGCGCTCATGAGATAACTAAACGGACAGGTTTTTCGGTTGTTTTCGGCCCGGTGCGCGCTGCGGATATTAAGGCGTTTATTTCTGCGGGCTATAAGGCAACAAAAGAAATGAGAAGAGTCCGCTTTACATTTCTTGACAGGCTTGTACTAACGCCTATAGAGCTTGTGGAAACGGCAAAGATTTTTCTGCCTGTTATGGGCGTGTTTTTTATTATCAATTTATTTGCCAACAGGCAGTTCGGCGTTTTTGATGTTATCGCTTTTGCCGGGGCGATATTTGCGGGGGCGTTTTTTACTCCCCTGTTGCTGCCGTTTATTCCGGGTAAAGCATTTTCGTTTAAGGGCTGGCTTTTGGGACTGTGCTGGGCGGCTTTTGCCTTTTGGCTTTTTGGCTGGTATACGGGCGGCTACCTGTTGCTTGTTATTGGCTACGGCCTTTTGCTTCCTTCTTTTTCCGCTTTTCTTGCAATGAATTTCACCGGAGCGTCAACCTATACTTCGCCGTCCGGGGTTTTTAAGGAAATGAAATTCGCTTTGCCGTTTATAATTATTTCCTCACTGGCCGGTACTGTTTTGGTATTGGTTAAAAGTTTCGTGGGTTAAAGGGGCTGGTAATGGTACATCAAACATTTGGCTTGCGTTATTTGAATAATGTTGTAACCCTTTCTTATGAAAGTGAAAAATGTATGGGCTGCGGCAGATGTGAAGAAGTTTGTTCCCACCGGGTTTTTGATATGCAGGAAGGGAAAGCCCAAATTACGGACAGGGATTTGTGTATTGAGTGCGGCGCCTGCGCGCTTAACTGTCCGGCCGGAGCAATTTCGGTTGATGCCGGAGTTGGCTGTGCGGCGGCATTTATTATTGGGTGGCTTACCGGAAAAGAGCCGAGCTGCGGCTCCTCTGACAGCGAATGCTGCTGAACGTGAACGAACGTCTTTACAAGGCGGCAGGAAAACGCTAAATTGTCCCTCATGAAGAAAATTTCACTTACCGGAATTCAGTCTACCGGAGATCTCCACATTGGCAATTATTTCGGCGCCATAAAACCTGCACTGGAACTTGCCAAAGTGTATGAGGCCAGATATTTTATTGCCGATTATCACGCTCTTAACTCGGTGAAAGACCCGAAGGAGCTTAACGTCAGTATCAGAAAAGTAGCTGCAGGCTGGCTTGCCGCCGGTCTTAACCCGGAAGAAGTTTTCTTTTACCGGCAGAGTTCAATACCGGAAGTTTTTGAACTTACCGTCATGCTCATGGCATTTACATCCAAAGGGCTGATGAACAGGGCGCACGCATACAAGGCCGCAGTGCAGTTGAACAACGAAAAAGAGGAAGACCCTGATGCCGGTGTCAACCTGGGGCTTTTTACTTACCCGGTGCTTATGGCAGCGGATATCCTTCTTTTTGATTCTGATGTAGTTCCTGTTGGCAGGGATCAGGTGCAGCATATCGAAATGGCACAGGATATTGCCCAGTCGGTGAACGCAAACTACGGCCAGCAGATTCTCAAAGTGCCGCAGGCTGCGGTTCAGGACACGGTGGCGGTGGTGCCCGGTCTTGACGGGCGAAAGATGAGTAAAAGTTACAATAACACAATTCCGCTCTTTGTAAGCGAAAAAGAACTGCGGAAAACCGTCATGCGAATAGTTACCAATTCCCAGGCTGTTGAAGAACCCAAAGATCCTGAAACCAGCCAGATATATTTATTGTACAAACTATTTGCCGCACCGGAGGAACAAGCTGCTTTGGCCGCCCGTTACCGCGGCGGCGGCATGGGTTGGGGAGAAGCCAAGGAAGAACTTTTCCGTGTAGTAAATCTTAAACTCACTCCCATGCGGGAGCGCTTCGACGCAATAATGGCGGATATTCCGGCCCTGGATAAAATTCTTCAAATGGGCGCTGAAAAGGCCAGACCTATAGCCGCCGCCACGGTTAACCGTTTCAGAAAAGCTGCGGGAATAGACTAAACCTGAAGCTCATCAATATATTTTTGCAAACATTGTTTTATATAACGATGGATGATGAGTTTGTTTTCTCCTGATAATTCGGGATCAAAAAGTAAAACATTGATTTGTTTGTTATCGGGGCGTTTTCCAAAAAAAGTCATATCCGTTTTTACAATCCCGGTTCGCAGTTTTATCTGCATGTTTTCGAGCACCGGACCAAGGGGCAGATCTGCGGTTTTTTCAAATTTTGCGGCAATTCCTTTGGAATTTATATCAATAATTTTTCCCATATAAAGACCGGAATCGTCTTTATAATTTACAGTCGCGCTTATATCATCCTGGCAGTTTGCACGGAAACAGCTTCGCTGGCACCGGGCTTCATTGGCTTCAAGGGTGCGCAGGATAATTCTGGCGCTTTCCTGAACGCCCTGCTTCAGTTGCACGTACCCGCAGGAAACGTTCATTTTCATGAGATACTTCTGCATCAAATTTATGTCCTGGTTGTATGACATGATTCCCAGGCCGCAGTCTTTTATGCCGGGATCTTCCTGTATACTGCGAATATAGGCTTCCCATTCCTTTTCCTTGAGCTTTTCGTCAATATTTATAAACATGATGGAGCCGGGAAATTTTTTCAAAAGCATCCGGGCTCTTTTTTCATCCTGAATGGTGTAAACTTCAAAGCCTGCCATAATGAGAGAATCCAGTAAATCATCGCGAATAACGCTATGCGGATACAGGAGGAAAACCTTTTTGCCCTGGATGTTTTGCCGATTTTCCATAATCAAATTTTCCTTGTTAGGCGCTAAAATACCGCTTGGCGTTTCCGAAACAAATATCTTTTACCATACCTGAAAGGCAGGCAAAGTCATCCGGAATTTCTCCGTCTTCGGCCCATGTTCCCAGTATGTTGCAAAGTATACGCCGGAAATATTCATGCCGCGGATAGGAGAGGAAACTCCGGGAATCTGTGAGCATTCCGATGAAACGTGAAAGAAGGCCGGTATTAGCCAGGATTTTTATCTGATCTTCCATGCCGTCCTTGTGATCCAGAAACCACCAGGCAGAGCCGAGCTGCATTTTTCCGGGGAAGCTTTGTTTTCCCGGAACACCGCCGCCCTGAAAACAGCCCATTATTGTGGCTTGCGGATAAAAATCACTGAAGTTAAGACTGTAAAGGATTGTCCTGGGAAGCTTGCCCTGCTGCTCAAGCAGATCCAGAAAACGGGAAAGATTCGCAGAGGTATGATGATCGTTAATCGCATCAAAACCCGTGTCAGGGCCGAGGGCTTTAAACATCCGGGTATTGTTGTTTCTTAATGCCGCGACATGGATCTGCATGGCCCAGCCTTTTTCCGCATAACAGGCTGCCAGGTACGCAAGGACGAAAGTCTTAAAAGATTCCATCGCTCTTGCCTCTGCCCTGGCGCCGGAACCCGCCGCCGAGCGAGCGCCAGCGATCGTCGCATCGATGATGCGCTGTTCCCCTCCGGAAAGGGCTTTTTCAAATGTTTCAGCCGCTTCCTTTTCCCAAAGGGAGCTTGTCTCACCGTTTGAGGCCGCCTCAAAAGGCATAAAATCCAAACCATGATCCGAAGCCTTGCAGCCGTGTTTGTCGAAAAAATCAATCCTGTTTTTTAGCGCCTCCAAAAGATCGGAAAGGGTGTTTATGTTTTTTCCCGCTGCTTTTCCAAGGGACTTTATGTATTCCGCAAAGCCTTCTTTATCGATATTAATGGCTTTATCCGGTCTGAAAGAGGGAAGCACTTTGGTTTCGGTTTTTGCGGATGCTGCGCATCCGGTAGATGCTTCGCATCTGTTAGACGCAGCGATTTTTTGATGCCATTCCAGATTGTCAGTTGGATCGTCGGTGGTTCCAAGCGCATAAACTTTGAATTTTTTGAAAATTCCGTATACGGAAAAATCCGGATCATTTTGGAGTTTTTCATTGGCGGCTTTCCAGATCGCCGGAGCGCTGTCCTTGTTCAGAGCTTCATGAATATCGAAATAACGCTGAAGCTCAAGGTGTGTCCAGTGATAAAGCGGATTTCCCATCAGCCGGGGGACTGTTTCAGCCCAGGCCAGAAAGCGATCGTAGGGGTCAGCTCCCCGGCCTGTGATGAGAACTTCATCAACACCGTTGGCCCGAAGAGCCCGCCATTTATAATGATCCCCTTTATTTCCCTCTCCCAGCCAAACCTGGGCCAGATCAGAGAAACGCCGGTTTTCAGCAATCTCTTGCGGCACAAGGTGGCAATGGTAGTCAAAAATCGGCTCGGCTGCCGCAGCTTCATGAAAAAGTTTTTGGGCTGTTTTATTTGCAAGAAGAAAATCTGCATCCATAAATTTACGCATGGGGTGATACCTCCGCTTTAACTATAGTTTATACCAGGTTGCCTTTAGTTTTCCACATCTTTCCTGATCTTTCCCAAAAAAATACGGCCTGCTATCGCAGCAGTTGTTTGTTGAAGCATGATCCCAAACACCGCAGGCAGCGCCGCAGAAGCAGGGAAAAATTCTGTTCCCAGGACTAAAGCGGCCGCGGTATTTCTTAGGCCCGATGCGAAAAAAAGCGCGCTTTGTTTTTCTTTGTCAATTTTAGCTGCAAGTCCAATGAGTTTTCCGCAGGCAAACCCTATAATAATCATAGTAAAGCAAACGATGATAATTACCCACATCAAAGGATTGTCCGGGCGAATTTGATGAGCGACTGCTGCGGCATTGGCGGCTATCACAAAAGGCATAGTGGCTTTGGAAAACGGATTCAACCAGGGGCTGACCAGGGCCGGAATTTTCCCCTTGCTGAATTCATTCAAAGACACGCCCAAAATTGTGGGAATCAATATAAGGTAGACCATGGAAACAGCCAGGCCTGTTGTATCAATAGTTATCCCGCTTCCCAAAAGAAGTTGAAGTGTAACAGGAACTAGCAGCGGCGCCAAAAGGCTGTCCAAAAGTATTATGGCCAAAATCAGGGCAAGATCTCCCTTGAAAATAGTAACCCAAATAAAACTTGTTATTGCTGTGGGTACTGAATAGAGCAATACATAACCTGCGACAATGTCGGGGTCGTTTCTGAATATGAGGCTGCCGAGAGAAAATGCAATCAGGGGCATAAAAACACGGGCTGTTATAAAAAAAAGGAGAATGGGAATGGGTGAAGAAACCGCCCTGCCAAGCTCCCCAACCCGGAGCCTTAAGGCTCCTGCCAGGGTCATTGCCCCGAAAAGCCAGGGAATGTAAGGCCTTATTTCAAGAAAAACCGCAGGGAAGATAACACCCAAAGTTACCCCCAGGGGAGCGAGCCAGGGCATTGACTGTTCAAGAAAGCGGTTTATCCTGTTTGCAATTTTGACCATTAAATGTTCGTTCGATTGAATGTTTGACAGGTCACTTTTTTTTGAAAATTCCCAAAACTCGGGCCAGAAAACCCTTCTCTGAACTTATCTGTTCGGGCGCTGCGTCTGGAGGTCTGGCAGCTTCCGTTGGCCTTCGGGTCTTCTCGCGTTTTTGTCCTGGGCGGGCCGGTTTTTTCCGCTTTGGTTTGTTTCCGGCAGTTTCCTTTTGCATTGTATTTGAAGCGGCGTTTGGAGTGCTTTGAGCATGAGTGCTTTTAACATGACTGCTCTTGTTATATTTCTGCTTGTAATAAGCCATCCTTTCTTCCATGGAAAGCTCTGAAAGGTTAACTTCCGCGGATTTATCCCTGGAGGAAACATCACGGCTGTTTCGCCCTGGAATCCGGTTTTTGGCGTCGCGGGGTTTTTTCCTTTCGTGATCTCCCTTGCGGACTTCATTGATACGGGAGCGTCCCTGAGGGCGGCTCCGCGAGCGGGTTTCCCTATTGCCCCGCTCCTCGTAAAAGTCAGTCTGGATTCGCTTGCCTTCACTTTTGTCTTCAGCAAACAGCTCCTCTGTTGCGTTTTCGGCGGGGATTTTATTGCCGACGTACCGCTCAATTCTGGGCAGTTCGTAGACATCCTGCTCGCTGGCAAGGGTGATGGCCTTGCCGGTTTTTCCGGCTCTGGCTGTACGGCCTATGCGGTGAACGTAGTTTTCCGATTCGTTGGGGAGATCGTAATTTACAACAAGAGAAAGCCCTTCAATGTCCAGACCGCGCGCCGCCACGTCGGTAGCCACGAGGAGGCGAAGCTTCCCGTCTTTAATTTGATTGATAATTTTAAGACGTTTTGGCTGGGGAAGATCACCCATGATGAATTCACATTCAAACCCGTTGGCCCTTAGCCGTTTTGCCACAATTTCCGCATAACGCTTTGTATTGCAAAAAATGATGGCGCTTTCAGGATCTTCCTGTTTCAGAATTCCCAGAAGCAGTTTCATCTTGTCTGCTGATGATACATGATAGAGAACTTGCTCCACTTCTTCCACGGTTACGGTTTCCGGTTCAATGGCTATCTCAAAAGGGTTCCTCGTATATTCCCAGGCAAGATTTTTGACCCAGGCGTTAAGGGTTGCGCTGAAAAGCATGGTTTGGCGTCTGTCGGCCGGAGGAACCGCCCGTATGAGCTTGCGAAGATCCGGATAAAAACCCATGTCAAACATGCGGTCTGCTTCGTCCAGTATCAGGAAGGCGACCTCCATCAGGTTCATCAGGCCGCTCTGGTTTAGATCCAGTACCCGGCCCGGCGTACCAACAAGAATTTGCACATTATCCCTGAGCATGGCAGTTTGCTGGGCGTAACCCACCCCGCCATAAAAACTGCCGATTTTGAAAGGCAGGTATTTCCCGATGAGCTTGGCTTCTTCTTCAACCTGAACCGCCAGCTCCCGGGTCGGAACCATTATGATCGCCTTTTTCCCGTGAAGCATTTCTTCGCTAAGGAGGCGCTGGAAAACAACAACCAAAAATGCAGCGGTTTTGCCTGTCCCTGTCTGGGACTGGACGTAGAGGTCTGAGCCGCTAAAAGCCTGTTTAAGCACCTGTTCCTGTACAGGCATACAGGTTATATATCCTGCTTCGTTTAAGCCTTTTTGTAAATCGGGGTGCAGGTTTAATTCAGAAAAATCCATATATTACCGAAATATTAGCGTTTTTTATATAAAATGAATAGCACCCTGTTCACATCCGGGGCAAGGCATGATACAATACAGGTATGAATTCTTTTCGCAAGCCCAGACTTGCACTTTGCCTTTTTGCCATTGTATTACTTCTCGTTCCCATATTTACATCGGCCCAGCCGCCCATCGAGAATAATGCAGGGAATAACGGCGGCGGCGAGAAGGCATGGATTATCCCAATTCACGGAGACATCATGCCGGCTCTTGCGGCCTTTGTCCGGAGAGAAGCCCGAAGGGCAGTGAATCATGGGGCTGACATAATTATTTTCGAGATTGATACTTTTGGCGGCCGTGTAGATTCCGCGCTGCAAATTGCTTCCTTTATCACGTCCATCAGAGATGCCCAGACTGTAGCCTGGGTAAACACCAGCGAAACTGCTCTGGGAGTGAGCTGGTCTGCCGGAGCCCTTATCGCGATGGCTTGCATGGACATTTACATGGCTCCCGGTACTTCAATTGGAGCGGCCGCTCCGGTAATGGCCAGCCCCGGGGGAGCTGCGGATGCCGCCGGAGAAAAATCTGTAGCCGCAATTCGCTCACAAATGGCAGCTTTGGCAGAACGGAACGGCCACCCCGTCGGGATCGCCCTGGCTATGGTTGACTTTGATGTTGAACTCTGGGAAGTAATCGTAAACGGAGAAACCAGGGCCGTAACACTGCAAGAGCTTGAGCGTCTCGAAAGGGGCGTAAGGGGCGGAGTACCGGCAATTGAGCGCGTGGGGATCATTTCACCGCAGGGGAAACTTCTTTCATTAACTGCCGGTGAAGCTCTGCATTTCGGCCTTATTACGGATCTTCTGGACGACAGGGAAGCTCTTCTTTACACTCTTGGAGTTACGCAGGTTATCGAGTCCGCTCCAACTGCTGCGGATAACCTGGTTTCCTTTCTTACTTCCGGGCCAATACAGGCACTCTTAATTCTTTTGGGGCTTGTAATGATCTTTTTGGAAATTCAATCTCCAGGTTTCGGTATTCCGGGTTTAGTTGGGGTTCTTGCCTTTATGGTAGTTTTTGGAGCCAGCGCCATGCTGGGACGGGTCGGTTCTCTGGAGATCATTCTCTTTTTGCTTGGGATTGGCCTTTTGATTGTGGAGATATTCGTATTGCCCGGTTTCGGGGTAGTGGGAATTTTGGGCTTTCTTGTTTTGGGTTTTTCTCTTGTTTTGTCCATGCAGGACTTTGTGGTTCCCCAGTTTGACTGGGAATGGACACTTTTTGGCCGGAACCTCGCAGTGGTTTTCGCAAGCCTAATGTCGGCTGTTCTAACTTTTGCGATTCTTGCCCTCTTTACTCCCAAAGTGAAATTTTTTGAAAGAATTATGCTTAAAGCCCAAATTGTCGGGACTGCCGGCGGGCCTGACCCTGATTCTCCTGTTGGAAAGACAGTAGTCCTGGAGCCCAGCTTTCCCATGGAAGATGATGAAAACCTTGCAGCCCTGCTTGGAAAGGTAGGCACAGCAGAGACAGTTTTACGGCCTTCGGGAAGGGCCATGTTTGACGGGCAAGTTTACACCGTTGATGCCGGCGGCGAGTTTGTAGAAGCAGGTACGGGTGTAGTGGTAACCCGCGTTAAGGGTAACAGAATTATTGTAAGAAGGGTCTAAACGAGGGTTTAACGGGTAAAATCCGGCAAACCCCCGACAAATATTTTAAGGAGTTTCAGGTTATGGATCAATTGTTAATGTATATTGTTTTCGGTCTTGCTGGTTTAATAGGCTTGGGTTTTCTTGTACTATTCTTCCGCTTCTTCGGGCTTTGGTTCAGAGCGCTTTTGTCCGGCGCCCATGTCGGCATGGGACGGATAATCGGGATGTGGATCCGCAAAGTTGATCCTAATGTCATAGTTGATTCGCGAATCATGCTTTCCAAGGCGGGAATTGATATCAACTCCGATATGCTGGAGACACACTATCTCGCTCGCGGTGATGTAAGAAAAGTTAGCCGCGCTCTTGTAGCTGCTGACAAAGCCAATATCACTTTGCCCTTTCAGCGCGCCTGCGCCATTGACCTTGCCGGGCGTGATGTCTACGAAGCAGTAAAAACCAGCGTTAACCCCAAGGTTATTGACTGCCCGGATGTTAGCACAGGAAAACGCACAATTGACGCTGTGGCAATGGACGGCATTCAGCTTTGCGTCAAAGCCAGGGTAACAGTGCGCTCCAATATCGAAAGACTTGTCGGCGGCGCCACCGAAGAAACTATCATCGCCCGTGTTGGTGAAGGTATTGTAACTACCATCGGTTCTTCCGAAACCTATAAATCCGTACTTAAACACCCCGACACAATTTCCAAAACCGTTTTGGAAAAAGGTCTGGACGCCGGAACTGCCTTTGAAATACTTTCCATTGATATTGCAGACATTGACGTTGGCCAGAACGTAGGCGCAAAACTCCAGGCTGACCAGGCTGAGGCAGACAAGCGCCGCTTCCAGGCCGAAGCAGAAAAACGCAGAGCCGCAGCGCAGGCCCAGGAGCAGGAAATGGTCGCCAGGGTTCAGGAAAACCGCGCCAAGGTTGTCCTGGCAGAAGCGGAAATTCCTCTGGCCATTGCCGAAGCTTTCAAAGTCGGGCATCTCGGCGTGATGGATTATTACCGGATCAGGAACATTCAGGCCGATACGGATATGCGTTCTTCAATAGGCGGTGATTCCGTTGGGGGCACTACCGGAACAACCGGCCCCGGCAACCCAGCCGGCCGTTAATAAGCAGGAAAGAATCCGGAGGAATATGTATGGACGAGACCCCTTTTAATCTAATTTTTTTACTTATTCCTCTGGCCTTGCTTATTGGGCGTACAATAGTCCGGGCTAAAAACAGGCATGCTCCGCCCCCGCCTCCCCCTCCCCGGGTTCCGGTTGAGGTTGAAGAAGATAACGAAGATCTCCCGCACTGGTTGAGAGGTTTAAAACAACAATTAGAACAGCAACAGGAAATGGGAGATGATGAATTTATAGAGGAGGAGGACGATCTTCCCCATTGGGAGAGGGCTGCTAAAGTTACGCCAAAGAACGAAACTGCTGCCCCTGCCATTTCCCGCGACGAATATTTCAAGGAGCCGGCGGCGTCAGACCGCTTTTTGCACAAAATTCCGGCTTTGGCATCAACCATAACGCCGGTGCAGTCCACAGTTTCCAGAGAACCTTTGGGCGAAAGGCCGGCTGTTTTTCCTGCTGCACCAATAACTCCTGCCCCTGCCGGTTTGACAGCGCAAAGGCAGGCCGCTCCGGTGCAAAAGGGGTTTCCAAAATTAACTCACCTTTCACCGCTGCAACAGGCTGTGGTTATGGCAGAGGTTTTGGGGCCCCCAAAGAGCACTAAATCAACAGCCTCGCCTTGAAAGGCGGGGTACTGCAAGCTCGAAGAGATTAAACCCTTCTCATACAATGAAATCTTCCCGCATGGGGGCAAAGATGTCCACGAGTACACCTTTTTCAAGGCATACGCATCCGTGTTTTACCCCATTTTGCTTGCAGAGACTGTCCCCTTTTGTTATTTCTTTTTCTGTATCGCCGATGGTAAAGCGAAAGCGGCCTTCGGCGACATAAGTTATCTGAGTGTGAGGGTGGCTGTGGATCGGGCCGGCAGCGCCTTCCTCGAATTCATTTACCACGCACATCATCGCATCACAGTAGGCAAGAACTTTGCGAACCACGCCCGGGGCTGCGTTTTCCCCTTTAATGTCTTTTAAAAAAACCCATTGCTCGTTTTTATGATTTTTGCTCATTGTGATTCCTCCTTTTGGTATACATTAACCGCTTAGCGGGTTTCCCTTACACGCCTGACTATGGGGGCGAATTGGTAATAGCTTATATGACTGTGAAGCGGTAAAAGAGCATCAATAAAGAGCTGACGCTCGGCTAATGTAAGATTGGTTATGACATTGCCGGAAGCACGTGCCTGTATTTCGTATCTTTCCTCTGCCAAAAGCCATTCTGCGCGCTGCACTCTGGCGCCTTCCTCAGCGCCCCGTCTGACGATCCTCTGCTGAGCCGGGCTAAGGCTGGCCCATACGCGGGCGTTAATGAGAAACATTTCCGGTAATGCTATGTGGTTAGTAACCGTAATGAATCTGGCTGCCTGATAATGAGCATTGCCAACATAGGAACGCCAGTTGTTTTCTGCACCTTCGATAATATTGTCCCGAAGGCCTTGATATATTTCGCCGTAGGGAAAAAGAGTAGGCTGGCCGCCCATTAAGCGGATCGTGTCAATCATAAGAGCGGTTCCCGGAACCCGGATTCTTAATCCATTTAAATCTGCGGGTGTCCTTACCGTTTGCCGGGAGTTATAAAGACTGCGAAACCCGCTGTCAAGCCAGGCGAGGCCAAGAAGGTTCCGCCTGGTCATGGATTCAAGAAATTCCTGGCCTATGGGGCCATCCAGAACCCTGAACTTATGCTCCCGATCCCGGAAAATGAAGGGGATTGCCAGGGAGTTCATCATAGGGTTAATATCAGAAAGGATACTAAGTCCTGTCCGTATAAAATCAATTTCACCGGACACAGTTTGCCCGATGGTTGAAAACTCATCGCCCAAAACCGCATTGTTTAACACCTCGATTTTGAGAGCGCCGTTGGTTCGCCGTTCCACATAACTAGCCATTGCCAAAGCGCCGGTTACTGAGGGGTGGCCATCAGACTCGGTACATGCAAGCCGTAATACCCTGGATTCTTGCTGTTCTCCGCCGCAGCCGGCAAAGAGCATAGAGATAGCTGCCAATGCAAAGAGTAACAGCAAGAGCATAGTAATTTTCTTCATTCTTTCTCCTCAAACAAAACAATACTTTTTTAAATCCAATAGCGTATAAATCTGCTTGTTTATATGCTATTGGCTTTATATTTTATTTGATTTTTTAAAAAGTAAAAAGCCCGATCAAACAGAACGGGCTTTACCGAAAAAATACCAATTCTTACGGGATTGCCCGTATTCGCCTGATAATGTCGGCAAATTGCGGGTATAAATCATGCATGGGGGCAATTGCTTCATCCCATAACCTTTGCTCTTCGGGAGTGGGAACAATAATTACCGATCCCGCAGCACGAACCCTTGCTTCTGCCGCAGCTTCGTACCTAATCCACTCTTCCTGCTGTACCCGGCCTCCATGCAAAGCGCCGGCTCTGATGATCCTTCGATCTTCCGGGCTTAAGCCGCGATAAACTGAAGCGCTGATAAGAATCATTTCCGGCGATGCATTGTGCCGGTTTACTGTAAAGTACCGGGCAACTTCATAATGCGACCAGGAAGCATAAGAGGGCCAGTTGTTTTCCGCGCCGTCAACCATACCGGTCTGAATTACTGTGTACACTTCGCCCATGGATGCCGGAACCGGGTTAATGCCGAGGGTACGTGCCAGCTGCATCATCATTTCAACCGGCTGCATACGGATATTCATACCTGCTATATCTGCCGGAACTCTGACCGGCCGCAGACGGTTGTAAAA
>JGI20163J15578_10000457_pt1 | contig 16868 bp, 11 predicted proteins | sample TergutCu122P1_FD_15578 | JGI IMG/M metagenome (IMG submission 15578)
GACCGGTTTCCTGCTTCCTATTGTTCCACAGGGGCACACGAACAATCTCTACATTACTCAAGTCTTCTTCATTCCTTAGTATGTAAACATCCTTGAATCCTTCTTTTTTCAGGTGACGGAGCGACCTTTGCAATTGTTCGTTTTGCCTGATGATTACTTTATCATTAAACTCACGACCCTCTCTGGCGTGATGGCGTTCCAAGCAAATCTTGACTGGTGTGTCCATCACGATGGCAACTGCTCGGCAATTCTGCCCCTTTGCCAGATTCAACACCTGGGCACGTGCATCCTTTTGTACGTTGGTCGCGTCAATAACCGTCAGCAAACCACGATCCAGGCGTTTGTTGGCCACATAATATAAAGTTTCAAATGCTTCCTTAGTTACTTCCAGATTATTCTCATCATCGGATATCATGGCGCGAAAATAATCAGAGGATAACACCTCTGTGGTCTTAAAAAAGCGATTTGCAAATGTAGTTTTCCCAGAACATGATGTTCCTATTAATGCTACTACGGCAATTTCTGGAATTTCAATGCGCATCTTATTTTTACCTCCTAAACACCGCCATCTGTGTTGGTGCTCCCCTGTCTTTATCCACTTCACCTATTTCTGAAAAACTCACCTCATACCCATATCCTTTAGCGACCTTTGATGCCCATGCCTTAAACTCATCTCTTGTCCATTCAAATCTATGGTCCCCATGTCGCAACCCATCCTCCCTTGCAAGTTCATAATTCTCATTATATTCTTTGTTGGGAGTGGTAAGTACTACCACAGAAGGTTTTGCAAACTCAAATAAAACTCGCTCAAAGGCATTAAGCCGTGCTAAATCCAAGTGCTCGATGACTTCAATCACACAAGCAGCATCATAACCGCNAAATCTGGCATCNTTATAAGTTAAAGANCCTTGAAATAGCTCTACCCGATNCTTCAATGAATCNCCTGCTTGCTCCAGTTTCAACTTGTTGTTTGCTCGCTTAAGTGCCACATGGGAGACATCAACTCCNGCTATCTTGGTGAANCCACTNTCTTTAACCAGCAAAGCCAGCAAACGCCCCTCGCCACAACCTATATCAATTACCCTTTTNGCGCCACAATTTTTCAGAGCAGCGATCACGCTACCAAGACGCTGGGTATTTAAATTCGTCTTTCTCTCAGGATTTTCTTCAGNCAACATATTGCCATTCTCTATCACATCACTGTCATCTGCAGAAGCTTCCTCATTCCCTTCCCATTCTAACGCAGTCAGACCTTCATCAGCCAAATCCACAAGCGAGCGGCGGCGTCCTAGATATCGGCCTGTGATAAATGACTTTTCCGGATGATGAGGTAGCCAGTCTTCCCCAAGACGCAATAGCTTTTCCACTTCATCCTCTCCAACCCAATAATGCTTTTGTCGATCAAAAACTGGGATTAACACATAAAGGTGCTTGAGCAAATCACGTAGCCTTACTTTTCCTTTAATGGTCAAGTTTACATAGTGGCTTTCACCCCAATCTGGGAATTCCTCATCAGTAATGAAAGTCTCAACACTCACCGCGTACCCTAAGGGCTCAAATACTGCGTTCAGCTTCTCCTGATCTCCCCGGCAGGGTAACATGGTAACCGTTGCAGATAATTCCAACAACGAATCTGAAAGCTCTTGGTGGGCATCTCCACGGCCAGTCATGGCAGTACCAAACACTCTAGATATCGCAGTACTCATAAAAGAGGAGGATACATAAGGACGGTCATTCACATAATCAAACAAACCTCTTGTATTTGTGCCAGCTTTGCCGCGAGTAAGATCGATGGGATTCATCTCCAAAAGCAGTGCCACGGTGGTGCACTCCTCTGATATTTCTGGATAAAAGACATATGCTTTACCGTAGCTTAACTGAAACTCCTGGGGACGATAGGGGTTTTTATAAAGCAAGTAACCCAAATCTATTGTGTTTTGCCCTTTGTATGTAATGGTAATAAGCATGATAAGTAGTCTCCTTATATGATACTTTCTTATTATTTCTAGGAAGAAGAACGATGCATAATACATGAAGCTATAAATGTTGCAAAACATTTCTAGCGCCTACCTATGCAGAGTGATTATGACGACGAAATCCGACAAAATAGGATTTTTAGGCGAGTTCGGATACTGAGTGTTACCTCATGGTGCAAGAGATTCGAATTCATGCACTCTGCTACATCAACTTACTATAGCACAAAATATGAGACAATAATACCCCATGCTCTATGTTATGCTTACTTAACAATAATCTTGTTGGAAAATCAAATGTCATTTTTGCTAAGAAGGCAATAGCAATATAAACCATAATTACTATAATAAGAACTTATTTATACTGGAGGAAATACCTAGATTGAAAGGGGTAAGAGAACATGGACAAAAATCGTTATTTTGAGCGCACCATACAGATGCTAGAGCGCAGCACAAAAGCTTATAAAATGAATAGGGCCAGAGAACTAAAACTATCAGCAGAACAGTTTGCAAGGCTAAAATTGAAAGCTGATTTTAAAGATTATGACATCGCAGAAATCAAAAACAGATTTCCCAATTACATCGACATTTGGGGAGATGAACAACCATGGTATATTGAGGATAATGTAGAAGTTGTTAAGAATTTATTCGTTGAGACATTGTGTAAATTGTTGGAGCACGACAAGACACCATTAGATGTTGTCTATGTTGGCAATTCTGATTATTTTGTAAGTTGGGATGATTTTGTTAAAGTAGCAGAGAGCATCTATTATTATGGTGGATACAGTGGTGGATGGCAGATTCAACTTGCCTTAAAAGTTGTAAGTGATGACTGGTGGTTGGAGCGTCGTGAATATGACGGTAGTGAATGGTGGGAATTCAAGACATCGCCAAACAGACCTCTTAAAAAAGTTGCCACTGAGCAAGAGATAAGGTGCATGATTCTGGGCTGCGAGCGCTACACACATCGTCCCACCTGCTCCCACTCTGGTGGCGAATGCCCTAGAAAGTCACTTTAAATATTCCATCAACCTTTCAAACTCTTCTTCCATCAACCTGTACCCATGCTCATAAAACTTCTGCATTTGTTGTTTGTTTCTCTCCATCTGAGCAATCAGCTTTGTTTTTGGTCGTATGACAAAAATCTTCCCTTCTTTTTCTAATGCCTCAACTTTAAGCATGGCTTCATTATAAACTTTTTCCCGACCCATAATCGTTTGAACGTATTGAGGATAAGATCGATATTTTTTGTGATAAATCTGAGCCAGTCTTTTTGGAATTGGCTTCTTATAATATCCTTCATCCTTGGTTAATACCACCACGATTTTCTCATTCCCATGGGAAAATCCTCGCTCCAAGGGAATAGAGTCAGCCATCCCTCCATCCATATATGGAATCTCATCTATTTTAACAATAGGGCTAATCAAAGGAAGACTGCAAGAAGCACGAACCATTTTAAGAAGTCGCTCTTCATCCTCTCTTTCTGTCATGTACTCTGCCTGACCTGTGAGACAGTTTGTGGTTACAATCTCGCAATGTATTTCAGAATTGAAAAAAGTCCCAAAATCAAAAGGATAGATTTCCCTAGGCATGACTTCAAAGATGAGCTCCATGTCCATTAGGCTTCTCTTTCTGAACAATTCTGGAATACTATGATAATAATTCAAACTTTTATTCATGGGAATCATACATTTTCTCGTTCGCCCTCGTTGCATGGACAGATAATCTACAGCACAGCAGGCTCCTGATGAAACCCCCAATACATGTGAGAAATACAACTCCTTATCCATAAAATAATCCATAACGCCTGCAGTAAAAATTCCTCTAGAAGCTCCTCCTTCAAGAATCAAAGTTCCCTTTTCCATGCCCTGCTCCTTTTGTTTTGTTTCTTTAATCTGACTTTAATTTCCACATCAAAATATACTAAAGAAACGTATTCTTGTCAACATTTCCATAAATCACTAATTCATCCATAATAACATTCTAATTCATCTCCAATTCTTACACTAGTATATCCTTAAAATACAATGCAGACAAGAACTTAAATCAGACATCTCTAATTGACCCTTTTTCTTCCCTTTGGTATACTGGAAACAGGAAAAACCTTTTTTCACATTTCATAGGAGAACTTTGATAATGACTGATTTATTGCGCTTTAAGCCTACCAATGATGATTGTGATTTTGAACGAATCACCCGACTACAATCCAACATGAATGCCCGTGTTCCTACCATTTGTTCCCAGCGAGCCGAGATTATTACGGCTTCTTTTGCGGAAACTGAAGGGGAGCCTATTGTGGTGCGACGGGCCAAGGCTTTTGCCAAGATTTTGAATCAGATGACCGTGTACATCCACCCTGACTCCCTCATTGTGGGCAATCAGGCTAGCACTAACTTTGCGGCACCTGTATTCCCTGAATATTCTTTTGAATGGGTGATTGACGAGTTGGATGAATTTGAACATCGTTCTGGGGATTACTTTTTGATTACCGAGGAAACCAAAAGCCGACTCCGCAAACTACGAGACTATTGGCTAGATAAAACTCACCAGGATGAAGTATTGAAGAATCTACCCCAGGAGAACCGTCTGGCGGAGAAGCAATCTGTGCTCCACCGCGGCGGCATCTCCATGTCAGGGGATGGACACATTATTCCCAACCATGACTTTGTATTGAAAGTTGGCTTCGGTGGCGTAGCCAATATAGCACGGGAGAAGCTTCGCAGTAAAAACATTACACAGGACCAAAGATACTTTTACCAGGCCTCGGTAATTGCCATGGAAGGTGCCCTTCGCTATTGCAAGCGTTTGAGTTCCAGGGCAAAGGATGATGCCAAAGCAGAAACAGACCCCACCCGCCAAGAGGAATTGCTGATCCTCTCGGAGATGTTTACAGACTTTATGGAAGGGGGCGCTCGCAACTTCCACGAAGCGGTGCAAGCAGTGTATCTGGTGCATCTGCTGATGATGATTGAATCCAATGGACACTCTTTTTCTTTCGGTCGCTTTGATCAGTTTGCTTATCCCTATTATGAACGAGATCTTGCCACTGGGGAGATTACAAAAGAAAAAGCCTTAGAGTTAATTGCCCATTTCTTCATTATGACCAACTCCATCAACAAGGTACGCCCATGGGGCCACACCCAGTACAGTGGCGGTTACCCCCTTTACTCCAATCTTATGGTAGGAGGCATGAAACCAGACGGTACCGATGGCACCAATGATCTTAGCTACCTATGCTTAGAGGCTATGGCCCTGAGCAAACTACCTGAACCCAACCTTAGCGTTCGTTTCTGGGAGCAAACTCCTGATGACCTGATTCTTGACAGTGCCCGCCTTATCCGCCTCGGTTTCGGCATGCCCTCTATGTTCTGTGACGAGGTTTGTATTCCCGCCATGATGACCTTGGACATTGACCTTGAGACTGCACGCGATTACGCCTCTATGGGTTGCGTGGAAACTGCAATCCCTGGCAAGTGGGGACACCGTGCTACAGGGATGACCTACATCAACTTCGCTAAGGTGTTTGAAATTGTACTAAACAACGGCGTAGATCCTAGGTCACAGATTCAATTGCTTAAACTAAATGGCAAAGAAGGATCCGTGGCCACCTATCGGTCTTATGATGAGCTGTGGCAGGCCTGGAAAAAGGCCCTTGCTTATTACTTTGATTTGGCTGTTGCTTGTGACTTAGTTTGTGATCGTTCTCTTAAATATCACGATGCAGATGCCTTTGCATCTTCTCTAGTAGACTGCTGCTTAGAGCGTGGCAAAACCCTTAAAAACGGTGGTGCCCAGTATGATTACGTCAGTCAGTCCAACATCGGCATGAGTGTTGTGGGTGACAGTTTGGCAGCTGTGAAAAAGCTAGTATTTGAGGAAGGCATTTTGGAGTTGGAGAAACTCAAAGACCTGCTGAATCAAAATTTTGAAGGCTCAGATGGTGCACAGATACGCCAGCTCTGCCGCAAAGCACCTAAGTTTGGTAATGACCATGATTACGTGGATTACATTGTTGCGGATGTGTTTGAGTCTTATCTGGAACTGCTCCCTAAGTATAAAAACGATAGAGAGGGTACAGGTCCTATCGGCTGTGGTTATACCATGTCCACTTCCAACATCACCAGCTACGTGCCCAATGGCTTTAATGTTGGAGCAACCCCTGACGGTCGCTTGGCTGGGAAGCCACTAAACGAAGGCGCCTCCCCTTGTCTGGGAGCCGATCGAAATGGACCAACAGCCGTGATTAACTCTGTCTCTAAGTTACCCAACAAGCGAATGGCAGGTGGCCAGCTTCTTAACATGCGATTCTCTCCTAGTGCTTTGGCAGGTGAAGACAATCTGGAAAAATTCGCCTCTTTTATCAAAGTGGGCCGACGGAAGAATATCTTCCACAACCAATTTAATATCATAGATTCTGACACCCTACGCCGTGCCANAGAAAACCCCGAGGAATATCCCAATCTTATGGTACGGGTAGCGGGTTATTGTGCCCTGTTTTCCACGTTGATGCCNGAAGCCCAAGATGCCATTATTGCTCGCACAGAGATGGGTTGGGACTAAAAATATATTGACTTATTTCTTTTCACTCTAGANGCAACGCCANAACATATTGATTCAGTGACAAACATATTCGTTATATAAGCAAAGGTACAGAAAGGTTTATTCTTTATGAAATACGAAGGCACCGTTTACCGTCCACCAAGTGAAGGTAGAAGTTTAATTATACAAGTAACCATTGGTTGCTCCCATAACCAATGTACTTTTTGTACCATGTACAAGGATAAGGTCTTCCGCATAAGAAACATCCGCGACATCTGCAAGGACCTTCTGGATGCTCATGAAGTTTATGGTGACAAGGTTCGTCGTATCTTTTTGGCTGACGGTGATGCCTTAATGGTTAAGACGGAAATGTTATTGGAAATCTTAGCAACCATCAAAACTCTTTTCCCTTCCCTGGAGCGGGTAACTTCTTACGGCACTCCAGCAGATATCCTAAGAAAGTCTGAATCTGAGCTTAGATTGCTGAAGCAGGCTGGCTTAGAGATGATCTACCTGGGGGCTGAGTCTGGAGATGATGCTACCTTAAGGAGGGTCAACAAAGGGGTAACTGGTGCAGAGATCATTCGTTCTGGGAAAAAGCTTAAAGACAATGGCATTGCCTCTTCCATTACCTTAATCTCTGGTCTGGGTGGTCAGCAAAGGATGAAGGAGCATGCCATAGAATCGGCCAGATTAATCAGCCAGATTAATCCTGAATATGTGGGCTTTCTAACTTTAATGCTGGAAGAGTCTGCTCCTATTTATCGTGAGATCATCACTGGGAAGATGAGCTTACTCGCTCCCATGGAAGTAATCCAAGAGATGATTCTATTTTTAGAGCATGTCGATTCAGAAGGCACCATCTTTCGCTCTAATCATGCCTCTAATTATGTTTCATTGAAGGGAACATTAAATCAAGATATTCCTTCTATGCTCTCCTCTCTTAGTTCAATCCAAGATTCCAGTTTTTTAAAATCCGAACACTTCAGAAGCCTGTAAAATCCTACTAAAGAAAAGAATAGACAGTAACCAAAGGATGTGATATTATTCTGTTAAATAAATAGCAGGGGGAAAGAATATCATGTCCATTTTTCGCAGAGAAAATCCTCACCTTAAAAAAGAAAAACAAGTGAATTGTCATTTACTCAGCACTGCAAATGATATTGGAGCTCTTTTGTTGTTTTCTAAAACATCAGAAGAGCTCACTCTTGCTTTGAATAATTCTGTTCCGCTTATGCGTCGATACTTAGACGTTTGTAGTATTCATATTCTGGAGCGACAAAAGGGGCAATCTGGTCAACTAATCTATCGTTATGGTTGGCAACAAAGGGAAGACAGGGACAGTAAAAATATTCCAGTTGGCACTTCCTTTGCTTATACTCCAGAAACCTTAGAGGAGTTGCAACGCTTGCAGTATACTGGCAAACACATTGATTATTCTCTTTTTAAAGCAAAGTTTTCCCATGTGTATGATCGGATAGATGGTGAAGAAAAGAAATCCACCATCGCCCTTCCTGTATTTATTGACCACCAACTTTGGGGGTACGTGATTTACACCAGTACTTCATCAGAACTTGGTTTAGAGGTCAGTGAAATCACTTTTCTAAATGCCATCAGTACCATTTTAATCGGTTCTGTTAACACCATTAACCAAAGAGAGAGGCTTACTGCTAACAATAGGCTTCTCACTACCGTGAAAAATGTAGCTTCTGCCCTTTTCGAAGAAATAGAAAATGAGCAAATAGACTACATTGTCTATGAATGTCTTCGTATTATAGGAGAGGCCACCAATGCAGATCGGGTTCAAAACTGGAAAAATGAGATCATTGACGGACGTTTGCATTTTGTCCTTCATGAAGAATGGCTTAGCCAATTGGGAACGCGTAAGCCTCCTGTGCCTAAGCGTTTTGCTTTCCCTTACGATGAAACTCCTGGCTGGGAAGAGATGTTTTGTAGAGGTGAATCCATCAACGCTCCCATTGCCGACTTAAGTGAAGCTGAACAAAACCTACTTTCTCCTTTTGAGATCGTCAGCATTGTTCTTACACCACTTTTTTTACATGGCAAACTGTGGGGCTTTTTCAGCATTGATGATTGTAAAGAGGAGCGCTATTTCTCTGCTGACGAAATGTCCGCCATCAATAGTGCTGGCTTTATGCTAGTTTCCGCACTTGAACAGTCTCATATGATTCATAACATCAGGCAAAGGGATAAATTATATGACTTGGTTCATCGAGTGGCTGGTTTGTTAGAATACAATGAAGGCATGAACTTTGAAATGTGTTTGTATCAAAGCCTAGAGCTTATGTCCCAAAGTCTGAATCGAGAAAGAGCCAACATCTGGAAATATCACAAGGACAGCAATCGGCTTCTTTGTGCTGCCAATTATCAACCCCCTGGCGATCTCAAACCACTTTTTATCGGCTATGAGGGCTCTCCTTTTGTTCGAGATTCTTTAAGAAGAAGTGAAATTATGAATTATCGTGTGGCAGACTTAGAGGAACATGAGAATATTTACTTTTCAGCTTTAGGGGTAAAGTCATTTCTCATCTTACCTATCTTCATGAAAGGGGAGTTTTGGGGAGGTCTTGCCTTTGCCAACTGCCACAACGATGATCTGTTTAATGATGATGAGATTACCATCTTGCGCTCCGCCAGCCACACCATTGTCAATGCCTTGCAGCGTAATGAGTTCCTAGAAAGCATCAAAAACACTTCCCATCAATTGGAAGTGGCTTTGGAGGAAGCCCGCAACGCCAACAGTTTTAAGACCAACTTTCTGGCTAACATGAGTCATGAAATGCGAACCCCTCTTAATGCCATTATTGCTCTTTCAGACTTAGCTTTAGATGAAGGTAAACTTCCAGAAAAAGAAAAAAGCGATATGGAGAAAATCTACACTTCTGGAAATCATCTGCTTCGTTTGATTAACGATATTCTTGATATTTCGAAGATTGAAGCGGGTAGACTGGAGCTATATGCCGAACGGTATGACCTAGCAAGCCTACTCAACGATATCATCAATATTAATGTGGCTGGATTCGAAGAGAAATCTATCTCCTTTGTTCTTGACATAGATGAACATCTTCCTGCTTATCTTAGCGGGGACGACCTTCGTGTGAAACAAATTTTCAGCAACTTATTGTCCAATGCTTTCAAATACTCAGAAGGAGGCACTGTTGAGCTCTCTGTCAGAGGGCAAAGAGACAGCAATAACCCTAATCATTTCTGGCTTATCATCCATGTAAAAGATGAGGGAGTGGGAATTAAACAAGAGGAGTTAAACAGGCTTTTTGATAGTTATACTCGTCTTGACTACTCCAGTAGCAGGAAGCAGGAGGGAACAGGTCTTGGTCTTGCCATTACCAAACAACTGATAGAGATGATGGGTGGTAACATTCATGTGGAAAGTACTTATGGCAAAGGCTCGATTTTCACTGTGAAGATTCGGCAAGAGCTTAGTGGGGAACAAGTTCTGGGCAATCAAGTGGTTAAAAACTTACAAGATCATCGATACATTGATGTTAAGCGTAGAAATGTTACTGGCTTTACTCGTACCCCGCTACCTCATGCTAAGCTATTGGTTGTAGATGATAACCAAACCAACCTTTATGTTTTCCAAAACATCCTAAAACCATACCAGATGGTGGTGGATTGTGTTCTAAGTGGCCCTGAGGCTATCAAGGCCATCAAGGACGAAAAGGTCATCTATGACGCCATTTTCATGGATCACATGATGCCTGAAATGGATGGGATTGAAGCCACTCGCATTATTCGAGAGGAAATAGGCACCGATTACGCCAAGAATATCCCCATTATTGCTTGTACCGCCAACGCCATTGTAGGTAGCAAAGACATGTTTCTTGATAATGGATTCCAGGCCTTCTTATCAAAGCCTGTGGATATTTCTGCTTTGGATTATGTTCTCAGGCACTGGGTGCGGGACTCCTATCTAGATAAAGCCCATTCGCCTGATGGTGTAGATGATTCCGTTTCAAGAGAACACTTTAACTCGGACTCTTCAAGTGAACACTCTGAGGCATACTCTTTAAGAGAACATTCTAAAGCAGACACTTCAACAAAATACCAGATTAATATTCCAGGTCTAGATGCAGAAGTCTGTTTGGAACTGTTCAACAATGATTTGGATGATTATGTTAAATTCATCTCTTTCTTTGCAGAAACCACCCAAGCAAAGCTGGAAACCATAGAAGCGGTCACTGCTGATAGTCTTCATGACTATGCGGTGGTTGTTCATGGGATTAAAGGATCTTGTGTATGGATTGGCGCCTATGAAATCGGCAACCTAGCCGAGGAATTAGAAAAGGCTGCCCTTGGCGGAAACCTAGACACTGTTCTGGAGAAGAACCCAAGCTTTATAAAAGAAACGGCTACCTTGATTGAAAACATCCAACATTTTTGCAATCAAAACTCCATTCTCTAGAATTGGCAATGACTCCAATCCGAACCCATTAAATTCACTCATGAGTTATAACCTGTCTCCTTATCCTCTTCTTTCATAGATTTCTTAATAGTCATTACAACGATTAATACATTTGTACATTTTCCGATAGAATTATTGGTTAGAGGTGACATTGTGTCCCAGAACCTTTTCATTTATACTCGTATACAGAGGTTATTAAAAATATTGATTTCAGATTCGTCAGCCTAAATAAACAAAACAAAGGAGATTATTAATTATGGCAAGTGTATCATTAAAAGACATCCAAAAGATTTACCCTAACGGATTCCAAGCGGTTACTGACTTTACTCTAGATATCGTAGACAGAGAATTCATTATCTTCGTAGGCCCTTCTGGTTGCGGAAAGTCTACTACATTAAGAATGATTGCTGGACTAGAAGACATTTCTTCAGGAACTTTGGAGATTGATGGCAAGGTGATGAACGATGTTGAACCAAAAGATCGTGACATCGCAATGGTTTTCCAAAACTACGCCCTCTATCCACATATGACCGTATATGACAACATGGCATTTGGTCTTAAACTTAGAAAAGTTCCTAAAGCTGAGATCAAAGAAAAAGTTACTGCAGCGGCTAAAATCCTTGACTTAGACAAGTTACTAGACCGTAAGCCTAAAGCTCTATCTGGTGGTCAAAGACAACGTGTGGCCATGGGTCGTGCTATCGTACGTCATCCAAAAGTATTCCTTATGGATGAGCCATTATCTAACCTAGATGCTAAGCTTAGAGTACAGATGCGTATCGAGATTGCTAAGTTACATCAAAACCTAAGCGCTACTATGATTTACGTTACTCATGACCAAACAGAAGCCATGACCTTAGGTACTCGTATTGTTGTTATGAAGGATGGTGTAATTCAACAAGTGGATACTCCTACTAATCTTTATAACTCGCCAATCAACCTCTTTGTAGCTGGATTCATCGGTTCTCCACAGATGAATTTCTTAGATGCAGAAGTTGGAGTTAGTGGCGGCGATGTAACCTTAACTGTTGGGAATCAAGTGTTAAAAGTTCCAGCCTCTAAGAAGCAATCCCTTATTGATGGAAACTACGCAGGAAAAACCGTTGTTCTTGGAATTCGTCCAGAGAACATTCACGACGAAGAGAGCTTTATCGCTTCTAATCCAGACAGCGTAATTAAGTCTAACATCAAAGTATACGAGCTATTAGGAGCGGAAGTTTACCTTTACTTTGACGTAGAAGGAACTCAAATGACCGCAAGAGTTAATCCAAGAACCGCCTTAAGAACAGGTGATGACGCTACCTTTGCACTAGATATGGAGAAAATTCACGTATTCGATAAAGAAACAGAGTTGACGATTACAAACTAATGCCTTAAAATATACATTGAAGTATATGATGTGGCTGCCTCACAAAATTACTTTGTGGGGCAGTTGCTATTTTAAGTAGAGCACTTGGTGAGGTGTCTTCGAACCTCGTGCGAACTTAGTTCGAAGGCAACTTGGCGAGGTCTTTTCGAGCCTAGTGAATCGAACTTCATTAGCAAAAGAGGTATCCCATGGACCCATCCAAACTCAACCACTCACTGAAAGAACTGAAAACCTTAACAGGACTAACTCTAGAGGTGAAAGCTGATACTCCAGAGGAGCTTGAACACACCCATAATCAGCTGAAATCTTTAATCGTGGCCTATAAGGAAAAGTACAACCAGGCGGATTTCCTTCTGTCTCTTATCACAAAAGATTCACCCGCTTACAAAGTTGCTGACCGAGCCAAAAGGCTGCGCATTGATCCTCATCAGTCACGAATTATGATTTTAATGGATTTCAAATCCTCTCTTTCTGAGAGTACCATGGAAATCTTAGAAAACCTTGTGGTTTCTAATCCAAAACCTTTGGCAATTCCAATTCATAATCACCAACTGGCTTTGCTCTTGCCAACTCACAAACAAGAGACCAGAGAAGATATTCATAGTTTATGTAGCATGATTGTAGATACATTGAATACAGAAGCTCTAGTGTCGGTTCATATTTCTTTTAGTGACTCTTTTGATAATCTCTCTTTGGTCAATTCCATTTACAAGGAGAGTGCTCTAGCATTAGAGGTAGGTAAGCTTTTCCATTCTGATAAAAAAGTCTACCCTAACGACAAGTTAGGAGTAGGACGTTTGATTAAAGATATCCCCTTGGATACCTGTAGAAAGTTTATTGAAGAAATTTTCGGAAAGGATGCTCCCCAACTTCTTGACCGTGAAACCAACAACATTGTCAATACATTCATCAATAACAATTTGAACATTGCAGAGACTGCCCGGCAACTTCACATGCATAGAAACACTCTTCTCTTTCGCTTAGAGAAGATCCAGAGCGCTACTGGCCTTGACCTACGAAATTTTGAAGATGCATTAACCTTTAGAATCGCCACGATGATCGTGGGATGTTATAAACAAAACCTGCAACAGTAGGGGTATTAGAGCACGTCAGCCATAGGATAAAGTGTCTTTTAGAAAGGAATTTAAAAAAAATGAATGACTCAATATACGAACACATTGTACCCAGAAAATCTAGCCCTTTGGATTTAGTAAAGAAAATAGCCATCATCCTACTTTTGATCCTTGTCTTTATGGTTACTTTAACCATTATCGGTTCATTTGCTCTTGTCGCCATACTAATACTAGGTTTTTTGGCTCATATCTTTATCTTATCCAGAATCAATAAAGAGTACGAGTATACTCTGCTGAACCATGACATGGATGTGGATGTAATCTACAGTCGGCAAAAAAGAAAAAGAATCCTATCTTTCGACTTTCAAAAAGCGGAAATTATCGCCCCAAGAAATTCTCCAAGACTGAATTCTTATAAGATTGAAAAAACTTATGATTTCTCTTCTGGTGATCCAAATGAAAAGGTTTTTGCTATTATTATTCAACTTCAACAGAAACGAAATTGTATTCTTATAGAGCCTGACCAAGGAATGATTAATCATATGCGCCCTTGGATGGGGAGTAAATTCCATCTGGATTAAAGCTATGGATCACTCTTTCTATGCAGTTTGTCTGGTATAATTCTCCAGAACATAAGCTTTAATGTTAGAAGCATTGGCCACTTTCTCTACCTGATTTCCTCCTAACACCACCAATGTAGGAGCCTGCATCACTCCGTACTTTCTTGCAAGTTCAATGTTCTCCCCTGCATCAACTGTTTCATAAGATATATTGGCCTCTTCCAAGGAATCAATGGCCACTACACAACTTGGACAAGTCTTGGTGGTAAATAAAAGGGTTCTGGGCTCCCCTTCGTCGACACTTTCCTCACTAGAGTTACCCTTCCCAGTTTCACCACTTCTAGAAACCAGATAAACTTTACGCTCACGGAACTCTTGAGCTTTACCGTCGTTCCAGTTCTTCACAGGACGATAGTAGCCAGTAATTCTACTGTACACTTCTGTTTCTTCCTTACAAGTCGGGCAGGTAAACACTTCTCCATTTACATAGCCATGGTTCTTGCAGATGGAATAAGTAGGTGACATGGTATAATAAGGCAACTTATAGTTTTTGGCAATAGTTCGAACAATGTTAGCCGCCGCCTTCCAGTCCGTTAGCTTCTCTCCTAAGAAGGTGTGGAATACAGTACCTGATGTATATAAGGTTTGTAGTTCATCCTGGATATCCAAGGCCTCAAATACATCTTCCGTGTAGCTTACTGGCAGATGAGAGCTGTTGGTATAATAGGGAGTACCACTTTCTTCGTTGGCGGTAATGATATCTTTGAATCTAGCCACATCATGCTTGGCTAGACGGTAAGTAGTGGATTCTGCAGGAGTCGCTTCTAAGTTATAAAGTTCCCCATACATCTCTTGATAATCTGATAACCTTTCACGCATGTAGTTTAAGACTTTCTTGGTAAACTCCTGAGCTTGGTCGCCTGTCATATCTTCTTTAATCCACCTGGCATTTAAGGTGGCTTCGTTCATCCCGATTAAGCCAATGGTAGAGAAATGATTATCAAAAGAACCCAAATATCTCTTGGTATAAGGATATAATCCTTCTTCAAGAAGTTTAGAGATGACCTGACGCTTGGTGTGCAAGGAGCGAGCCGAGACATCCATCATCCGATTTAAGCGATTGAAAAATTCATCTTCATTCTTGGAAAGGTAAGCAATCCGCGGCATATTGATGGTGACCACTCCAATAGAGCCCGTGCTTTCCCCGCTTCCGAAGAATCCTCCTGACTTCTTGCGAAGTTCTCTTAAGTCCAAGCGCAGACGACAGCACATACTTCTTACGTCACTAGGCTCCATGTCGCTATTAATATAATTAGAGAAGTATGGGGTACCATACTTGGCCGTCATCTCAAAGAGCAAGCGATTGTTCTCATTGTCTGACCAATCAAAGTCATTGGTAATGGAGTAGGTAGGAATGGGATATTGGAACCCTCTTCCTTGGGCATCTCCCTCTATCATAGTCTCTATAAATGCACGATTGATCATGTCCATTTCCTTTTGACAATCGGCATAAGTAAAATTTTGTTCTTTGCCCCCCACAAGAGCTTTTAAATTCGCCAAATCACTAGGCACTGTCCAGTCTAAAGTAATGTTTGAAAACGGAGCTTGTGTTCCCCATCTTGAAGGAATGTTCACACCGTAAATAAAAGACTCAATACACTTCTTTACTTCACGGTAAGTTAAATTGTCTATCTTTGCAAATGGAGCCAAGTAAGTATCAAAGGAAGAAAATGCTTGAGCTCCTGCCCATTCATTCTGCATAATCCCTAAGAAATTAACCATTTGATTGCAAAGTACACTTAGATGTTTGGCGGGAGCAGAGGTAATTCGACCTGGCACTCCACCTAGTCCTTCTTCGATCAATTGTCTCAGTGACCACCCTGCACAATATCCCGTTAACATAGATAGGTCATGAATATGAATATCTGCCCCTTTGTGAGCATTGTTAATCTCATCGTCATAAATCTCGGATAACCAATAGTTGGCCGTTATGGCACCAGAATTGCTTAAGATCAATCCTCCAACAGAATAAGTTACTGTTGAATTCTCCTTTACTCTCCAATCTGTAACCTTCACATAGTCATCAACAATGTCCTTATAATCAAGCATTGTGGTTTGAAGATTACGGATCTTCTCCCTTTGTCTACGATAAATAATGTAGCTTTTCGCTACATCGGCATAACCTGCTTCAATCAATATGGACTCGACGCTGTCTTGAATATCCTCTACTGATATCAGATTGTCTTCAATCTTCGGCTCATAGTGAGCAGTTACTTTTAGAGCTAACAAATCAATAATGTCTTGATTGTAATGACGCTCATTGGCCTCAAAAGCTGACTTAATGGCTTCTCCAATCTTACTCAGCTTAAATTCTGTAATCTTGCCATCACGTTTTAGAACTTGATACATAGTTAAACACTCCTCTTCGCAGACTTTGGGAACATAAAGTATGTTCCTATGGTAAGATTAGCGAGGTAAAATGCACCCCTTTTATCAGAAGTTTAGCACAAAATTCTGATAAGCTATACTCTAGGAACATAAAGCATGTGCAAATATAATTCTACAACGTCCGCAGAATGTTGTCAACAAAAAAATCAATATCTTGTGCCTCCATTTTTCCTAGCCAACAAGATGTTGATTTTTTATATTCTATAATTCTTTTTATACCATCACGCTCTATACAATCTCTTTACAATCCCATTCTTTAACAAAAATAGTTGTAAAATCCCTTACTTCAACCATGCTGATATAAGACTCTATATATCAAATAAACAAAACCTGCATCAGTGGGCGTTTTGACGCACCACTGGTGCATGGTTGCAGTTATCCAGGGGCTTAGGTGCTCTTATACCCTCGCTACGCTGGGGCAGACCCTCCCACCACCTGTAGAGGTTATGAAGGTATAACTTA
>JGI20163J15578_10000458_pt1 | contig 16847 bp, 15 predicted proteins | sample TergutCu122P1_FD_15578 | JGI IMG/M metagenome (IMG submission 15578)
TTCTCAGCTCAAAAACGCATCTTTCGGTAACATACAAAACCGGCTTTTTCTGTGAAGCGGCATACTTTCCGCTAAATGTAATTTGCTCGACATTCTTGATAAATTTTCGTTCTTTGCCCTCTTTATCTATAACAAGTTTTCCGTCTTTAACGCTTGTCTCAAGACCACCTGCAGTCAGCGTTCCGCAAAAAACGATTCTCTTTGAATTTTGAGTGATGTTTATAAATCCACCGCAACCCGGCAAACGAGGTCCGAATCTGCTTACGTTGATGTTTCCATCTTCGTCAGCCTGAGCCATACCAAGGAACGTAAAATCCAAACCGCCGGCATCGTAAAAGTCGAACTGTTCCGGCTGAGTTAAAAGGCAATCAGCATTAATCGCCGCACCAAATCTGACTCCCGGAGCAGGTACACCACCTACAGGTCCCGCTTCTACTGTGAGCGTCATGTAATCGCCGATGCCTTCTTCGTTGGCAACTGCTGCCACGGATTCAGGAGCTCCGATTCCAAGGTTGCATGCTGCACCTTCAGTAAGCTCCAGTACTGCTCTGCGACCGATGATTTTTTTCGCGCTCATGGTCGGAGGCTCCATGCCGCCAAGGGAAATTTTCATTTCTCCCGACAGAGACGGATCATATGGTTGACCGATTGTCTGAGCCGAACCTTCAGGGCTGCCGACAATCAATGCATCTACATAAACGCCCGGAATTCTTACCATTCTGGCATCAAGGGTTCCTGCTTTTACGATTTTTTCTACTTGCACATATACTTTGCCGCCACAAGCCATAACTGCCTGCGCCATTGTAGTCACTTCGCCCGGTCCAATTTCTTTGTGCATTGATACGTTACCCATTTCATCTGCAACTGAACCTTTAATAAGTGCTACATCAATATTCCATGTGGGGAAGAAAAGATATTCTTCGCCTTCAAAATTAACTACTTTTACTAAATCTTCAGTTGTTCTGTCGTTGATTTTTCCGCCGCCATTTCTCGGGTCAACGAAAGTATGCAGACCAACACGTGTTAAAACGCCCGGTTTTTTTCCTGCAATATATCGATACATATGAGTAAGTACGCCCTGTGGAAGGTTATAGGCTTCAAAATCACCGGCAATAGCCGCAGCACCCAGGTTTGGTGCAGTCGCATAATGAGCCGCGATTACCCTTTTCGTCATCCCCTTATGTCTAAAGCGGTCACCACCTGTGCCACCCCAACTGCCTTGTGAGCCGGGATAAAAATACGTCAGGTTTTTGGGTGAACCTGTTTCGAGAAAGCGTTTTTCAATCGCTTCTATTAGGTCTTCCGGAATACCGCTGGCCACGAAGCCGCTTGACGTAATCGTTTGACCGTCTTGGATGGAATCAGCCACTTCAGTGGCAGTCATGATTTTTTTAGGTTTCATGGTAAATATCTCCTGTTTAATAATTAAATAATAATTTTGATTTACGTTAAAAAATTGTAACTTTCAACTAAACTTCTTCTTATCTGTCACCTGCTCGGTAAGGTTTCCATCTATACGGTTTTGCTTCATGTTCAGCCTCTTTTTCAGTCTCCTGCCCGGTCTCTTGTTCTGCCCCGCTCTGGGTATTTTGCTCTGCCTCTTTCTGAGTCTCATGTTCCATTTTTTGTTCTGCAGGCCATCGATCTGCCTGCCCGCCTGTATTTATGGGCTCATCATTGTTGATAACTTGCATGTTACCTGTCTGCATGTTAACAACTTGCTGATCGTTTGGATCGACTAGTTCCGCTGTTGTCTGAATTGTTCCCGGTCTCAAATTTCCAACCATCATGTCATAAAGTACTGCATAGCTCGTAAACATATATGCTTCCACAAAAAACGTGCCAACATGTGGAACGAACGACAAGATCGCAACAGCTATTAGATTGCCATGAACATTAAATGGTAGAACAAGAATAGTAGCCAAAATAACTGCCAGTATACCAGCCAAAAACAACCAACCTATGAAGCTAAGTGACAAGCAGACGTATTTCCATTTATTTCCTTCCATAATAGCCTTGCTTCGCTCTACACATTCAAAGACTCCCATATCGGGATTATCAACAAGAAAGTAAAATGCTTGACTATATCTAATTGATGCAATTATTGCAGGAATGCAAGAAGCAATCAAAAGCGGCATAAGCATGCCTACAGGAATAAAACCATCGCCAATAACTCGCCAAACCATTAACATCACCACCGGTACAGAAACCAGACTCCATAAGAAGATTTTGAATGACATCCAAAAAAACAATCCTATTGCTTTTCCAAAATTCTGAAAGCCATAAAAAATCAGTGAAACGCTTGGACACTCACCTCTTGCCATTGACAAAGAAAACGCCGAAATGCCTAAAGTAATCGGTCCTATGATGATCATAACATATGCAATTCCGACTAAAACTCCGACGCCCAAAAATGCCGTCATCAAAACTTCCATAACTGATAACCAAATTACATGTGCAATCAGCATTGCCCAAAACCCAATTATCCAATTTCCCGTCAAAGCGTCACTTGCCAACGCACGTATCTTAGAACTACGTTCCCCAACGACAAAATAATCCATAAAATTTCATCCTCCCAAATTTTACGTGAAAGAAAATTTACTCACTTGCAATTTCAACTTTGCTCTGTCAAATTTGAAGAGCGAATCAGAAGACTGAGCCGTCCGCTCAACCCCTAAATAAACGATATTGATGCTAATATACAGTCTCTATCTTTATAGCTTTACAAACACTAAACCTATATGTAGCCTCAATTATATAGCCTTTAGAAACATAATTCAATAGAAAATCGATTATTTAAAAGTTAACATAAGTTATACATTATACATAAGAAAACATAAGACATATTCTACATTAAAATGCACAAAACATCTTTGCTTTTTGCTCAAAACCATGTACAATTGACTCACATTGTTTTTATTTTTCAGGTGACAAAAGAGGTGACAAAAATGTTTAGAATTTCCGAAAATCAAACTGTTTATAGTATGAGTAAAGACAATCCGCCGGTTTTAACTGTGCCATCCGGCAGTCAAATCGAGTTTGAAACTGCTGATGCACTGGGCGGTCAAATCAAAACCGCAGAAGATCGTCTTGACAGCTTAGATTGGAGCAGGATAAATCCCGCAACGGGGTCTGTTTATGTTGAGGGCGCAGAACCCGGCGACATATTGGCAGTTAAGATCGAAAAAATCGAAGTGCCTGATTTTGGCGTTATGGTTGCAGGCAGCGGGATGGGTGTGTCCGGCAGTGTGCTTGACGGTAGCTACACAAAGATCATTCCGATAAAGGACAATATGGCGATTTTTTCTGATAATATCCATATACCGTTAAATAAAATGATTGGCGTTATCGGAACAGCACCGAAAGGCGAACCTATAGGTTGCGGCGTTCCTGACCTACATGGCGGCAACATGGATTGCAAAGAAATAACTGAGGGTGCTACTGTTTTTTTGCCTGTAAACGTCCCCGGCGCACTTTTGGCACTTGGAGATTTGCATGCAGTTATGGCAGATGGCGAAATTTGCGTCACAGGAGTTGAAGTTTCGGGTAAAGTTATCGTAACTGTTGAAGTTTTAAAAAATCAAACACTTCCACTGCCTATGATTATGTCAGACACGCATGTTATGACGCTCGCCTCTGACGAAGATTTGGACAAAGCGGTTGACATGGCTTCTTTAAATATGATCACGTACCTAAAAGACATATGTGATTTTTCTGCACACGAAGCTGCCATGCTTATATCTCTTGTGGGCGATGTGCGAATATGTCAAGTAGTTGACCCGAAAAAAACGGCTCGCGTTGAAATTAACAAGAAGTACATATTTAGCAAAAACTGATTGTCACTTATGATATTTTCGAGTATAATTAGGGTCTGTGAACAACTGAAAAAACATTGATTTCACACATGTTGTATAGGTTTTCAGTTGTTCAAAGCGCAAGGTTTTGGTGCAAATTGTGAATAAAACCTTGCGATGAATCTCAAGGAGCTAAACCATGAACGTACTTATTACATCAGGCGGAACAATTGAAAAAATAGATAACGTAAGAAGCATATCCAACATGTCTACAGGTAGGCTTGGTAGCATAATTGCTGCTTCTTTTTTGGCAAATTCGGCAGTCAAAAAAGTGTTTTATGTTTGTACCAAAACCACCGTTTTGCCCCAATCAAATAATTTGAATAATGTAGAAATAATTTATGCCAATAGCGTAGCCGACCTTGAAGAAGCCGTCAAAAGTATAGTTTTGCATAATAAAATTGATATAATTATTCACAGCATGGCAGTCAGTGATTACAGGGTGAAAGCAGTTACGACTCTTTCTGCTTTGCGTGAAAATTCTACATCCGATGTGAACAAGGGCGGCAAAATCAGCTCGGAGTTAGACGACATGGTGCTTCTGATGGAACGCACTCCTAAGGTCATTTCACTTTTTCAGGAATTGTCACCGGCTTCAATTTTAGTTGGATTTAAACTGCTTGATAATGCGGCTCATCAAACGCTTATAGACAAAGGTTTCGAAGTTCTTACAAAAAACAAATGCAGCTTTGTACTTGCAAACGATTTGAAAGACATCACAGGTGATAGCCATATCGGTTACCTTATTGATGAGAATAAGAATTTTACAAAATACACAACAAAAACTGAAATTGCAGACGCTATTGTTAGTGCTACTATTTTGTAACAACAATGTTGACTCATGAACGAGCAACAACAACGTTATACGGAAGTATGGAGGTATGAATGAAAGAAATTGTACTAGGTATTACCGGCAGTATCGCCGCATACAAATCCGCTGAAATCGCGAGTTTGCTTATGAAAAGCAACTGCAATGTCAACGTAATAATGACAGCTGCTGCTACGAAATTTATTACACCCCTTACATTTCAAACTTTGACAAAAAACAAGGTTTATGTTGATATGTTCGAAGAAATAGAATATCACGACGTCAGGCATATTTCATTGGCACAAAAAGCGGACTGCCTCGTTGTCGCTCCTGCCACAGCAAACATAATAGGCAAAATAGCTTCAGGAATTGCTGACGATATGCTTACTACCGTGATTTTGGCAACAACAAATATACCCATTGTAATTTGCCCTGCTATGAATACAGCAATGTTTGAAAATCCAATCACACAAGCAAACATCAAAAAGCTTAAAGATTATGGTTATCATTTTGTCGAACCAAAAGAATCTCTGCTCGCATGCGGCGACTTGGGTAAAGGCGCACTTGCAGATGTTGAGGTAATTGTTGCAACAATCAACGGTTTGACGTAAAAATTAACGGCCAGCGCATCAGGGTATTTTTCCCGCTGCACTAGCCGTTTTCATTTTCACAAATTAATACAGATTCCTGAAAATTTCTCTTATTTCATCATCCTCAAGGAAAACATAATTGTTCACAAGAAGCCTTTGTTGATTAGCAACTGTTGAAGTTGTGAATTCGTCAATTTGAGCTTCTGTCATGCCATAATCTCTCAGAGGTTTTTTCGCAATCAGCTTGTTAAGGAAAATCTCAAGTTCGCCATATACATCGCCCTTAGGGTCACATTCAAGATATCTGGCAAAAAGCTCAGTTGCTTGCTTGATTTTTCCGTCCGGAGCTTTCTTTTGATACATTTTAAATACTTCGGTAAAAAATTGATAGTTCGCTTCGCCGTGAGGTACATGAAACGCACTTCCGATTGAATAAGAGAGCGCATGAACTGCCGCACAACCTGCATTTCCAAAGGCAATTCCTGCATAACACGATGCAAGCAACGCTTCATCTAAGTGCTTGTTTCTATACTCTTCGCCTGTTGAAACAATGTTTTTATAAATATCCATAATCATATCCATCGCCGCAAGTGAATACATCTCGGTAAACGGTGATGCTTTTGGCGACAAATAAGATTCTATCGCATGAATAAGCGCATCAACAGAGCTTGTTACGAAAACCGGATACGGAAGACCTCTTAGTGGTTCCGGAATCAAAACTGCAATATCCGCATAGGTCTCGTCAACAGCGATACCTTTTTTGGTACCTAAGGCTTTTAGCGCTGTTATCGCAACATTCGTAACCTCACTGCCCGTACCGCACGTTGTAGGAATGCTTACAAGCTGTTTTACTTTTTTAGGCGGAATTTCTCCTAAAAAGATCGGCGTCACGTCCTCCGGCAATTCTAAAGCCAATACTTTGCATATATCCAAAATAGTACCGCCGCCAAAAGCGATGATTCTATCGACGTCAAACTGCTTCATGTCTTTTGCCATGGAGTTAATCATGTCATCTGTAGGTTCGCCTGAACCGTATTTTTCTTGAAAAAGAACGTTGGTGTCGATTCCAAGAGGTTTGATATAAGGATTATATAACCACTCGTTTGTGACCAGTAAATCTTTTTTACCGATTTTGAATTCGTCATTAAACTCTTTGACTGTGTTAAAAGTGAATATTTTTGGAACTATTCTTAGTGCTTGCATAATTTTCCCCTCCTGCGGATTTCAATTAACTATTTTCTCCCTAGCGTTGTTGCTACTTATTTAGAACTTAGCGTTAAATCTTTTTTCGAATTCTTCTTTGAGCTCATCTCTAAATGACGGATGTGCTATTGAAATTAAATTTCTTGCTCTTTGTTTTAATGTTTTGCCTTTTAATTCTGCAATACCGTTTTCGGTAACAATATAATCTACATCATTTCTCGAAGTTGTCACTGCCGCCCCGTGAGTAATATACGGTGCAATTTTTGAAATCATGCTTCCGTCTTTTTTAACGGTAACAGATGGCATCGCGATAATCGCTTTTCCAAGTCCGTCAGTTGACATAGCCACACCTCTCACGAAGTCTACTTGCCCGCCAACTCCGGAAAATTGCTTTATGCCTATGCTGTCTGAAACAACTTGACCCATAAAGTCAACTTCAAGGCACGAGTTTATACTGATCATCTTAGAGTTTTGCGCAATTACTATAGGGCTGTTTGTGTAATCAACCGTTCTGAGCTCAAGACCCGGATTGTTGTCAGCAAAATCATAAAGACGTTTTGTTCCCATCAAAAACGCTACCGTTATCTTCCCAGGATTTATTGATTTTTGAGAACAGGTTATTACTCCTGCTTCAACAAGTTCAACGACTCCGTCAGAAATCATTTCAGAATGTATGCCGAGCTCCTTTTTGTCTTTCAAAAAATGAAGAACTGCATCAGGAATAGCTCCGATTCCAAGCTGCAATGTCGCACCGTCATCTACAAGCTCCGCACAGTTTTGCCCGATAGCTCTTTCCACATCACCGATGATTGGCAAGCCAAGCTCAGGCATAGGAAACGAGGTCTCAACAAACTTGTCAATTTCGCTTACATGCAAAAACGTATCTCCAAAAACTACCGGCACTTGATCGTTAACTTCTGCCAAAACAATTTTCGCAGTTTTTGTGCCCTGATAAGAATAGTCGGAAGATACACCGATACTACAATAGCCATGTTTATTTGGTGGCGACACCATCACCATGAAAACATCTACATCAATTATACCTTTTCGCATAAATGACGGAATTTCGTGGAAAAACACAGGTGTGAAATCACCGTGCCCCAAAGCAATGGATTCCCTGGTTGTGCCACTTGCAAACAAACCGTTAAATCTGAAATTGTCTTTGTACTCAGGTTTTGAATATTCTCCTTTGCCGAGAGTAACCATATGACAAATCTCCACATCTTTATATGCTGCCGCATTTTTTACCATCGCTTCAACCAAACGAGTAGGCTCTGCCGCTGCATGTGCAAACACAACTCTGTCGCCTGACTTTATCTGTTTTACTGCTTCTTCTGCCGAACACTTCCTACTTTCGTAAATCTTTTTCCAATCCACTTTTCTTATCCTCCAATATTTATCATATTTTCTATGCTTTTCGATATATTGTTAATTCCTGCTTCTTCCCACATTTTTAACACGCCTTTTTGTGTGCTGTATTGGTTATGTGAGGCGCAGCAATTTGTGCAACCGCCGATGACTAAAATCACATCGTAATCTACGTTTTCTTTTGCATAATCAAAATCAACTTTATCGCGAAAAAGGGCTTTTATTTTTTCCAGTGCTTCCCTCCGCTCATATCGCGGATTGCAACCGCCACAAAACTTTACACCACAATACAAAGGTATATTTGNATNCATATTTGCATCTCACTTGCCTGTTTTTTTACAAAATAAGCCGCCAAGCAATCTGACGGCTTATTCACTTTTTAAATGTCTTATTTAATTCCTGCAATTTCTTTTGCAAGTTTTTTCTTGCCTTCAAGATTTCCTTGGCGAGCGATCATAACTCTTTGCGCCTGAGGAGAACCTGCTCCATGTAGAGACTCCGTTCTGTATCCTACCGCTGCTGATCCTAAGCAAATATTTTCAAGGAATCTCATGATTCTCATTCTGTCTTCTGTAGACCCTACTTTTGTTCCCACAAAGTATTTGTTGCAAACATCACCGATAGTTTCGCCATTGGATCCTACAACCAAATCCGATTTAAAATCTTTTTCTGATGGTAAAGTAACAACCAAACCGCCTGCAATATCTTCTGCAAGTCTTGTAATTTCGTATGGGAATCTTGTAACGTTTTGTTTACATACATTTGCAAGCAAAAGGTCAATCTGATAAACACCTGATTCTGTCGGATATCCTTCCGAAGAACATGCAATGCCGCAGCAATACAGCGTTTCATTTAGGTGCGTCATTTCGATAAGTTTATCTTTAATATGAGAAACTTTGCTTGTACCGTTGTAATCTGCCGCAAGTGCTGCCGCTCCGATTATAACATCGCCAACGCCGACTTTACAGCCGCCGTATGATTGTCTGTGATATCCCGCAAATCTTTCTACTAACATTCCCGAGAAGTCAAATTCTCCGCACATATAAATGTTTTTGTTCGGAACGAATACATTGTCAAATACGACAAGAGCTTCTTGACCGCCATATTTGTTGTTTCCAAGGTCAATATCTGCTCCTTCTTCCAGTTTTCTTGTGTCGCATGATTGTCTTCCGTAAATCATAAACATTCCTTCAGCATCCGACGGAATCGAGAAAGAAAGTGCGAAATCTTTGTCGTCAGGTCCCATTGCAACCGTTGGCATAACAAGATGCTCATGAGAGTTAATTGAACCTGTCTGATGCGCTTTAACTCCTCTGACAACAATTCCGTCAGCTCTTTTTTCAACAAGATGTACATACACGTCAGGGTCAGGTTGTTGTGATGGAGAAAGGCTTCTGTCACCTTTTGTATCTGTCATTGCACCATCAACCGTCAAATCGTTTTCTTGAACGTACTTCATGTACTCAATGAAATTTTGATGATAATTCGTTCCGTATTTCTTGTCAATTTCAAAAGTCGTCGAATATACCGCATTAAACGCATCCATACCTACACATCGTTGGAAACAAGACGCTGTTTTTTGACCTAATAAACGTTGCATTTTGATTTTTTTCACAAGATCTTCTGCACTTTGATGTAAATGTGTAAATCTGTTTATTGTTTCGCCTGAGAGGTTTGATTTTGCCGTCATCAAATCCGCATATTCCGGACTATGCGCCAAATCATATGTTGCTCCGATGCAGTCAATCGACGGCCTAATTATCGGATGATCCACCCAATTTTCAACCTTCTCGCCAAACATATAAACTCTGGTTTTCATTTTTCTTAAACTTTCAACATACTCCGCACTTGTCATTAACATAATAAAACCACTCCTTATCGTATAAATAATATTGTAACTTGTAATTAATAGCTCTTATTTTTCCAAAAAGCGTTTTGCTTCTTCCATTAATTCTTCGCTTACGGATGTGTCTAATATAACATCGTCAACACCGTCGCAATTATCCATAATAATTTCTCTGACTACATTTTGTAGTGTCATTTGTGCACCCGGGCATGAAGCACAAGCACCTGTCATTCTTATTTTTGCTATTTTATCTTCAAAGCTGACAAGTTGTGCGCCGCCAAAATGGTCTGACAAAATCGGATTGATTTTCTCTTCCAAAGTTTGTTGGATTTTTTCTTTCATTTCTTTCTCCCATATTTTTATTTTTTTTTGTCAATCTCTATTTTTTTCATTTCTTGCAAATCTCTTAAAGAAATTTGATAAACATCACGAGAAACAAGACCATTTCACAGTCACCCTACATTTTGCTCTTGTGCCTGTATAAGGTTTGTTTGCAAATCTCTTACAAGATTTGAACAAGACCATTATACCTGTTAGAATTTCAAGTTTCAAGTGTTTTGTCAATAAAGTTAAATTCGATATTGTGAGATAATTTTGCGCAGACATACACGGGGAATTACAGGCAATTTAACCCCAAATTTCTTCGTCTGTAGGTATATATTTGTCTGCCATATAGTATGCGATTCTTGAAACATTGATTAAGTGTTTGTAATCGAGATTTTCGGAAATACTGTTATGTCCCCATGACCCGCAGCCTAACGTGTTGGTAGGTGCAAGACCGTTATACAAGCTGCCGCCCGCATTTGTTGCGCAGCATTGGTTAACTACAATTCTTGATACACAAACTTTTTCCCCTACATACTCAATATGCTCCTTAGTGTTTGAGTGTATCGCAACGCTGTGGCCTTTTCCTTCAACTTCCAGATTTTGAATTGCGATGTCCACCGCTTCTTCAAATTCGTCGTAAGTATATACAGACAAAAGCGGGCACATTTTTTCTTTTGAAAGAATATCCGCTGTGCCTACCCCGTCAGCAACTGCAACTAAAACTTTTGTGTCATCAGGAACACTCAGATTTGCAAGAGCCGCAACATCTTTTGCCGACTGCCCTATCGCATGTTTGTTCATAACTCCATCCACAAAAACAGCGTTACTTAAAATCTCTTTTTCATTTTTGTCTCTTATTACATAACCGTTGTTTTGTTCGAAGGTTTTTAGAACTTCTTCAAGTTTCTCTTTCGGGCAAATAACTGTTTGCTCTGCTGCGCAAATAACCCCGTTGTCAAATGCTCTGCCCTTAACAATTTCAGGAATTGCCTTTGCTATATCTGCATCTCTGTCAATAATGCATTGTACATTTCCTGCTCCGACTCCGAGTGCCGGTCTGCCTGAACTGTATGCCGCATGTACCATTCCCATTCCACCTGTTGCAATTACCGCATCTGCCGAAGATATGAGGTTTCTTGTGTTCTCCCTGTTTTGAATGCCGACTATTTGCACTAAATGTTCGGGAACGCCCAACTTTGCCAACTCTGCATTTATCATTTCAACAGTTTTAGTGCTGACCCCTAACGCCTTGTGGTGAGGCGTGATAATAATCGCGTTGCCGCCTTTAACTGCAAACATAGCATTACCCATAGGCGTTACGCTTGGATTTGTCATCGGAGTTATCGCGGCAACCACCCCAAGCGGTTTCGCTATTTTGATTATCCCCTCAGCTTCGTCTCTTTCGATTATGCCTTTTGTTTTTTTATCTTTTAGATTGTTCCATATCATTTTGGCTTTGTTTTTATTTTTAAGAATTTTATCCGGAACATTTCCTACGCCTGTTTCTTCCACTGCAATTTTCGCCAGATATTCTGCATTGTCATATACAACTTTACCGATAGCCCTTACTGCTTCATCAATTTTTTCCTGCGAAAACGTTTCAAATTCCGCCTGAGCTTTGCGCGCTCTTTCTATGTATTTGTCAATATATGCTTTGCTGTCAAATTCCATTTTCTAAAATCCCCCTGCTAGTACTATTACTACTTGTTGCTGCTGCTTTACTCTACTATTACCACTGTGGTTACTGCTGCTTTACTATCAAATTCTGTCTCTTGCTATTTTTATCCGGCTAAAAACGTTAGTGCTTTTTCTAAAATGTGCGGAGTATGCCCGCTTGTTTTTTCGCAAGCCTCCCGGAAATAGTCTCTAAGTTGACCCCTGAAATCAGGATGCGCACATTTTTCAATAATCAGCTCAGCTCTTTTGCGCGGTGCCAATCCTCTGAGGTCAGCAAGTCCGTGTTCGGTCACAACAACCATCACATCATGCTCCGTGTGATCCACATGAGACACCATCGGCACAACTGTTGAAATTGTCCCTTGCTTTGCTGTTGACGGACAGGCGAAAATTGTCAAAGCTGCATTTCTTGCAAAATCGCCGGAGCCGCCGATACCATTCATCATTTTTGAACCCCGTATATGGGTCGAATTTACATTTCCGTAAATATCAAATTCCAAAGCTGTGTTTATTGCAATAAGCCCGAGTCTTCTTGCAACTTCCGGATGATTGCTGATTTCCTGCGGTCTTAAAATTATTTTATCTCTAAAAAAAGCGATGCCTTTTTCAAAAGTTATATATGCTTCAGGCGACGGGCTAATGGAAGTGGCCGAAACCATATCAATTTTCCCCATGCGAAGAAGATCAAGCATTGCATCTTGAACAACCTCCGTATAACAGGTCATTCCCGTAAAGTCTGATTTGCCAAGCCCCTCAAAAACAGCGTTTGCAACACTGCCTACTCCCGATTGCAGCGGATTAAGATTTTCAGGCAAACGACCGGCATTCACTTCGCTTTTGAAAAAATTAATGATATGAGTCGAAATCTGTGCCGAAATATCATCTGCATCCTTAAGCGCACGAGTGCTGTCACGCTTATCGGAAATTACAATAGCACTTATTTTATTTGGATCACATTTAATTACAGGAGAGCCTATACGATCAGCAGGGTGCATAATCATAATAGGTTTTCTGTGCGGTGGCTTTTCCATCACAAAAATGTCTGCCATACCTTCAAGCAACTCAGGAAGAGTTACATTAACTTCAACGATTATCTGTTTGGCACATTCGGCAAACGTCGCCGCGTTGCCTATTGCTGCCGGCGGAACAATATATCCTTCTTCTGTGATTGCTGCTGCTTCAAGAATCGCAATGTCGGGTTTCGGAAGTGCCCCGGTTTTGATCATTTGAGCAGTATGCGACAAATGCATATCAGTATAATCAATTTCATTGCTGTTAATGGCCTTGTTTAACGTATCATTTGTTTGGTACGGCAACCGCATATAAAGCATGTTGTTCTCGCTCCACAGCTCATCAAATTCCGGTCCGATAGATGCACCTGTCTGCAGATAAAACTTCATCTTTTCGCCATTTTTGACACGCTCTGCAACTGCTTGCGGTACTACTTTAGGATAACCGGTCGGCGTAAATCCGCTTGCCCCGATTACCATGCCGTCTTCAAAAAGCATGGCTGCTTCTTTCGAAGTTTTTATCCGTGTGAGTAGTGCTTTGTTTCTTATTCGTTCGCTTACTTCTTTATTGTACTCCATACTTACCCCCCGTGTTATCTTATTAAAACACTTAATACACAAATCCTCTGGCTTTCGATATGCGAGTTATCAAAATAAATCGGATTGCGTCACATCTTTTTCAATTGTATACTGATATTGTATCATTAATATCATGAACAAAAAAGACCTCGGCAACATTTTTTTAAATAATCTTTTGTTATTTGTGTTACAATAGCGTTAGTATCTGTCTATGCAGACGGTGAATTGAATTTGATAAGGAGTGTATGATGTGATTCGTTATGATCAACATCGTATGAAAAGTTTATGAAAAAATGCCATATTATAACCGCCTATATTGAAGGGAATCTTACCGAACTTTTGCTTTCGGATGCTTCAAATTTCATCATCTGCGCCGACGGCGGGTATGAGATAGCACTGTCAAATGGCATAAATCCACATCTGGTTATCGGTGATGCCGATTCCGGTGTAATGTCAGCTATACATAAAAACGACGCCGAGCCTAAACCTGGCAATGCAAATTTCAGGATGCCGGAATTTATTTACTTTGAACCTCAAAAAGACGTATCAGATACATTTTTGTGTGTGAAGCATGCGATTAACCTCGGCTTTGAATCAATTGAAATCATAGGCGGTATCGGTGGCAGATTCGATCATACAATCTCAAATATCCAAACTATTGCTCACTTTTCGTCTCAAGCAAAAACAATAACGATGATTGACGAAAAAAACTTCATCACCGTTGTCGAAAATTCATCTGTCTCCCTGCAACCAAAAGCCGGGTTTTCAATTTCGCTATTTTCTATTTCAGACATATGCAGCGGTATAAATACAACCGGGCTTCAGTACTCGCTCAAAAATGCCACGCTCAAAAACTCGTACCCTCTCGGACTTAGTAATGAATTTACAGATGCCGAAGCAACCATCGAGGTAACACAAGGTAAACTGCTTGTTATCATGTCACAGAATTAATGTCTTTTCATGATAAATTTATAGCAAACTCGTGACATTTTAATTACACTTCGTGACAAAATCAACACAAAGCAGAAATTGTGTGATATAATTTTCTAAATAGTTGATTTCAGGCAAAATCCGAATTGCGTATTTAAAAGGATGGTAATGCCTATGCGAACGGAAAACGCATATAGCTTGGATAGAAGTAACTTAATGAAATACATGTTATAACAAAAGAAAAAAAATTTTGGAGAATTAGCAAATGAAAAAATTTATATCGGTATTGCTTGTTCTAACGTTAGTGTTGGGCATGGGCATATTTACTTTTTTGACTGATGACCATGATATCGAAGGTAATGGTTTTGACTTTGACGTTCCTGCAAGACTCCAACAAGTGGAATTTGATTCGAATCTTATTGCAGCCGGGGGACTCACAGAGGAAGAGTTGACAAACATATGGGCTTCTTTTAGGTATGATGAGGCTTTGCCGGAAGATGTGAGGAATAACATTTTAGACGCTCGTGTTGTGCTCGCGTTTCGAGAAAACTGGTCTGCTAGTGCTGTTTTTATTATCGGCAACAACACACTAGAAGTTACTCCATATTGGGCTTCTATTTTTCCTTATTGGGATTATCAACAGATACAAGATCATAAAATCTCTATTGAGCAAACAACCAACACGTGATAACATTTTAAAAAAACAGGACAGTGGCAAAAGTTCGATGCTTTTGACGCTGTCCTGAATTATTTTGCCGCTGTCCTGTATTGTTTCGATTTCGGTTGTGTGATCGATTATTTGTTTTTAAAGACTGCAGGCCTTTTTTCAAGGAAAGCAGTCATGCCTTCTTTTCGGTCTTCCGAGCCGAACGGTGTAACAAGTGCCTCGATTTCCAATCTGCTCGCAGTTGGCATGTCAAGGTTTATTCCTGCGTTGATTGTTGTTTTTGCAACGGCTATCGCAATAGGTGCTTTTTCCATTATTGTCTTTGCAACTTTTTCTGCTGTGGCGATAAGTTCTTCAGCAGGGACTACTTTTTCTGCAAGCCCTATCCTGCATGCTTCGTCTGCACTTATCATTTCACCCGTCATAATAAGGTATTTACCCATGCCTTCACCTACAAGGCGCGGAAGTCTCTGTGTGCCGCCAAATCCCGGGATAATGCCGAGATTTACTTCCGGTTGACCAAACTTTGCTTTTTCTGATGCAATACGTATGTCGCATGCCATTGCAAGCTCACAACCACCGCCAAGGGCAAAACCGTTTACTGCGGCAATTACAGGTTTTTCTATTGATTCGATAAGATTAGAAACATTGTGCCCCTTAATCATCATCTCTTTACCTTCAAGCATATTAAGTTCATTCATTTCTGCAATGTCTGCGCCTGCTACAAAGGCTTTACCCTCACCTGTTAAGATAACGGCACTTACTTCTTTATCGCCCTTTATTTCGCTAAATACCGAATACAGTTCGTCCAAAAGCTCGCTGGTTAACGCATTAAGTGCCTGTGGGCGATTTATCGTTACGTAAGCGATTTTACTTTTTACTTCATACTTAAGATTTTTGTACATGTCAATTTCCTTTCTGCGTGTTTTAACTTTCTTTGTGTTTTACTTTCTTTACTTTTAACTTTCTTTACTTTTAACCTTCTTTGCTTTTAAATCAATTCTGCTCACTATTTCTGAAACAATTTGTTCCACATCTTTTTTCTCTCCGTCTATTATAATGTCTGCATATTTTTCATATAAAGGAATTCTCTCGTCGTAAAGTCCACCCAAAGTTTGCCCTTTTTCTAAAATTATCCCACGGGTTTTGATATTATCAAGTCTGCTTTTTATCGTGTCATAAGACAACTTAATATAAATAATCTTGCCTTGTTCTTTAAGATTTTTCATTGCACTTGGATAATATATTGCGCTGCCGCCTGTTGCAATAACACAATTTTCACTGCGAAACCCTGAAAGAATCTTTTCTTCAACCTCTTTAAAATATGCAAGCCCTTTATAATCGATTATGTTTTGGAGTAGTTCACTTTCAGATTCTTGAATCAAGATATCGGTATCGACAAAATTTTTACCTGAAGTTTTTGCAAGAACTACGCCTACGGTACTCTTTCCGCAGCCCGGCATTCCTATCAGTGTAACATTATTCATGAAAACCGACACCCCCAATTTTCCTATAAATAAGCAGGGTCAAAAACACCCTGCTTTTTTGTGTCAACTTTATCTCGCGATCAGATTTTACTTCTCGCTGTCTTCTTCAGCCGTTTCTTCTGTTACCGCTTCTTCCGTGCAAACTGCTTCTTCCGTGCAAGCTGCCTCTTCCGTGCAAGCTGCCTCTTCCGTGCAAGCTGCCTCTTCCGTGCAAACTGCTTCCTCCGTGCAAACTGCTTCTTCAGTGCAAGCTACCTCTTCAGTGCAAGCTGCCTCTTCAGTGCAAGCTACCTCTTCAGTGCAAGTTGCTTCTTCAGTGCAAGTTGCTTCTTCAGTGCAAGCTACCTCTTCAGTGCAAGCTGCCTCTTCCGTGCAAGCTACCTCTTCCGTGCAAGTTGCTTCTTCCGTGCAAACTGCTTCCTCCGTGCAAGTTGCTTCTTCAGTGCAAGTTGCTTCTTCTGTGCAAGCTGCTTCTTCTGTGCAAACTGCTTCTTCCGTGCA
>JGI20163J15578_10000459_pt1 | contig 16832 bp, 14 predicted proteins | sample TergutCu122P1_FD_15578 | JGI IMG/M metagenome (IMG submission 15578)
CTCTATGCAGTTTTGGCCGGAGGGATATGGGGAATGGCAGACTGTGAAGGCTGCTACTGCAAAATTTGAAGGTCATCAGTGGCCGCGGAAACCCCTTTGGGGTTATGTCAACGAAGCGGATCCATACGTAATGGAAATGCAGATTGAAGCCGCCACAGACCATTCGGTAAATGTATTTATTTATGACTGGTATTGGTATGATCGCAGACCTTTTGCTGAATATTGCCTCAACAATGGTTTTCTTAAAGCAAAGAATAACCATAAGATGAAGTTCTATCTCATGTGGGCCAATCACGATGCCGTAACTTTGTGGGATAAGCGTATCTCTCACCTATATGACAATGTCATCTGGGATGGCGGGGTTGATGATAAAGAGTTTAAAATAGTGACCAAGCGGGTTATCGAATCCTATTTCAAACAACCAAACTACTACTGCATCAATGGTTGCCCGGTCTTTATGATTTATGATACTCCTAATTTTGTTCGCGGCATGGGTGGTATCGAAGAAGCCAGACGAGGATTAGATCGCTTTCGAGAAGAAGTAATCAAGGCCGGATTTCCAGATTTGCATCTACAAATGACGATGTGGAGTGAAACCTCTCTAAATATGTCCGGGGTAGATGGCGGACGAGATATAAATGCTTATGGGCTTATTGAGAAACTTGGATTTGACAGTATTACCCACTATCAATTTGTACATTTCACAAATATTGACCGAGATTACATGGATATCCTCAAAGATGTGGGCGCAGAATGGAAAAAAATCGAAAAGAAAGCCGGCGTTCCCTATTACTCACATATATCAGTAGGTTGGGATAATAATCCACGTTTCAAAGAATTTCGTCCCGGTATTGTGAAAAATAATACGCCGGAGGCATTTGAACAGGGACTTCGAATGGCGAAGGATTATGCTGACGCTAGGCCATCCCAACCAAAGTTAATTACCATCAACAGTTGGAATGAGTGGACCGAAGCAAGCTATCTACAACCGGATGACTTATACGGGTACGGAAACTTAGAAGCAATAAAAAAAGTATTTGGCTAGCATAGAGCGTTCTAAGTCGTCCGACCGAAGAGTCACTCCGAAGGCAGAGCAATTCATAATCTTATTAAATTAGCTTTATTAAGAGGTGATAAATGGAAAAAAACAATTATATAACCGATCGCGACCGTTTTCTGGCAGTTATGGAATATCATTCCGTTGATAGAGTGCCCAATCATGAGGCCGGGGTATGGGTTCAAACTAAAAATCGCTGGATTGCGGAGGGTTTAAATGAAGTGGATTTTCGCTGGGATTGGTTTACCGGAGAAGATGTGCTTGGACTTGATCCTCGCGAATTTATTGACGTCAATTACGGCATGATTCCACACTTCGAATACGAAGTATTAGAAAGTGACGGTAGGCATGAGATCTTCCGAGATACAAACGGCATTACTCGTAAGGCGTTAATCGAAGGCACGGCTGGCGGCATGCGTTCATGTATGGATGAATATCTCCGTTTTCCGGTCGAAAATCGAGGTGATTTCATTGAACTAAAGAAAAGATTCACCGCCGGACTTGGACGTCATCCGGTGGGATGGCGAGATTTACATCTTCCCCGTTGGAGAAATCGCGACCACGTACTGATATTGGGTAGAAACTGTAGTATCACCGGTTTTTACTGGCGAGCGAGAGAATGGATGGGAACCGAGAATCTTAGTTATGCGTTTTATGATCAACCGGAGCTTGTCCATGAGATGATGGAGTTTATCGCCGATTACATCATTGAAGTATCCAAGCCGATTCTGCTGGAAACCGATGTGGACTATGTTATGGTCAACGAAGATATGTCGATGAAAAATGGACCCCTGATGAGTCCATCTCATTATCGTGAATTTATCTTCCCGCATATGCGAAGGCTTTCCGATTTCTTCAAAAATCATGGAGTTCGCTATGTCATGGTTGATACCGATGGTAATTGCGAAGCACTACTTCCGCTCCTTATGGATGCCGGGGTAGATGGTATTTGGCCATTGGAACGAGTCGCTGATATGGATCCCATTCGGATTCGTAAAGAGTTTGGCAAAGATCTTCGCTTATGGGGCGCAGTGGATAAAATGGAGGTTGCCAAAGGACCGGAAGCTATCGAGCGACATCTTGCTGAATTGGTTCCACTCATTGAAGAGGGAGGATTCATTCCGACTATTGATCATGCGGTTTCACCGGATATCTCCTGGGAGAATTTTCAGTACTACATGAAAAGAAAGAAAGATTTATTGTGCGGCAAATTTTAGTTTTCTCTAAACCTTTATTAGGATTTGATTGTTTATATATATCCTCGTACGTAGCGGTGAAATTCTCCTGCCAGAGAACTTCACCGCCATCACTTCTTAGAATTGCATTTTTCACTCGCTCTCTTTTTGTCATGTAAGTTATGCTACTCTCCTAATTTCCCAAATCTCGCATTAATCGCTAGCGCCGGGTCAATCGGTACGGGAGCCGGAATTGTATCTTCCGGTACATCGATGTAAGGTACCGGTTTTAGTTTTTTGCCCTCAAACTGAGGTAACCATTTTGCTTGTGCTTCCAGCATCTCTGCGACCATGTCACGGGTTTGTTTCAAATCAAGTACTGATGATGTTAGGGGATCCATCGCGATTGCCCAAAAGGCCAATTCCGGATCACCCAAAAGGCCCGCTTCTGCTGCTAATCCTTGCACCGTTAAGTTGCTCTGATTTAGAGCTGCCAAATGAGGTGGTAATGCTCCCACCACAAAGGGGTGAAGCCCTTCTTTATCGGCGTAAACCGGTACTTCAACAGTTGCATCCTGTGGTAAATTCGTAATGTAACCGTCGTTTTTCACATTCCCATTAAAGCGGAATGGTTCCCCTGTTTCAAGAGCCTCGATGATATAAGAGCAGTACTCCTTACTACGGGGCTCTAAAATTCCACTTTCAATCGACAACACATCTGTCTTCTCAAACTTCTCTTGTACCATCACAGAGAAATAATAGTAGGCGCCGGTTTCACCGCCAAAAGCCGGTTCATCACAGTAGCGATCTAACGCCGCTTGGTTTTTCCTAAACCATGGTAGATACTCACTCAAATGCCCGGTCGATTCCGTCATAAAGTATCCGCAATGGCGCATCACTTCGCCTCTTACTTTTTCATTTTTGAAGTACTCCGGTTTTTCCATATTGCTCTTAAGAATGGGATACAAATCGCGCCCATTGTTTTCCAATTTTAAGAACCATCCCATATGGTTGATCCCGGCACACAGATAATCAATCTCATCTTTCGGCACATCCGTGTAACCGGCAATTAAATCTAATGTGGTTTGCACACCGTGACACAATCCGATCATCTTCATAGAAGTGCCTCGTCCGGCAATTGTACAAACAGTCCCCATCGGATTCACATAATTCAATACATAAGCATCCGGACAAAGTTCAGCAACATCCTCTCCAATGCTCTGCATAACCGGTGCTGTGCGTAGACTCCGAAATACCCCGCCGGGACCTAAAGAATCGCCAATACACTGATCTACACCATATTTCATGGGGATTTCATAATCAATCTTATAGGCATCCAAACCACCGATTTGGAACATCAAAATTACATAATCAGCCTCTTTCAACGCTTCCCGACGATTGGTAGTAATTGAGACCGTGGCATCCAGATCATTTTTTTCGATTAGTTGGTCGGCATAGGTCTTCATATTTTCCAACTTCCATAAAGTAGGTCCCATCAACCGATAGTTTGAACCGGCCAATACCGGTGTTGCAAACATGTCGTTTAACAAGGTTTTACAAAAAACAATACTTCCTGCTCCAATAATTGCAATGTTAGCCATATCTATTCTCCTTCTCTACCACGAGCATTCTCGTAAACTCCCTTGCGCGCATCATTGTGCCTGAACTTCCGAGAGTACTCGTTACTTATGTTTAAAGCGACCTGTTATTTTGTATAATTAATATAATCAATCGAAAGCGCCAAATCTTTTACTGCTTCATCAGAAAGGCAAGGGGCCGGTTGTACTCCCCGAACCGCTTTCGCAAAACGATCCGCCTGATTACGCATTGCGCATACATTGGGCAAGCGAGGTGAAACCTGTACGCCCATTTCCTTACTATTGTCAAAGTATGTCACCTTTCCGGCCTGTTGCGATGCCAGAGGCGCCGGGAAGGCAATTTCAATCCACCCTTTTTCAAAGGTGACTAAGATTTTCTCTTGCCAATCATCGGTCGTTTCATAAGCTGACATTTCGATTACACCACATACTCCACTAGCACTTTCTACTGCTAACATAACCTCCGATTTGTCGACAAAGGTTAATTTATAATCTTCACCAAACATATACCGCATGTAATTCACCTGATGGATGTAATAGTTTACGAATTCAACCAGGCGATCATGCGTGGCGGCATCAAAACCTAGTGCCGGAGCTTCCGGTGCAAAATTCTTAGGAGTCTCATCAGTGAAAAGTTCACCCTGCGCACCACCAATCCAATCCCCGGGTGGCATCGAAATACGGACATATTTCATCTCTCCCACTTCCCCGGAAGCTTTCCATTTTTCAATCAAAGAAATCGCATACTCGGTTGCCGGGTCAGAACGTTTGTGGTATGCCACCATATGAAATACATCATTTTCAGCGGCCAGAGTAGCCAGCTTTTCTCCATTTTCCGGGTAGATACACAACGGTTTTTCGGTCAACAGATATTTCTTTGCGCGTAGAATATCCGGAACCAGGTTTACGTGATTGCTAAAATGTTGTGATGCCACCACCGCTTCAACCTCCGGATCAGCAAGAAGGTCTTGGTAATCTGCATATACCTTAGGGACACCATAACGTTTTGCTATCAGTTTCGCCTGTTCCTCTTTTGTATCGCATACGGCTACTACCTCACAAAGATCAGATATCGCATAATTCTGTAAGTGAGCTAATTGACCCATATATCCACAACCAATAAAACCTATTTTTACTTTCTTCATCCTCTCACTCCTTCCTGCCTTTATGGCTTACAAAGCGACCTTATTCGTTGTAAAGTACATACAATCCTTCTTTACCCGGTGCCACAATATCCAATTTCCCGTTACCGGTTAGATCCGCCGTCCAAAAGTAAATCCCCACACCGGTACCACCATTTCGTGGATCGCCATACTCGATAATATGTCGATAAATTTCTGCTTTTTCCCGATTGAATTTATAATAGCATACAAAAGTATTCAGGTCATCCCCCGGATCATTGCCGTTGTGGGCCCGCCAACGTTTTCCGGTAACCAATTCTAACTCGCCATCGCCGTCAATGTCAACTAATTGCATATCATGATATTGTGACCAAGCTGCATCTATCATATGTTGAATCCACTTACGATTGCCGCTTTCATCAGTACTTTGCTCATACCAGAATAACCCGTAACCATGTCCATTTCCGACAATGATATCCATCTTGCCATCTCCATTCACATCATGCACAAGAAAAGGTACACAAGCAAGATAATCCATCGTTAATTCCGCAGAAAAATCCCATAAACCTGAATCCGGTCCGGCATCCGGCATATGAAGGATTCCGTGAACCAAAATAATCTCCGGTTTTCCATCTCCATCAATGTCACCAATCCCCAGCCCATGACCGGCTTCCTCCGTACCTAGCACATATTTCTCAAATTCTCCTGTCCCACGTCCATTTTCATCAGTAATTAATTTTAAATAAAATACCGGTTCGCCCGGACAGTTAGGAAAGATTTCCATCTGACCATCGCCATCAATATCATAGTAGCGAATTGTCTCTACATTAGAGGAATCACATATTTTATGCGTTTTCCATTCCCCATTATCCCCCGGATTTTCCCGCCAATATATGCCCTCGTCCCACCAACAACCGGTGATGATATCTAAGTATCCGTTGCCATTTACATCCATTGGATAGTCAGAAAAATCATATACATATTCATCCGCATAGGTAAGGTCACAAATCTTGTGTTTCACCTTAAAGTCAGGTCCCTGATACCAGTATTCGCCACATACAATATCAGCTATACCATCGTTGTTCACATCGAAAACACTGCACGCTTCACACATGTTTTCAATGTCGAGTAACACTTTCTTGAATTTCAAGCTAGCCATAGACTCCCTCCTTCTGTTACGAGCACTTAGCACATGTACTTTATGTGCTTACGTACGATACCCTTAGTTACCTTAAAGTATATCTTTGGGAAGTAATAAAAAAAATAGACAAATCGGACAAATTGATGTACAATCTTGACATGAACTAATGGAGATAATATTATGAATGATTTTTTATCGATTGGAATCTATTCTTCTGACACCGGGCATTATTTGAAATCGCATAAACATGACTTTTGGGAGCTCGTATATTACACCGAAGGCAGAGGAGTCAATCATATTGGTGAACAGAAAATACTATTTGAAAAGGGATGCTTAATCTGTCAGCCACCCGGCATTTTCCACCACGAGATATCAAAAGATGGGTTTAAGAACATTTTTCTGATGATTCGAGAGATGGACAATTTCGACATGGATATTCCCGTCTTTTATGACAGTGATTATGGTGAACTAGAACAGCTTCTGACGCAAATGTTATTTTGCTATCACTCTCGGTATAATAATTGGAATAGCATTCTCAAATCAACGCTTGTTCTTTTGAATGAATATCTGATTTCCAGACAAGCGCAGCGGAGAAAGAATCGTTACGTGGAGTTTTGTGAACATGCCATCATCGAGAATATATCAAATCATCAATTTTCACTGCCAAAAACATTGGACAGTATTCCCATGTCTAATACATATTTCATGAAATTATTTAAGAAAGAAATCGGCCATACGCCAAACACCTATCTCCAAATGAAACGAGTAGATCACGCCAAGCAACTTATGAGAGACGGCCGGATGGGTAATCTTCTGATAAAAGATATTGCCCGAATGAGCGGATTTAACGATCAATATTATTTTTCAAAAATATTCAAGAAACAAACCGGCGTATCTCCCAAACTATATTTAAATGATTGGCGCCAGAACAACGTTTTAACCAAGGAACCTCGATAAAGCTGACTAAGCGATAGGGCTTTATGCCCGGAAAGGTAGGATATTATATGCGCGTTTTACTTCTTGATCTAGATACTTTACGTCCTGACCATCTAGGATGCTATGGTTATCACCGCAACACTTCTCCAAATATTGATTCGGTGGCAGCACAAGGAATGCGCTTTGACCGCTATTATTGTCCAAACGCCCCCTGTCTCCCCTCCCGCGCCTCTATGGTTACGGGAATGTATGGCATCACAAACGGTGTTCTCGGTCACGGCGGCACGGCGGCTGATTTACGCATAGATGGGCCACAAGATGATCCGTATGGACGTGGGTTCACTAGCGTAGTTTCCCAAAACAGTTTGTTTTATCTTTTTAGAAAAGCCGGTTTAAAAACCGTATCATTTAGTACTTTCGCCGAGCGTCATTCGGCTTGGTGGTTTAATGCGGGATTAAATGAACAGTACAATGTTGGAAAATCCGGAATGGAATCTGCTGAGGAAATTATGCCATCAGTCATGGATTGGATCACTAGAAATGGAGATGATGATAACTGGATGTTGCACCTTAATTTCTGGGATCCCCATACCCCCTATCGGGCACCTGAGGAATTCGGTAATCCATTCTTAGAAGAACCTTTACCAAGTTGGCTAAATGAAGAAGCGCTGGCGCGCCACAAAAATCATATTGGTCCCCATAGTGCCATGGAAGTGAATATGTGGGATGATCAGGAATCAGACGAGTTTCCTCGTCACCCCGGAAAGATCTCTGACATGGAAGATCTTCGTCGCATGATTGATGGTTATGATCACGGCATTCGGTATATGGATGACAACATCGGACATATCTTTAACGCATTACGAGCCAAAAATGTCTTTGACGATTTGTGTATAATCATAACCTCCGATCACGGGGAGAATTTCGGGGAACTCTCCATCTATGGCGAGCACGCCACTGCTGATGATACTACCTGTCGTATCCCAATGATTATTCGCTGGCCGGACCGGGTAAAACAAGGAGTTGATACAGCTTTTCGAACAAATGTAGATCTGCTACCTACCCTTGCCGATATGTATGGATTGGAAAAATTTAAACGTTGGGATGGGGTGAGCTACTACGAATCCCTTGTAACCGGAAAATCTGTCGGCGGATATGATTCGGTAGTGCTGACTCAATGCGCTCATGTATGTCAACGCTCCGCTTTGTTTGATAACTATCTTTACATCAAAAGCTATCACACCGGTTATCACTTATTTCCGGATGAAATGCTCTTTAACCTAGTGACAGACCCTCATGAGCAGTTCAATATCGCTGCCGAAAACCCGGAAATCTGTCAGAAGGGTAAATCAATTATCCTAGATTGGCAGGATAAAATGCTTGACCGTTCTCCCCATCAAATAGATCCACTATGGACGGTAATGAAAGAGGGCGGACCACATCACGCGTATGGAGCCCTGCCCGCATATTTGAAGAGATTAAGAGAAACAAACCGAGAAGCGGGCGCCAAAGCGTTAGAGGAAAAGTATGGAACAAATGAAACGCCTTAATAATCGATGAACTGTTTGTGCTTATGGATTTACCATCACTCGCAACCCATTATGACCTTCGGCCACTTCAATTGCATGCAAAATCTCCTCCAAAGGAAACTTGTGCGTGATAAAAGGTTTCACATCAATTCGACCGCTAGCAATCAGTTCTACTGCGCGCGTATGATGAATAGGCATAGCACCGTGGGCACCGGTGATGAATAGTTCTTTATAGTGGATAATATTGGTATCTAATGTAACCAACGATGACCCTTTGGGTAAACCGCCAAAGAAATTGACACGGGCACGATTTTTCGCCATTTGGATGGCGTCTACTTGTGCCTGTGGCGAGGGGCAGGATGTAAAAATCACGTCGGCCCCTAAGCCATCTGTTTCTTCCAATACTCGTGCCACTCCATCTTCTTTTTGCAAGCAAATATATACATCCGCAATTCTTAGCTCTTCTGCCACCTCTAACCTACCGTTCGAGCGATTAATCAAAATCACCTTGGCCGCCCCCATTGCCTTAGCTACTCGACATAACATCATACCAATCGGACCGGCTCCAATCACCACAAACACATCACCCAGTTTCACCGGGGCTAGTTCTAAGGCATTGAGCACGCATCCCAGGGGTTCAGCCATCGCCGCTTCATCAAAGGTGATATGGTCCGGTATCTTTTGCACAGGACCATAATTTACGACCGTTTGATTTAATAGAACATACTCGGCAAACCCACCGGCGAATTGGTATCCCATAGCATAGTTAATCTGACAATTGTTCCCAATCCCGGCTTTGCAAAAAACACAGTCTCCGCAAGGAACATCGGCGCCAATAGCAATTCTATCGCCAATCACAAACTTGCTCACGTTTTTGCCCACCTGAACAACTTCCCCGGCAATTTCATGGCCTAAAATCTGAGGTGGTTTTACGCGTGCGTTTCCACTATGGAAGATTCGAATGTCACTGCCACATATCGCACACGCTTTCACCCGCACAAGGACACTATTGTCATCACAATCCGGCGTTTCCACCTCCCGTACCACCATTTTATCTAGATTTTCATATATTGCTGCCTTCATCTGTTTAATCCCTCCTAGGGTAATGAGAGCTCTCGGAAACTCCCTTGCACGCATCTTTGTGGCTGATTTTCCGCCAGTTGCCAAGCGCAAATTTCTATGCATTTGCAGGAGTTTCCTATTTGTCGGGTGAATCCTATAATATAAACATTACTTTATTAAAAAACTCTTTTCTATCATTCATCATCTTAAAGGCATCGTTACATTCACTCAGCTTATAACGATGACTTACAAGACAAGATATATCCAACTGCCTCATGAATAGAAGCACGGTTTCCCACGTATTATTACTCGTAGAGTAGCCGGAGTTCCACGTTCCTTTAAGAGTCAACTCTTTACGCAAAATCTCCCAATATCCTTTTTGCGTAAGTTCCATTTGCCGAAGCGGATTTCCCATTAGTACCACGGTACCAAAAGTTCTTGCGGTGAACATCGCTTGTTCTAGACTTGCACTTACGCCTGCTCCTTCGATTACAATGTCATATAATCCATCAATCTTAGTTGAAAATCCAAGATTCTCGACGAAGGCGATTTTTCTTTCATCAATATCGATCAGAGTAATTTCGGAAGCTCCTTTTAATCTAGCCCATTTGCCAATCATAATCCCGATCGGCCCGGCGCCAAACACGCATACTTTATCTCCCATTTTGAATTTGCTCTGCTCCAATGCGTAAAGAGCGACCGCACAAGGCTCTGCCATCGCAATCTCCGCAAAGGAAAGATTATCTGAGGCTAGTACAACATTCCATAGCGGCACACTGATGTATTCGACAAAACCACCATCGTTTCGTGAACCAAAATATCCATAATCGATACATTGGGCATAGTTGCCGGTTTCACAATTGACACATTCCAGGCAAGGAAGAAGGGGGAAAACCGTGCACTTTCTCCCAATTAACTCCGGTTCATCCGCTTCCACTATCTCGCCGGCGAACTCATGGCCGGGAATCGTGGGAAAATAGTATGTACCTTTGGTAAGGACTCGCGAAACATCACTGCCACAAATACCGGACGCCCTTATCTTAATAAGCACCTCTCCTGATTGTCTTACCGGTTTAGGCACCTCTTCATAACGCAAATCTCCAACTCCATGTAATACACATGCCTTCAATCTGTCACCCACCTTCGCCAGTAGTTTGCACTTTCCGCCAAATCCTGAATAATTCTAAATTCCGTATCCCAATGTTCGCGATGGCTAATCTCAAACATCAGGATGGTTTCCTCACAACCCGATTTGGCCAGCGCTTCCATCACCAGATCGCCCTGAATCAGGCCGCTCTTATTATATTCCTCAGTAAATGGGGAATGGTTTGATTTGTGAAGAACAGTTTGCTGGATATGGATAATGGGCGATACGGCCCCTAAATCTACAATCCATGGATAAGGATCGCGCTCATCCGGATGGGGAGCATGTCCGATATCCAAGCAAACTTCCATGGGTATGCCACAATCGGCATTGACCATATCCATCAGCCTTTTGCTCTCGCCAATCGTATTTCCCATTTCTCGTGGCACACTCATGGGCTCAAATATCAATTTTTCATACCCCAATTCCTTCGCATAAAATGATAATTTCTGCCATCCTTTTACTCCTTCTTCTAAAATGTAATCGTAATGATTTTCAAAAGAGTTAAAGGTCATAATTCCAAAGTGACTTCCGCCGGTTTTACACCCAAGCTTCGCCCCAATCTCAAACATTTTCTTGAGCCAATTCAGCCAGATTTCCCGTGCTTCTTTATCCGGGTTCAATAGATGGTTCACTCGTGTATAGGTGGATGTGAAGATACTATCGACCGTCAAGTCATAGCGCTTTATACTTTCGCGAATACGAGTAATCTGTGCATTAATGTACTCCTCCGGAAGAAATGGGTTAAGCAAATCCGCGACAAATTGGACACTTGATAACCCCAAATCATCCCGCACAATCTTTGCCCACACTTCCGGTTCTTGATATCTATTGGTGGCAAACCCCAAATTGGTACCTAATTTTATCTTCATCCGCATAACTCCTTTTGCGCTACACAACATCTAGATAGAAATTGTCTCTGGCAGTAAATTGACCGGATACTCGGAATCCGCTTGGTGCTACACACTTAAAGCGAGAAACATCTTTTGTCGGTTATATCAATTTCTGCAAGAATTGCACTGCTTTTCTAATATCTTCTTCAGGATAATCTCCTACTTCTCTTTCAATGGTTAGAAAACCGGAGAAACCAATTTGCTCTAATGCTGTTAGATAGGCCGGAAAATCAACTACTCCTTCTCCCAAAGGCACTTCTAAGAAATAATCATTNATATCCAGCCCACCATGAGAAGTCAAACCGTATACTACTCTTGGATCAGTCTTCTGTAGCATTTTCCCATCTTTCGCATGGGTATGAACAATGTAAGATGCCAGGTTAGCAACCGACTCTACCGGGTCTTCACCGATTACCATGACAAGGTTAGCGGGATCTAAATTTACCCCCATCCCCTTTTCACATTCTAAAGAGTCCAAAAATTCTCGCAATCTTTTTGCCGGCTCAGGACCGGTTTCAATCGCAAAATGAGCCCCTACCGACGCCGCATACAACCCCAGCTCTTTACAGGCTTTGTGCATAACTACTCGTTCGGGGTCGTCTTGTTGTTCCGGAACTACTCCAATATGTGTGGTAACAACGTTGCACTCCAAATCTAACGCCAGATCTATAATTGCCTTTGATAATGTAATCCGATCGGGATTTTTCTCCTCAACCCCAAATCCATGTCCGCCCGGATCGCCACAAAGCGCCGACACAACCAGCCCTTGATCTTTGATAAATGCCAGTAGATCCTTTCTTTGTTGCTTGGAAAGATTCTCCGGAGCCATCTCTCCTGATGTCGCATACAATTGAATCCCCTCTGCCCCTAATTCTTTTGACTTTACAATCCCTTCTCGCAAAGGTAGTCGTAATCCATCTGCCATAATTCCTATTTTAAATCTATTCATAACTATTACATTCCTTTCTCTGTTAAGAGCACTATTACGAACATTTAGTGTGTGTCCTTCATGCGCTGACGGGCAACGTGTCGTTGCTTTGCAATCGTGCTTTGATTGCTTAGCAAGGACGGTACCCGTAGGGTAAACGTATCGCCGCTATTAGTGAGGTTCTTTCGAGCCTTCGAAGTAATTATTCACTTTCGAAGACAATTTCTTGTCCCACATCAGACGAATCATATATCGCCTGCATAATTTTCGCCGTAATGATGACGGTGTCAATGTGACTGGCTAATTTCACTCCGGTTCGAGCGCTGTCAAGAAAACCATCAATCTCTGCTTGAAAACTTTCGCTTAAGTCTGTTCCCTGATAAGAGAAATCGGTCTCGACCAAAGCGCCATCCTTCGTCGAATAAAGAGTAAATGGCTCACCATAATCAAGCCTAACGCCGGCTTTTGTTCCCAAGAAATCCACAAACATTTCATCTTTACCGATATTTTGTGCCCAAGCGCCATTTAAGGTAAATGTTGGACCTTCGGTACGAATCAAAGCTGTCACAAAATCATCTACATCATATGTCCCACTATAATCCGGTGGCCCTGCCCACATCGAGGTATAGGTGTATTCCTCCATATCTTTACCTAACTTACAATGAGCCTTTCCGGATACTGTTTTGGGGAGGGGATCACCGGTACAATACATCACCAAATCCAGAAAGTGTACCCCCCAATCAATCATTACCCCACCACCGGCAATCGCTTTTGTGGTAAATGCACCGCCTAATCCGGGAATCGAGCGATGACTACGAAAAGATGCATAGACTTGATATACTTCTCCTAATTCACCGGCATCGATGAGTTTTTTGACTCGGTTTACCCCTTGTCGGAAACGATTGACCACGCCAATATTAAGGATTTTCCCGGTTTCATGACATGCTTTTTGCATTTCCAACGCCTCTGCATAAGTACGAGCCGCCGGTTTTTCACATAGTACATGTTTTCCGGCTTTTAAGCAATCAATAGAAATTGTAGCATGAACATGGTTTGGGGTACAAACAGATACCGCCTCAATACTTTCATCCGCCAAAATGGCACGATAGTCTTCGACTGCTTTTCCGCACCCATAATTAGCTACCGCCGCGGCCGCACGCTCGGGGATAATATCACAGAAATATACAATCTCACAACTTTCATTAGCCAAATATGCCGGAATATGAGCTGAATTGGCAATGGTTCCACAACCGATAATCGCAACTTTCATTTTTGACATGTTTTTTCTCCTATTCTAATAAATGGTTTTTATATCGTAACCCAGGTTCCCGGGGTACTGGCAGCTTTTATAGATGCATCTAGCATTGACATAATATCCCATATTTCCTCTTCTGACACAGGCGGGATACCTGTTTCAAAGAATTTGAGTAAGTCCTTGGTAAACTCGATAAAATACTCTGACACTAGGGTGAGATCGTCACGACTCCCATCGGCATATCGTACAATCGTATGGAAATCATGCTCCCATCGTCCATAATTCACCGCTGCTCGGCGCTTATCGGAATATTCAAATAGAAGTATTGCCTCATCGGGTTCTCCCAGGGCCGTCACCTGACAGGCTTTCCCCATCATCATATATAGCGGTTCCAACTGATGGATGATATAGTTAGTGGTGCCTGAGCCGCGACTATCCACCATCACAATATCTTTTCCCATACATCCCTTTATCTCCTTAGCATAGCGAAGGGCCGAGCAGGTGTAATAGGGCGTTTGTTTTACATTTTCCATAATTTGCTTGGTATCGGTTAAACTCAAGGCAAAAGTCTTATCCACATACGTTGGTTTTCCTGACATTAAGGGCAGGCGGCACAAGTCTACGTGACGCTCAGGGTTGTCCGGCGACAATACAATTAAGAAATCGCTCTTTTGAATCACTTCTTCGATGGACCCACACAACTCAATCCCCAGCTCCTCACTCCACTGTACATTGGTCTTACCATTAGGGTTATCAATCTCACCCCATGCATAGCAAACCTTCATCGCTCCGTCAGATATTTCACTAATCCAAGCAGGGATATTATCGGCGTGCCACTCATGCAAAAAATAGTCTATAAATCCAATTTTCCTCATCTTCTCCTCCTCTTTCAATCGATTAGGAGGCAGCCTTTAGCCTCTCTACTCGCATAAAGTTCTTTGCTTTTAATATCGTAATCGCTTAGATTAATCCGGGGTGACTGTCAATCATATATACCATTCTCGTACCAGATATCGTGCATCATTTCATATCTTTTAAGAGCAAGACCGGTGTATGCACAGTTTGACGTGGAAAAGATATAACCATATCCAGGCATACCATCTGCCAAAGAGCGATTCACATCCTGAATAACCTCTTCATCTGTGCCGGTTTGTAAAAGGCCACAATTAACATTTCCAATCATACACATCTTGTGCCCGTACAATCTCTTAACTTCTGCAAGACTTACTCCCGCTTGCGGATCAATAGAATGTAATGCGTCCGGTTCGCATTCCGCAAGCTGATCGAGAATTGGCATAATATTACCGTCGGTATGCTTTATGCTGTAGAATCCTAGTTTTCGGTACTCTGCGATAAGCTCCTTTAGATAAGGGGTCACAAATTGGCTAAACGCCTCCGGGCTCATAAAAGGATTTGTGTTAAAGCAGTAATCAGCGCACAAGCCAAAACCATCTAATAGACCCGGTCGCTTGGCAAACACCTCGGCATATTTTACCATCTCTTGATTTCTTCTTTTTGCATCCTCTAGCAGCGCCTTTGGTTCTTCCATCATTTTCATCGAAAATTCAACCATTGAAGAGCCATCAGGGATGCCATAAGTCGAATCGCCGTGTAATAAAATAAAATACTCATCACCTGAAATCTCACGTATTTTCTCCAGAATAATAATTGTATTGGCAAGATCACTTGGATTTGGGTGAACGAAAATCGCACTGTGGTGATACCTCTTGGCTGTATCAATATATATATTTGCCATCTCGTCAATATGAAGATTTCGCTCGGTTCGGCTCATTTGATCCCATTGCCCGTAATGCCTTTGTGATGGATGAACCTTACCAAATGCCTCCATCGTTAAAAAAAATACCAGTTCAAAATGTGGCACGTGCCCGGTAATAGGCTCACGCCTTAAAGCCTTGATAAATCTTTCGCGGTTTGTCATTTTAATCCCTCTTTTCTCAAATGAAAATCTGTAACTGTTCAGGAGAGCAGTTACAAAAATCTTTCATAAACTTCACATTGTCCTAAAGATAGCACTAAGCGGAATCCTTGTCAAATGTTTCTAGTAAAAAATACATTGAAAAATTAACCAAATCGGGTTACAATGGTAAGGAGGGAAAGTAATATCAGTAGAAAACTGTGTTTTATAAGGGGAGAACTTTATGAAGATGAAACGTATATTTACAAAATTTTTGGCATTTGTTTCCATTTGCCTTTTTTTTGCATTTCCAACTTTAGCTACTGAACCGACGCTGGAAGAACAACGACAAGCGGCAGCTGAAGAGGCGACGCAACTGCAAAATGAGCTAAGCGAGCTGATGATTGAGATTGATTCTTTGGAAAATCAATTAATCGAAACCGGTGAGCAGATCATCCAAGTTGAGAAAGATCTGGTCGTTGCCGAAGAGGATAAAGAGCAACAGTTCGGCGCGATGAAATTGCGGATTGTCTATATATATGAAGCCGGCAATGCCTCTGCCATTGAAAGAATTTTTTCAGCCGGTAGTATTGCCGAATTTGTTATTCAGGTGGAGCATGTCCAATCGATGCACTCCCATGATCGAGATATGCTTGACAAGCTTATCGAAACAGTAGAGCAAATCGAAGATATGCAAGCATCCTTACTTGAAAAATTTGCCAGTTTAGAAGAAAAAAGTGAAGAGTATAAGGCTTATTCGGAAACCCTCATGACCTTAATCGAAACAAGGATGGATGATATTGCCGACTTAGATTTTCAGATTGCCGAAGCTGCCAGAATTGCTGCCGAACAAGCCCGTTTGGCGGAAGAGGCTCGTTTAGCCGAGGAAGCTCGTCTAGCCGAAGAAGCTCGCTTGGCGGAGGAAGCTAGGTTGGCCGAGGAAGCCGCCGGTGCAGAGAATGCTACCATTGCCGAAGGGGAAAGTAATGGGAGCGATTCTTACGGCGATGAAGCTGCCGCCCAAGCGCCTAATGAACCGGAATCACCTGCCGATACCCCTAACAACGCTCCTTCTGAG
>JGI20163J15578_10000460_pt1 | contig 16828 bp, 10 predicted proteins | sample TergutCu122P1_FD_15578 | JGI IMG/M metagenome (IMG submission 15578)
ACGACTGTGGCAAATATCCATGTGAATGCCCTGACTTGTGTGATGACTGTGGCAAGTATCCATGTGAATGCCCTGACTTGTGCGACGACTGTGGCAAGTATCCATGTGAATGCCCTGACTTGTGCGACGACTGTGGCAAATATCCATGTGAATGCCCTGACTTGTGTGATGACTGTGGTAAGTATCCATGTGAATGCCCTGATGTAGATAAGACCGCTTTAGCAGAGGCAATTAGGCAAGCAGAAGCAAGAGTACAGGCCAGGTATACCGCTACAAGTTGGACAACCTTCGCCACCGCCCTAGCAGCAGCAAGGGCCGTTTACGCAGACGAGGATGCTACTCAAGCAGAAGTAGATGAGGCTAGAAGCGCATTAATTGCTGCAATGAATGGATTAGTAAGGATTACTCCTCCTGTATGTGACGAATGTGATGAACACCCATGTGTGTGCCCGATTCGTGGACCTGCTGGACCTGCTGGACCTGCTGGACCTGCCGGACCTGCCGGACCTGCTGGACCTGCTGGAGTGCCTGGAGCACCTGGCGCAGACGGACGCCCTGTTCCAAAGACAGGTGATACTGCCAACATGAATCTATGGATGCTCATGATGACCTTAGGATTATTCGGTTTCATCTCTACGGGATTCTTTATGAAAAAAGATGAGCAAAGAAGGTTAAATACCATTAAAGGTGATATTGCCCAGAAGATAGGAATTGACTTCTAGGGCTCACGCNTCAGAAGCTCGTTCTTAAAAACATAAAAATCAAGGGGACTATTGGANAATCAAATCCTTAGTCCCCTATGCTTTTTTCTAGTGGTATCTTCTATTTTTNACAAAAAATCGATGCTACCCTTAAATCCCTAAGAGCAACACCGACCAAANCCGACTCAANTGTACATAAGTTTTGGTAAATTATTAAGGCACAGCATAGCAGAGCAATCAAACTACCAATTCCAATCCACCATCATCCCAGGTTCTACCTCTACACCCAGATAATAAAACATCTCCGAAACGGTTACCAACTGATACCCTCTTTGGATTAAGCTAGGAATCACTCGTTCCATGGCTTCGGCCGTGGAAGCTCTGGTATCATGAAGAACCACTACTGATCGATGACCGATTAATTCCATAATTGAATCATAAACCTCATCTGGGTCTGTGAGCATCCAGTCAGAAGGATCCACATTCCAATTAATAATGGAAAAACTTAATTCCTCAGAAACCTGTCTTACATTTGCATTGGCCGAACCATAAGGAGGACGATAAAATCTCGGGGCATCTCCAACTATAGCAGTAATGGCATCATGGGTTCTGGTGATTTCTGAAGCAATCTGGTCACTTGGCAACCGGTTGAAATTCTCATGAGACCAAGAATGCCCTAATATTTCATTGCCTCTTTGATGAGCCTGGTAAATGATGTCTTGATGTTGTTCTACAATACTGCCAAGTACGAAAAAGCTTGCTCTTGAGCGATAGTGTTCCAAAGTATCCAAAATGTCCATGGTATATCCAGAAGGCCCATCATCAAAGGTTAAGGCCACCATCGGTCGATTGGGGTCTATTGGCAACAATTCCCCTTGTGGCAGCTTCTGGTTCCTAAGATCCTTTCCGTGTCTGCCAAGGAGATATACCCTTAAAGAACCAGTTTCTCCATCTCCATTTCCCGTCTCCATGCTATTCATGGACAAATAAGTCAATTGACGAAGTCCAGTAGCCACTTCAAAAAAACCTTGACTATTTTGATGATTTCGCTCCCCAGAAATAAAACTATGGGTATTCCCCAACTCTAACACATCAACCACAAATTCTCCCCCATTTAACTCAGACTTGATTACTTTCCAGCCTTCTTCTGGTACGTCCATTCCAGACTCCGTGGCCGTTGTCCTAAGGGGTTGTAAAATCATCACCACCATTAATGACACCATTAACAATACATATTTTCTTTTTTTGTTCATTACGCATCTCCCCTATTTAGCGTGAGAAGGTTAAGCCAAAAACCGCCTTATTCTTCTCATCTTAACGATAGTTTTTCACTACCAAATCTACCGTTTTCTCCCCGTTCCACTCATTTGATTTTGGTGTAAATGTAATATCCACGTTCCCCTTATTTTGTAGATATTGACAAGCTTCTTTTACCTCTCCAAAATACACGCCCCTTAGAGTAATCCCATTGGCATCCCTCAGCTGAAAACTCAACACGTTCTCGTTTGCTCCTACCACCTTAGGATATAAAACCTTCACGTCCTTGGCGGCAAACAATGGAGTTTTATTTCCTTTGCCAAAAGGTTCTAGTTTTTTCAATTCATCCACTAGCTTTATACTAGCATACTGAAAAGGCAAAGTCATGTCAATAGATACTTTTTCTATTAGTTCCTCACTGGTCAAAGAACAATGTCGGTTTAACTCTTCCCTTAGAAGCTCCATCTTCTCTTCTGCTAGGGTTAGCCCAGCCGCCATTGCATGACCTCCAAACTTCAGCAATAGGCCACTGCACTTGTTCAGCTCTTCAAATAAGTCGTAGGCTTCTATTGAGCGACCTGACCCTTTCACTTCTTCTGGTTCATTGCCTGGAGTTAAGATAATCGTTGGCCGATAATACCTGTCCCTGATTCTGCCTGCAATAATTCCAGCAATACTTTGATGACAACCTTCTAGATAAACCACCAACACTTTATCACTTAACCAATCACTGCTTTCGATGATGCCAATGGCTTGATCCACTCCTTGCTGGGTTAACTCTTTTCGCTGGTCGTTTAATGCCTTTAATTCTATCGCCCTGGCCATGGCTTCTTCTGGGCTCTTTGCCCCTAGTAAGTCCAAAGCCTTTTTTGCGGTTTCCAAACGACCGCTGGCATTAATACATGGCCCTATCACAAAACCCAGTTGATAAGTGCTCAAGTCTTTTGGGTTAATCCCATTGACTTCCATTAATGCTTGTAATCCTAGATTTTTTGTTTCTTTTAGCATCTCCATTCCTTGCTTTACAAAGATTCGATTCTCTCCTCGCAGATCCATTACATCACCAATGGTTGCTAAGGCCACATTCTCTATTAAATAATCAATCTCTCTACCTTCTCGCCCCACCACTTCAAACAAAGTTTCCACCACTTTGTAGGCCACTGCTGCGCCACACAAATCTTTGAACGGGTAAGAACAACCCTGCTGATGTGGATTCACAATTCCATCTGCTGGTGGGTATATATACTCTCTTTTCACTACTTTACTATTCCCTGCACCTGATCCATCATCCGAATCTAATTTGCTGCCTGAACTCATGCCAAGCTTTATGTCATCTAGCCCTCCATCCATACCACTATCTACATCACCTACTCTAATATCAGATTCTACATCTACAAACGGCACTTGGTGATGATCCGTTACGATGATGGTTAGTCCCTTTGACTTTCCGTAAGCAATCTCCTCTATGGCAGCAATGCCATTGTCACAGGTGATGATAGTATCCACTCCATCGGCTAGTGCTCGGTCAATCAGCTGAACATTCAATCCATATCCATCGATCATTCGATTGGGAATATCCGTATCAACATGACCTCCTAAGCGTCTTATTCCTTCTTCCAAGATGAAGGTTGCACTGATTCCATCAATGTCATAATCCCCTATCACACGAATGAGAGCTTGGTTCTCAATCTTCTCTCTTAGAATCTCTATGGTCACGTCCATTCCTTTCATCAACATGCCATCCCCAAGATTTTCTAAAGTGCCATTCAGGTACAGTTCAATCTCATCTTCGCTAATTACGTCCCGATTGCGGATTAAACGTGAAAGGATAGGAGAGATGCTAAATATCTCTCCTATCCTGTTAAAATCTGCTTTTTTCGCAGCTATAAACCAATTTTCTTCTTTTCTCATGCTTCGTTCTTCCTAGCAAATTATATTTTAGGGTGAGAAGAATAAGCCGTGTTCGTCTAATTCTTCTCACCCTAAGTTCTCATTTATCGGTTCCTAGTCATCATCCTTACCAGCCAGCTTGGTCTTCATAAAGTAAAGTACCGCAGGAGCTACACATACCGAAGTATACACTCCAATACCAATACCAAAGATGAGAGGCAAGGAGAAGGCACGGATGGCGCTTACCCCTACCACATACAATACAGCAATGGTGACTACGGTACTGATGGTGGTGTAAATACTTCTGGTTAAGGTTGCACTAATACTGCTGTTAATGATTGCTCTGATGTCTGGATTCTTCCCTCTGTGTTGCAAACCTTCTCTAATTCTATCGAAGATAACAATAGTGGAGTTACTGGAATAACCAAATACCGTCAGCATTACCGCAATGAAGGTATTACCTACTAAGATTCTGGTTACGCCATAGAACACCAACACGAAGAGTACGTCGTTAAGAACGGAAATCACCATACTTCCTGAGAAACGTAAATCCTTGAAACGAATCCAGATATACAGTAACATCAACACAACAGCAATCAATAAAGCCATGATGGCATCGTTACGCATCTCTGCGCTAATGGTTCCACTAATATTCTCGGTGGAGATTCGGTCTTCGTATACCCCAAATTCCTCTCCAAAGAAATTAGCCATTCCTTCTCGTTGAGCCAACTCCAACAACGGAGTTCTGAAAATAATCTCATAGGAATCTGCCACCATCTGGAATTGAACGTCAGTGCTGCCAATAATGTTCTCAATCCCTGGAACAATGTCATTTTCCACTTCACTTAAGGTGAATCCTTCATGGAAGTTGACTTGGGTAGAACTTCCTCCAGCAAATTCTACGCTAAAATTCAAGAACCCTTCTTCACGACTGGCATTGAATCCCATAAAGGCAAATCCTGCCAAGATAATACCTAAAGAAATGAAAAGGTAAACCTTGCTTTTTGCTAGGAAGTCAATCTGCTTACGAGGCTTCAGTTCTCGAGAATAATACTTTTTATCTTTAAACCCAACACCATAAAATGCCAGCACAATCAATCGGGTTACCACAATAGCAGTAATGAAGGATAGGACAATACTTAAGGCCAGAGTTTGAGCAAAACTTCTTACGGTTCCACTTCCAAAGAACAATAGAATAACCGCAGCTATCATAGTGGTAATCTCTCCATCAATGATGGCTGACATGGCCTTTTTAAAACCGCTTCTGATGGCAGGCCGAACGGAGATTCCACTAGCCAGCTCTTCCCTTATTCTGGCAAAGATAATAATGTTGGCATCTAAAGCCATACCAATCCCCAGAACAATACCTGCAATACCAGGCATGGTAATGGTAAAATCGAAAAGATTAATCAAAATCAAGGTGGTGGAGGCATAGATAAGCAAAGCTATACTTGCAGCAAATCCTGGCAATAAAAACACCACACACATGAAGATCATAACAATCCCGATCCCAATGGCTCCTGCAATAATACTGGTGGCCACCGCCTCTTGTCCAAGCTGAGCTCCTACTACATTAGAACGCAACTCTTCTAACTCAAGGTTCAATCCACCAATTCGGATGGTAGATGCCAGATGTTCTGCCTGAGCAACGGTAAAATCCCCTGTAATCTGAGCTTGTCCATCTTGAATATGGGCATTTACCGTGGGAGCACTTACAATCTCTCCATCAAAGAAGATAGCGATGGATTCTCTTTGCTGCCATGCATGAAGAGTGGCCTCTCCAAAGGCATATGTACCTTCTCGAGTCAAGTTCAAACTTACTGCACTTTCAATTCTTCCAGTATGCTGATTCTCAAAAGAAGTAGCACTTGCGTTGGCAACATCCGTTCCCATTAACACAACATCGCCAGTTTCTATTAAATCTTCTGGCGGTCTGGTTAATTCAAACCCCTCTCCCGTCCACATAAAGTTAGGAGAGCCACCTTCGTCTCGCTCACGAATGAACAATAAGGAACCTGGTCGTCCTAATTGTTGAAGCACATAATTGGCATCGGTCACTCCAGGGATCTCAATGTTAATTCGATCATAACCCTCTTGAAAAACTGCAGAATCCGTACTAAATTCCTGAACCCTTTGTTGTAGCTTATAGATGGTATCCGACATGTCTTCTGCAGAAGGCCTGTCACCTACAGCTTGATAGGTGATACTTACTCCACCTTCTAGGTCCAACCCTAGATTGATGTTTCTAGCTGAACCTCCATGGTCTGGTCCCCAACCTGCAACGGCTGTAAACCCTAATAACCCTGTCAGGACAACGATCATAAACAAGGTAAATATTGCTTTGTTCTTTCTCATTGTTACAAATTCCTTTCTTCTTTCCTATCTCTTTATGGACAAACTTTCTTTGATTCCTTAAACTTCGACACTCCCAGTAGGTCAAACCCAATCCTATGGTTAGGGTATGGTGAGAAGGCCCGAACTCATGCGGTTTACAGTATCTTCTCATCCTAAATTTGCAGGGCAGATGCGCCCCTTTTATAGAAGTTCATTCTGTACTTCTACAAGCTATACGAACCACTCTACATCAAAATCAAGTTCGCCACCTCTAACATAATAGCACATTCTACTCTTTTTTGCTCCATTTTACAGCCAATTTCATAAATTTTATTTATATCTTTATGGAATTGGTAGGAATTGGCCATGCATCCTCCGCTGCAATAGTACTTGGCGAAGCAACTTTGGCATTCTTCCTTGGAATATACATTGCACTTATAAAACTTTTCTTGTACCTCTGGTCCAAGGATTCCTTCTTCTACATTTCCCAGTAGAAATTCTTCTTGACCCACAAATTGGTGACACGGATACAAACCTCCTGATGGCGTCACTGCCAAGTATTCTGTCCCTGCTCCACAACCAGACACCCGCTTGGCCACACAAGGACCACCTTCCAAGTCTAAGAGGAAGTGGAAGAAAGTAAACTCCTCTTCTGACCCTTGGTTTTCCATCATCACTGTTGCCAGTTCATCATACTGGTCAAAGATTTCTTGCAAGTCTTCTTCTCTAATGGCAAGTTCATCCTGCTCTTCTAACACCACAGGTTCCATAGAGAGCTGCTTAAAGCCCAACTGGGCAAAATGCTTAATGTCCTTTACAAAGTCTAGATTCTCTCTGGTAAATGTTCCTCGGATAAAATATTCTCTATCTCCTCGATTCTTGACAAACTCCTGGAACTTAGGCACTACCACATCATAGCTACCTTTTCCATTGCCTGTAGGGCGCATCTTGTCATTGATCTCTCTTCGCCCGTCTAGGCTGAGAACCACGTTCTCCATCTCTTGATTGGCAAAATCCATTACTTCTTGGTTCAACAATACTCCGTTAGTGGTTAAGGTGAAACGGAAGTTTTTACCTGCTTTTTTTTCTTGCTCTCGCCCATAGGCCACCAGCTCCTTCACTACCTGCCAGTTCATTAAAGGCTCGCCGCCAAAGAAGTCTACCTCTAAGTTTCTGCGGTTTCCAGAATGAGCAATGAGAAAGTCTAAAGCCTTCTTCCCTACTTCAAGGGACATTAGCTCTCTCTTCCCGTGATATTCCCCCTCTTTGGCAAAGCAATATTTACAAGCCAGATTGCAATCATGAGCAATGTGTAGGCACAGGGCTTTCACTACTGGAGTATGATTCTGAATCTCCTCTTTCATAATGAGAGGGGAAAATAATAGCCCTGCTTCTATCAATTCTTCTATTTCTTCTGCTACTTCTTGAAATTGAATCTCAGAATATAGATGAATCAGATTAACCTTCAAAACTTTTGACACTTCTTCTCGTAATGTTTTATCTTTCTCTACGGATGTCTTTGCTATATTCGCTACTGATCCAACCTCTTTAAGCTCAAATATACCTTTTCGATTCAAGCAGTTAATAGAATCATAAGCCAACTCATCTACCACATGAATTGAGCCACTTTCTACGTCTAAAACAATATTGTATCCATTACTTTTAAATTGATGAATCAAAACCATGTCCTCCTGGTTAAGGCGAGATGTACACGTGGTCAAGTACTGCTTCATCGCACTTCGGACCCATAATCACTTGCCCTAACAACTAAGAATAGGCAGCGTCTACTGTCGCTGCCCTAAAACTTAAGTCAGTAATCTTCTACTTCTTCTTTCTTTGCTCACAGCTTTGATTACCTACGGTGCAAGAAGTTTTGCAGGCAGATTGGCAAGAGGTTTGGCACTCGCCACATCCTCCCTTTTTGATGGTTTGACTCAATACCTGTGTATTCAAAGTTTTAATGTGTTTCTTCATGGTTGTCCTCCTAAAAATTCAATCATAGATGCACTAGAACTCTGGTGCAAGCACCAAAGGCGCTAGAACTCTGGTGCAAGCACCAAAGGGCGCTAGAACTCTGGTGCAAGCACCAAGGGCGCTAGAACTCTGGTGCAAGCACCAAGGGCGCTAGAACTCTGGTGCTTGCACCAAAGAGTTATAGCTTCAAGAGTTATAGCTTCATGAGTTATAGCTTCATGAGTTATAGCTTCATAGATTATAGCTTCATAGATTATAGCTTCATAGATTATAGCACACACAGATATTTTTTTAAAGACCTAACATTTGATTTTGATGATTTCTATTGACCTTCATGACTTTCGCTTTCAGCGTACTTTCACCCAATTTAACTATCTATCAACGGTAATAAACAGAAGTGTAAACACTCCTCATCGCGACAAGATGTGCAACATTTCACACAATCATCGTGCAGATGTATAAAATCCAGAACATTTCAAATGCTCAAACTTGACATTTCCTTTCGCATATGATATGATGATAATCAATAGACGAGGAGGGACTATGTCATGAACAAAGTAATCGAAAATGTTGAAAGGCTACGCTTGAAAAACAATCTCACGCAAGAACACATAGCCGATGTACTTAGTGTTAGCCGTACAACATACATCAATATAACAAAGGGAAACCGTGATCTAACAACAAGTGAACTGGAGAAGCTTTCAGCATACTTTAACATACCGATAGCTGAGTTGTTTGATCAGCCTAGAGATAACGAGAAGTTTAAACAAATGTATTTTTATATTCTTCGTCACTTTAAGGATGGTATTCCAAAAACCAAGCTGGCAAAACTACTTTATCTCGCTGACTTTAGCTACTTTTACGATAATCTAATTCCAATGAGCGGTGTCCGCTATGTCCGCCGAGACTATGGGCCAGTTGCTGATACTTTCTTTGAGCTAACAGATGATTTATATGACAAAGGAAAAATAAACATCAAACCTTTGGATTATGCCTTGTTGATTATCCCTACAACTATAGAGCAAGAAGACACTTTGCTTTATAATGAGGAGATGCAATTGCTTGATAAAATCTGTGCTTACTGGAAAGATAGAAGAACCAATGAAATTGTAAATTTCACTCATGAACAAAAGCCTTGGAAAATGTGTCGAGACGGTGAATACATCCCTTACAGTTTAATTATTCAGGAAGAGCCAAATCATGTTTACGCACCAAATATATAATGACAATAAACTATTTTCGGTTACATTCAGTGATTACGCAAAAAAACATTACTTGAAAAGGTTTGAGAAAGATTACAAAGGCAAACAATGGGAAATAACTGTCGAATCTATTTTTCAGGACCTGGCTCGTTTAAAAACCAGCAATAGTGATTTACAGAAGACGCAACAGGTAGATGAGCTATGGCACAAAAGTAATTGTTGGATTTTCAAATATGATTTTAGAGTTGCCAAAACAAAGGAATCGACAAAGTCCTCTGGTAATAGATGCATTGCTTTTCTTGACAATGATGCAAACAAGGTAATCATTTTGATTATTTATGGAAAAAGTGATTTGCCTAAAAACATTGGAGAACAAGCATTCATCCAGCAGACTTTAGATAGGGAATTTAACTACTATTTGACACTCGTTCGATAAGAGCTCTCACCCTAGGGTGAGAAGAATAAAACGAACACGCCGGGGAGTACTATTTCGTCGTATTTCTTTGTCATCATCACTCTGCATAGGTCCAGGTGAGAAGAATAAGCTAAGTGTAGAAATCTCTTGCACTATCCCGCCTATCAAGTTATATTAGATTGAGAAGCCTTATCACTATATAAATTCAATGCCAGAAACTTGGAGAACTTACTTATGTTTATGCTTATTGCCTCACAGCTTGCGGTCATGTTCATTATCATGATCATTGGTTTTGTCTCTTATAAAACAAAATTATTGAACCAAGCCGCCAACAAGGCTTTTTCAACTTTTTTGCTTGTTGTGGTCAACCCTGCTCTGATTGTTTATGTTTATCAGACAGATTTTGAGATGGAGATGGCCATTTTGCTTCTTTATGCTTTTGGAGCTGCGGTGGCTTCTCATGTGATTGGCATTTTAGTTTCCACTTTTCTTGTTTTTAAGAAAAATAACCCTGAATATGATATTGAAAGAATGTCGGTGGTTTACTCCAACTGTGCTTTCATGGGCATTCCGTTAATTAATGCTGCCATTGGCCCAGAAGGAGTTTTCTTCCTTACCGCTTACATTACCGTTTTCAATCTGCTACTATGGACCCATGGCGTGGGTCTGTTAAAAGGCGGTTTTTCCATCAAATATCTTAAAGAGGGACTTTTCTCTCCAGTGTTTATCTTCACCATTATTGCTATTCTTTTGTATTTGACCCGTATTCGCCTTCCAGAATTGGTAGTGGATTCTCTAGGCATGGTTGCCATTACCATCACCCCATTGGCCATGATGGTTGCTGGAATGTCTCTGGCTCAAGCAGACCTTAAAAATATCTTTACTAAGTTCTCTGTCTATAAGGTTGGGTTTTTGCGTTTAATCCTTGTCCCTTTCCTTACTTTGGGACTTCTGGTTTTATTGGATTTGGAACTCCATGTTACTTACACCATTCTTATCGCTGCTGCCTGCCCAACTGCAACCGCTGGTGTACTTATGGCTCTACGATATGAAAAGAATCACATCCATGCTTCAGAGCTGTTTGCATCAGGTACAGTCCTTGGAGTGATTACCATTCCCTTTGTTGTTTTCATTGCAGACCTTATCTTCTAGCAAGTTTTCACAAAATCGTTCTGTTGTTATTAGAAATAGCATAATACACAGTATCCCAAATCGGATATTGTATACTATGCTATTTGAGTCGATAGATTATGCTTAGCGAGCTTTAAAGCTTCGCATATGCTTCTTCATAGTAACGTAATACAAAATTATCATCGGCACTGCTGCGCCAATCCAAGCCAATGGCCCTGCCAAACATATTCCAATGAATCCCAACATTCTAGCCAATACCAAGGCTGCAAATATTCTCATGACCAACTCTGCAATACTTCCAATGGTTGGACCGATAGGTTTCCCTAACCCTTGAAGGGAAAATCGGTACACAAATAGAAGACCCAAAGAAATATACATGGTTCCATTTACCCTAAGGAATATCTGAGCATATCTCTGAACCTCTGGGTCGCCTCCTCCTGTGAAGAAACCAGACATGGTGTATCCGCCAAAAAAGACCGCGATACCCATCACAATACTAAAGAGTACAGTAACTGCCAGGCAACGTCTTACCCCTTCTTTGACTCGGTCAATTCTTCCTGCCCCATAATTCTGTGCCACAAAAGTACCAATAGCCACACCAAATGAAGCCAAAGGCATCACCGCTAACTGCTCAATCCTAATGGCAGCCGTAACTCCAGCCACTGCCAATGGTCCCATGTCATTTAATACATACTGAACAACAATTGCCCCTACAGCAATAATGGATAGGGAGAATCCCATGGGGATGGCCATTCTAAAATGATCCTTTAAGTCTCGACCTGTAATCTGCCAATCTTCTCTAGATAACCGAAGTATGGGGAATTTCTTCCGAATGTAGACAAAACACATAATCACTGAGGTCAGCTGCCCAATTACCGTGGCGATAGCTGCTCCTGCTACTCCCCAGTTAAAAACCAGAATAAATAAAAATACCAATGCAATATTGAAGGTCACTGCAATGATCAAAAAATACAAAGGAGTCTTGCTATCTCCCACTGCTCGGATCACACTGGCCTGCAGATTAAAAATCATGAAAATTAGATTTCCCATTAACAAAATAAATATATAAATGGTGGCATCATCAATGATTTCTGGGGGTGTACGCAATAAAGTCATAATATGCCTTGCAAGGGGAGCAGAAATAACAGTTAACACCAGAGCGATAACCGTAGCCACTACATAACTTGTGGCCAGACTTCTACGAAGGCCCCTCTCATCTCCAGCACCAAACTTCTGAGCCGCAATCATTCCCAATCCATTGCAAGCCCCTATAGTGAATCCTAGAATTAAAAAAGTAATGCTGCCTGTGCTGCCTACAGCCGCAAGAGCATTTACCCCTATGATATTCCCCACAATAATAGCATCTGCAAGTGTATACATTTGCTGAAAAACGCTTCCTAGAATGAGAGGAATTGAAAATAGCATGATTAACTTTACTGGATTTCCTTTGGTTAGGTCTTGAGTCATTGATAAGCTTCCTTTGCATTTCAACATAAATACCTAGATAATAATATCACACTAACATGGTGAAGTATACACAAAAAATCAGAACAATAAAGCCTGACAATTCAAACTTTATTGCTCTTGGTTTTTGAGACGTAACCATTTGGTCCGTCAGATGGCCTAGGGTGAGAAGAATAAATCTTACACGCATCACCCTAGCAAGACGCCTTTCTAAAAGACTTAAAGACGAGCCATAAAAGACAAGCTTTAAACAGTATAAGCACACCACTAAATGTACTTATAACTACCCATGTGGTTAGATTATCGGAACAATATTCCCAACATACTACTGGCAAACTCACCAGCACTCCTACAGCTCCAAGAAGAAGGAATACCAATAATAAAAATAATCCTCGTTGCTTCATTCATCAAAACCTACCTTTCTTAATGTTTTGACAAACCTCAAAGGTTCGTTTCCATTGGCATAGGCGTACGGATAACACTCAGTATCCGAACTTGCCTATCCTTCTTCTATCATACACCTATTGAGTAATTCTACTACACCCTAAAGGGTGAAAATAACATCTTGCTAGCATAGTGCTCAGTATCTGATTTAGATATTGAAGATTATCCCACAACGATAAACAAAACCTGCATCAGTGGGGGTTCTAACCCAACCACTGATGTATGGTTGCAGTTATCCAGGGGCTTAGGTGCTCTTATCCCACCACCTATAGAGGTGGGGGTATTAGAGCACGTTAGTCATCGGATAAAGATAGCGCCTAATCCCTACAATACATGCTCTGTCCTTTCAATAATGTCGTCTTGAGTGGTTTTGGATAGCACATTGAAAAATGCAGAATAGCCTGCTACTCGAACTACCAAATCTCGATGTTTTTCAGGGTTTCTCTGTGCATCAAGTAGCGTTTCTCTTGAAACCACATTGTATTGAATATGATAGCCATGTAATCGATTGAAAAAGGTCCGAATCAACATCATCAGCTTCATCTTATCTTCTTCCTTTGTAAGAACCTGGGGATTGATTTTCTGATTCAGAAGTACCCCTCCTGTAATGTCTTTGGTGGGTAACTTGGCTACTGACTTTAGTACTGCTGTTGGGCCATTCTTGTCCATTTGATGAGAAGGTGAACAGCCTTCCGCTAGAGGTGTCCAGGCATTACGCCCATCTGGAGTTGCCATAGTTCCAGCTCCTTGGCCAACGTTGGCAGAGATAGAAGAAGTTCCTGCGTAACGGATACCACCAATAGGACCACGTCCAAAGCGAGTATTGGGATGGTTTTTGATTTCATCAATATAACTGTTGTAAGCAGTTACCACCAGTTGATCCACCTGGTCCATATCATTGCCATATTTAGGCGCTTCTTTGATGAGCATTTCTTGTATCTCTTTGCCTTCTCTTCCTGCAAAATCACTTAACAGTGCTTGCCAAAGATGCTCATTTGTAATCCTCTTCTCTTCAAATACCAACTTTTTAATGGCCGCTAATCCGTCTGCTAAGTTGGCTATTCCAACCTGCAAACCTGAGATAAAGTCGTATACTGCGCCCCCTTCTTTTAAGGTTTTGCCTCTGCCAATACAGTCCTCAATCAGAGCAGAACATAAGATATCAGGAACATCTTCTTCCAGAACCAGATCAATGCTGTTTTCAATAATCACACTATGTTTGGTAAACTCTCGGATGGTAACATCCCAGGCTTTTAGCAGTTCCTGGTAGGTTTTCATCTCCTTAAAATGTCCGCAACCCTCTGCAAGTCTAACACCTGTTTTAGGGTCTATCCCGTCATTCATAGCAACCAACAAAGTTTTGGGAAAGTTGATAAAACTCATTCCTGTTGGTCGATAGCCCCACTTTCCAGGAACAGCAGTCTCCACGCACCCTATAGCGCTATAGTTATAGGCATCCTCCTGGCTGACTCCTCTTGCTATGAAGGAAGGAATGATGATTTCATCATTGTTAAATGCAGGCATCCCAAACCCTAGTCGAATCACCTCTATACATTCTTTCATAAAGTTATCATCTAATCCCGAGTGATAACGCACCGTTAAGTTGGGTTGTGGCAACCGAGTCTGGGCTACACTGCGTAGAATCAAGTAGGACAATGAATTTACTGCATCCTTTCTATCCTTTGTCTGCCCTCCAATGGTAACATTCTGGTACAGAGGGCTTCCAGCACTAAACTGAGTGTGAGTCCAACTTCTTATCTTGTTGATGGTCAGAGTTTTAATCCACAAGTTGGTTAACAGCTCTACTGCCTTTTCCTCAGTAATTGCTCCCAAATCCAAATCCTTTCTCAAAAAAGGATACAAGTATTGATCCATTCGTCCATAAGATAGAGAATGTCCGCTGGATTCGATCTGCAGAACCAGTTGGATTAACCATACTGCCTGAAGGGCTTCATAGAAGCTTTCCGCCCTCTCATAAGGCACCTTCCCTAATATCCGTGCCATCTCTAACAATTCACTTTTCCGCTTGGGACTTGCCGTTTCTGCTTCTTTTGTGGCCAAATCAGAATACCTTAAGGCAAAGGTTCTCACTGCAGATAAAGTGATCAATACGGCCTGATAGAAATAATATTTCTTTAGATTTTCCACAAGGGCTAAATCCAATTGATTCATCAGCTGCTTTACTCTAGCTTCATAACTTTTCAATCCATACTGAATCACATCCTCATAACTAACGGCAACATGAGCATCACCAGAAGTGATATTCCCTTCAGCCTTGATGATTCCTAGGTCATAGAACACTCGGCTTTTTGGTGGAATTGCCGCTAACCCTCTCTCTTTGGTGGTGTTATGCTTCCAGAACTCCTCCATCATGCGCAGCTCTTCTTTTGTCTTCTCATCAATATAAAACACGTCTCCATCACGCTTCTCAAACTCATCTAATTCATGGATTACCCAATCCATAGCATACTCTGGAAAGATAGGAGCCGCTCGATTGGCAGAAGCTTGATTCCCAGCTAATAGGCTCTCTTCTTCAATGTAAATGGTCATCTTCTCAAGAATGTTCTTTAACATCAGGGCGCGCTTTAACACAACAGGTTTATCCTGATTCTCCTTGTAAGATTCTGTAGTTAAGATTGCTCGCTGGGCGCAAACATAAGGCCTAGCAGATAGAACCCCATCTCGATATCTTTCCATTCTCTTTGTCAAATCACCAAAATTTGTTTTTTGTAAATCTTCTTTTGTATTCATTGAAGCCACTCTCTTTCTTTGACTGACATAACCTCTGTCAATCAATTGATTATTATTCAAAGGCCTGAACATTGGCAGTCCCGCCTTCTTAAAGCNTCCTTGTGCCTCCTCTTGGCAACTTGATGCAACATATTCTGCCTTACTCTACACCGCTACAACAGATATTTCATTCTCCTCTAAAAACCTCTTCTTCTCTATGTCAATGGCATTGTCCGTATATACGATACTAATCTCATCAAAGCCAAATTCGCTAACTAAGCCCTTTTGCCCAAACTTACTGGAGTCCGTTAAGATGATGGTGTGCCTTGCAAACTGAGCCATACTTCTGGCCGTATCGCAACGGTTGAGGTCACTTCCTGTGAATCCTCGATTCTCATCAAAACCGTCCACTCCAACAAACAACTTGTCCACATAAAAGTTCTCCAACATCTTCCTAACCAAAGGTCCAACATTCACCTGTGAATCCCTCTGATATTCTCCACCTAATAGAATAATTTTAACCCCTTCTCCTCTGCGGATATAAGAGGCAATAAAACTTGAATTGGTAATGATGGTAATGTCCCTTCGATGGTGTGCCAATTCCTCTGCCAAAAGAGCACAGGTGGAACCTGATTCAATCATAATCACTTCTCCATCCGATACACTCTCGGCGGCTTTCTTGGCAATTCTTGACTTTAAGTCATAGTTCATGGCCAAACGGAAATTAATATCTGCTTCACTGTTTAACAGAGCAAACCCGTGCTGGCGGTGGAGAATCCCCCTTGCTTCCAATCGACCCAAATCTTTCCTGATGGTTACTTTGGACACCTTCAGCAATTCTGCCAGATGATTTACCTCTATTTTTTTCTCTTTACTAACGATGGATATAATCTTTTCTTCTCTCGACATCTTCATCTCTCCGTATTAATATGATACCAGCATCAAAAGGTCATCTGAATCATACTTGGCTGCTTGCACCCGAAGGGCGATATTGTATGACTTTGAGACGCGTAAAGTTACATCTTTCAATTTCATTTTATCATATTCAACAGATATTTTCAATCAAAAGAAAGCGTTTTTCTTTCATTCGTAATCAAAATTATTTACATTAGTAAGTCGCTGTGATATAATTATATCATCAGAAGCCTCTTCTAAAGCCCTACTATCAGATAGAGGGAGCAAAAAGCCCCTCTTTCATTCGAAAGGAGAGCCATGGAACCAAAAGCCTGTATATTCAATATCCAAAGATTCAGCATTCACGATGGCCCTGGCATTCGAACCACCAT
>JGI20163J15578_10000461_pt1 | contig 16823 bp, 7 predicted proteins | sample TergutCu122P1_FD_15578 | JGI IMG/M metagenome (IMG submission 15578)
TAAGCGAACATCACCGTCTTTTTAATGGTGTGTTTATGCGTGTTCCTGTATATATGGTTGAGCAAATAGCAGCGTTTGATGAAGTGTTTGTTGTTTTGCCATATACGCCACATGAGCTTATACCTGCTGAAGCGTATGAAGTATATAATGAAATTGATTTGCACGGTAATTTTGAACCGTTATCTAACAGTCCAAGTGCCTTTATACCAGGTGCAAGAGAGCTCTTTAATATTAATCATATTCACAACCAGTTAGGCATTACGGGAAGCGGCGTGCGAGTTGCAGTGCTAGGTAGTCCAATAAACTATGCGCATCCTGCGTTTAGGGATTATTTAGATCCAAGAACTGGAAGACTACGTGGTGATACTCGTCCGCTTACAACTAGTATGCATGGGACAGCATCTGCAGGAATAATTACCGCAATTGCACCAGGTGTCGAATTATGGTGCATAAATCTTAGTGCGACTGGTTTGGAGATGGCACATGCAGCAGGTGTTGATGTTGCTATTACTTTTGTTACAACCGGTCCACTAATATTTAACTCTACAGTATATATACTTAATATAGCAGCTTTAGATGGTATGTTCATTGCAAATGGGGCGGGAAATGATGGCCCACGTGGCTCATTTTCTGTTGAACCTGGACCAAGTATATTTATGTTTGTAGGTGCAGGATCTGCCGGAAATGACCATAGTCATCCAACTCTACGAAATCAAGATAATTTGTGGCTTGATCCGGGAACAGGATCGTCACACGGTCCAGCTCCAGTTTCATTTTGTATAAGACCTGATATCCTTGCACCGGGCTACCATTTGCTTACAGCTGGGCGTCATGGAGGGTTTACAACAGTTCGTGGCACTTCGTTTTCTTCTCCGATGATTGGCGGAGTTGCAGCTCTATTGTTGCAACGGTTTCCGGGCGCACCGCCACATGAAATAATAGCAAGAATGATGAATACCGCAAGACCGTTAACGCAACCGAGACCAGGTGAAAACTCCGTGTTCAGTGTTGGTGCTGGTTTTGTACAACCACTTCAAGCAGTAACCAGCAATTCTTTTGCTACAGTTACGCGAGAAATTGCGGGAGTAAGCAGAGGACCTATAACGATTGAAGAAATGATTACAACGGCGGCATTGAGTTTTGGACCTGTAAATACATCTGAAAGCCAACCAATAACTGTTACTATTCATAATCCGGGTAGTGGCACATGGACGTGGGAGGCTATGTACAATACTCATCTTCGCAGTCACAATGGTGTCCGTTTGGAGTTGATTAGCTCGAATACTAGTGGTCTGACCCACACATTCACATATCGCATGACATTTGCAAATAATGTTCCTAGTGGAATGTATGAGGGGAATTTGATTTTTAGAAATGGAAATCAGACACTTACTCTACCGTTTGGTGCTTATTTCGGATTTCCACCTGTAGCAGAGATGACACCTAATACTAAACATGATTTTGGAACAGTTAACGTTGGTTATACACTTTCTGAGCTTCCGCCTGCACACACAATAACGGTGAGAAATCCATTTCTTACAAGACAAAGAGATGTGCATGTAATTTTGTCTGGTGAAAACGCAAGTAGTTTTGTTGCAAGTACAAATGGTTTGTCGATACCAAGAAATAGCACATTGTCATTCACAGTAAGGCCGAGAGAAGGTCTTCCGGCAGGCACGCATACAGCGAGAATCACTACAATGTCTGCCTGGGTTGATCGAGATATTCCTCAATCGATAGATGTGAGTTTTACTGTAGTCGGCTCTACAACAATAACACCGATGGTGACGGCAGCCAATAACCACACTGTTGCTTTGAACTATGATGGCACAATTTGGGCGTGGGGGACTAACGGAAGTGGTCAACTAGGAGACGGCACTACAGTTAGACGTTATACGCCAGTGCAGACACAAAACATAACAAATGCAACCACTGTTGTAGCGGGCGGTGCAAGTACATTTGCGATAAGGAAAGATGGTACAGTTTGGGCTTGGGGTTCTAATTGGCGAGGTCAGCTTGGCGATGGCACTACAACTAATCGTCATACGCCGGTGCAAGTGTCTAATCTGACAAATATTGTTGCAATTTCAACGAGTACCGGTAATCATAGTTTAGCGTTGAGAGCCGATGGCACGGTTTGGGCTTGGGGAAATAACACCAGTGGTCAACTTGGTGACGGAACAAGAATTGAACGTCATTCACCTGTGCAAGTGCAAGGTTTGACAAACGTAACGGCTATTGCAACAGGCACTAATCATAGTGTTGCAGTGCGGGCTGATGGTTCTGTTTGGACGTGGGGTTGGAATTTAAACGGCCAACTTGGTGACGGCACTACAGTTAATCGCTATATTCCAGTGCGAGTGCAGAATTTGGCAAATGCAATTGCTGTTGACGCAGGTGAAGCGCATACTGTTGCAATAAGAAATGATGGCACAGTTTGGGCTTGGGGCAATAACGGTCACGGTCGGCTTGGTGATGGTACTACGACTGCACGTCATACTCCAGTGCAAGTGCAAGGTCTAACAAATGTGACGGCGATTGCGACAGAAGGCTTTCATACTATTGCACTAAGAGCCGATGGTGCAGTTTGGGCTTGGGGCAGTAATACTAGCTTCCAGCTTGGGGATAACACGCTCACTGACCGCCATATACCAGTTCAAGTGCATAATCTAAGCAATGCGACTAGCATTGGGGCAGGTCGTGGCCATACAATTGCATTAAGGGCTGATGGCACAGTTTGGACTTGGGGAAGTAACTTTTTTGGTAATCTTGGTGTCAGCAACATAGCGAGTGCTCGTATACCAGTACAAGTCTGGGGGCAAAATGGTGTAGGATTTTTGAATTTGTTCGAGACTGCACCATCCAACAGGCATGAGATTGGGTCGGAGTTTAAAGAGATAAATCAATTTGAAGACTGCATAAGCAACTTTACAATTGGTGATATTAGCTGGTTAGACGATGACATTTATGGTACGAGCAGTATGATACTAACGTTAATTGCAGATGAAGGTTACGCTTTTGAAGAATTGACAACTGTGATGCTTAGTGGTAATCTTGGAACAGTAATAGACAACACTAGCAATACGCTTACACTAGTTTTCGAGTTTTCTGGAAATTGAAATGCTTATGATTCAAATTTATGACAAAAACAGCGACTCCTCAAAACAATATAAAATCGAGCATTCATTAGTTAAGATGAGTTGAATGAAAACGATTTTATTACTAAGATTGAAAAAACAAATTAAAATTCTCGTGCATACTTTGAAGTGTACGAGAATTTTAATTTGGAAGCGTCGAACTGGGCGAGACTTCGCCTTGCACAAATCTGCGCATTATATTTTGCAAAGCATTGATATTGTTGTGCATATTCCAATTTTACGCAGCTTGGAAATATAAGTTAAATCTGTATTGATATGAGCCGATTCCGTTTTCTTTTGATGCTTCTATTATGAAAAACGTAATAGCATTTGCTTGTGCACTCGCATTTAGCATTTACATTATATGATTAGGATATGGGATAAGTTACAATACCGTATATTCATGCAATGTTCGTGCTTTGAAAAAATTAAAAGACATTTGAGAGACAAAATTGCATAAGTTGCAAAAATAATCGGAGCTTTGAGAGTAGAAATGAGCAAAATTTTAAGGCAACAATATTTTGACAAAAATACACAATAAGCAACAAAAGTGTAATTTTGGATATAAACCCATAAAAAACACAAAAAAACAAAATAATGTTTGCGAATTTCATTGACAACTCGGAATTGCCGCTATATTCTGTGATAAATGAAAAATATCGACATTACTGATTTAACGAACAAAGGAGAAAAAATTATGATACGGAAAATGACTGAAGGAATGAAAATGAAAATAAAAAAGCAAAGAACGAGCGTGCGACAAGTAATTGCGATTTGTCTTGCGCTTGTTATGTTTTTTGGAACTGCAGCTGAATCTGCAGTTGCATTTTCTGAACGGCAGAGTTTAGATTTTGCATTGGCGTCAGATAGATATGACTTGCTTGTAGATCATGAGGAGTTATTTGACCTATCACATTGGCAATTGGAAGACAACGAACTAACCGAGTTGCCACCGGGGATCATGGAAGCGCTATTGAGAGACCGAGAAGAATACTTCGCGTTAAGTTCTCGCGTGCGCGAAAAGGCGATTTTTCTAGAACTTTTGAATGAGGGATTGAGTTTTTCCGATTTGACGGAAGCCAATCGCTTTTTTGTTTTCCGGCAGCTTGATATTGCTTGTGCAGCTCAAGAGGCAGTTGAACAACTATTTGAGCAAATGGAACGTGACGGATTCTCATTAGCTGAAAGTATCGAGCTAGTAAGGATTATTTCGAGTGGGATTTTTGATTATGAAGAAGCACAGATAATCTTCAACACAAGCCCATCTACCTTGGAAAGACTTATAGAAGTAGTATATTTTGAGCAATTCGTTCAAATCTTCGACGTTGCTGACAAAATAAACGCCAGAAGGCTTATTAATATGCCATTTTACTCCACAAACGAATTTATGGGTATGTATATGCTTATTGAAGAAATTCGCGAAGATGAGGAGATTTCGGAAGTGGAGACTCAGAAAGAGACAGTCGAACTGCCGCCTGCGGAAGAAACAATTGACCCTCCACCGCTAAATGTAGATTCTACAGAACCAAAAGAGAAAGAGTCACCTATAACCTGCGAAGACATTCCTATGAATGGTGGGAATCTGCCGAACGATAAGGAGCAATATTATACACTTGATGAATTTGATTCTTCAACTTTTGAGCAGTACTTGAACACTGAAGAATATGTTTCCATATTTGAAGAGCACATTTCATATTTCGAAAAATGCCTTTCATTTTTCGCAGACTGTATTACACACGTTGAAGATGATGAAATATCTCGCGAAGAATATGTCGTTTCATCCCTTATTATGCTTGCAGATAGCGACGCTTTTGAGCTAGCGAGGCAAATGTTTTTAAACAATCCTCTTAGGATTGAAATCGAAACGACCTTTATATATGGTGAAGTGCTGCGCGGTGAATTGCAAGTAAATTTATCGGAGCAAGAAAGAGATCATATTCAGATGCAAAGACGATTTGTAAGTTATACATCCGAAGAAGCTTTGGCAAATCTCTTGTTTGCTGATGTTTTTTTCACTAGTGAAAATCAGTCTCTAAGATATTTGAGTGAATTAATGTTTCCTCGTTTTGCAACGAGATTAGCAGATAGTTCTATTTATCTTAACGGTAATGAACAGGACAATCTAAACGACTATATTTTTGACCACAATATATCTCAAACGATTATACCTATGTCAACAACTGATCATGCAGATATAGTAAGCAACCCTTTTGCTTTACGCTTTAATGCAAATGAATCTGTGTCGTTAAATACTGGAGCAGTTACGTATCGCATAAATGCTCTTAACATACCGGGACGAAATGGCTTTGATTTGAATTTAGATTTATTGTATGATTCATCAAGAGCGTATTCGCGTGCAACCACGCCATCTTCTTGCAGATTTCGTGCGCATTTTCGCACGATACACGGTCTTGGTGAAGGATGGATATTCGATTTGCCTTTTATTCAGAATAATACGTTGTATGTACCTGGGCGAGGTTCATTTTGGCTTTCTGAAAACCATATTGTAGGTTATTCTCTCCATGACATGCGTCTCTTTAATGACAACACTTTTACTAGTGGCTCAATTCGCTCAAATCGAAGATTAACTTTTCAAAATGGCACATCATATTTTTTTGGTGGATCAAATGTTATCGGTAAAACTGATCGGTTTGGTAATACAATAAGATTTGAGTATGCTCCTGTTCACTGGTTTTGGAACAACATGATGCTTCTGTCAAGAATTGTAGATACAAATGGCAGAATTATTACTCTTACTTATAATCGTGTGTTCGTAGATGGCCAAGTTAGGTATTTCACAGTTACAATAACCGACGCGGATGGTGATACATTTATCATTAATCTCACATGCACAGGGCAACTTGTGGATGGGGTTGCTTTGCTGTCTAGCATCCAAAATCAAGTAGGTTCGATTACCGCATTTACATACTCGGGTAATAACTTCTATACGCATGAGTGGAATAAAAACCCAACGGCTAATCCACATCCTTTGTTTCCGTGGGAAAGGATGACGGACACAATTTGGCTTCTTACGCAAGTTAACTATCCATCTGGGGCGGAGCTAAGCTTTGTGTATGATATGCACTTAACCAACTACGGTTTTCATGGGAGTCGTCAGAGGTGGCAAGTTGCGTCAAGAGTACTACGTTATAGTGGACAAGATTATTTACGAACAACATTCGGATATAAAGGGGATAATGCGGCCTTCCCGCAGAGTGTTTCAAGACCACCGGAAAATCACACTCATAGTGTTACAGTTACCCAAAACAATGGCTTGCATACAGTTTACACTTTTAATAATCTACATTTAAACATTTCACGTAGAACATATAACGCTGAAAATGTGTTTTTGGCAGAGCAAATAATGGCTCACAATACGGATAGATTGCCAATTTCAATTGAATCGATTGAGCAAAGGGGTAACTTCACGCGCTCTAATCTCCAGCAACTTAGTTATAATAGGTATGGACAGGTAATACAGACAGTAAGTCCTTTGGCGCGAGGCAGTGCAAATGAAAGATATCGAACAGATTATACTTTTGATTCACGTTTTGGGTTGCCACTAGCAAGAACATCACGACCCGATGCACAAACAACAATTGTGGAACGAAACACACTATCTACAGACGGGAGAAGAATCATAAGAACATATGTGTATGAAAATGATGTGAGGCGACAGAGGACGGATTTCACACATGATACACATGGTAATATAACCGAAATTCTTGAGTTTTATGATAATAATGACACCTCATTTATTCAAACACAGATTACATATAACTCCGGCACAAGACCTAGTATGATTAGAAGAGTCGGCGTGCGAGATGCAAATGGGAATTTAGTCGGTGACATAGACCGCCATTTTACTTACGATACAATGTGGAGAACGCTTTCGGAAACTGATCCTAGCGGTTATGTGACTCGTTGGCAATATGATGGACTGGGGCGTATTACTAGAATTACACTTCCAAATGGTGGTGTTGCCACATACACTTATGATGACAACCGAAATACTTTGACGCACCGTACTGTATTAGGCGCTACATATATTTACCAGTATGATGGACTGGGTAATTTGCTTTCTATTGCAGCAAATGGTGTGAAAATATTGAGTAACATTTATGACAATAGAAAGCGAATTATCGAGACACGAAACGTTCAAGGGATTGCGTCGTCGCAACGAACAACATTTGATTATGATATTTTTGATCGGATAGTTGAACGGCGTGGTTTAAGTCCTACGGGCGTATTGCTTACTCGTGAAGCAACAACATTTTCAGATGTATTTCAAGCAACCGGAACTAGGCGTATTACAAAAATGATTGCAAGTACAGGCATTAACCTTGGTAATGCACCTAATATTATAACATTTGTCCAATATGATCGTTTTGGGCGCAGGACACAGGAAGGTGTGACTGGTGGTGGAACAACAACTTACACTCATGATTTAGCCGGAAGAGTAATAACAGAACAATCACTCGGTGTGAATAATACATTCACATATAATGTTTATGGCGTAGCTTCAATACGAAACATCTTAGGTCATACAGCTCAAAACACTTATGATATGCTTGGAAGAGTTGTGACTTCAACCGATTTTATGGAGAACACGCAAAGATTTACATATGATGCTTTAGGTAGGATTATTACTCATCGTATACCTTTTGAGCGAGTTGGTACTGCAGCGCATTATGCAGAAACCAGATATTATTATGATAATAATGGAAATATAACAAGACAAGCAAATTTGATAAATGCTCCTGGCCAAACGCAAGCTTGGGCAGCTACGGAAAACACATTCAGACATAACAGGCTTGTCTCATCAGAAACTGGTGGAGCAAATGGAATCAGAACAACATATACATATAATCTTGCAGGTAATGTGCTAACTAAGACAGTTGGAGGAGCGACAACCTCTTTCACATATAATAATAGAGGGCAGTTGACTAGAGCTACAGATGCACTTGGGCAAATAGAAACATTTACTTATGATGCAAATGGTCATCTGATTACTCATATCGACCGCAATGGCACCACTTTCCGAATGTCATATGATAACCGTGGATGGATGATTCGCAAAGAAGCGTGGCAAAATGGAATAAGTGTAGGTTTTCGAAGCTATTCTTTCTTTGCAACAGGTGCAGTGCGCCAAGCAAATAATGGTTCGCATCGTATAACACATTATTACGATAACAATGGGCGCTTAAGGCGTCAGACAGAAACAGGTGACATTGTCAAAACGTTCGCTTATAACACGGCAAATAACATGACACAAGCAAGAGTTTACATAAATAACGCAGTACAAAGCGATAATGTATATACGTTTGATGTGGCCCAGCGCTTAGAAACAGTAACAGCAAATGGGGAACTGGTAGCAACATATACGTACAACGCCAATAGCAACCGCACTAGCACTGTTTCTCCAAATGGTTTAAGAACAAATTATACGCATAACTTAGCTGGTCTTATCACAAATCAAGTCAATCGGCATGGCAATACTATTTTGTCGAGCTTTGACTATTTATATTACTTAGACGGAAATACACGTCAAGTAACAGAAAATCTTGAAGGAGTCAGTCGCACGATAATCTACACCTATGACTTAGCAAGGAGGCTCATAAGAGAGGAAGCTATATCTGGTGAACAACCGGATATAGCCACCATCACTGCAAATACGTGGGCAGAGCTCCGAAAGGCAATAAATGCTGCACCGGAAAATGTACAGACTACAATACAAATTACAAGTAACATTACAGCTCCAGGTGGTACAGAAGGCGATGCGATTAGAATACCAACCAATCGCAATATCGTACTTGTTAGCAGTAATGATAATGCGGCAAGGTTAGTTGTTCAAACAAATACAGGGCAGCGTCACTTTATCGTTATGCGAGATGCAAACTTGACTTTGGGTAATGGAATTACACTATCGGGCGGTGCGACGAACAATACAAATGATTCAGGTGGAGTACTTGTTAATGCAGGAAGTATATTAACGATGTTAGATGGTAGCATCATTGAGAACTGCAGACGTACTATTACGGGTGGTGCGATGCAACTTCAAGGCAGTGGGACTTCTGCTGCTGAAACAGCGATATTCAACATGTTGGGCGGCACAATTCGCGATAATGCAGGTACTACTGCAGGCAGTGTCAATATGATTACCAATTCGACTTTCAATATGAGTGGTGGCACAATTAGCGGCAATATGGCAACTTCATCAACAGCAAGCGTTGGTGGTGTGCGTTTAAACTCGCAAGGTGCAACATTTAATATGAGCGGGGGCATGATTGGTCGCAATCATCAGTTGCTGAGTAGTCCGGAACGTGGAGCCGGTGGTGTTAAAGTTGCAAGTGGTACTTTCAATATGAGCGGTGGAAGTATTATAGAAAATAGTAGCTCATTTGAAATTGGTGCCGGAGGTGTTCATGTTATAAACGGAACATTTACAATGAGTGGTGGTGCCAAAATTGCAGGGAATTCTGCAAATGGAAATAGTGGTGTCGGTGGTGTGCAACTTAGTGGGAATAATAATGCTAGATTTACTATGAACGGTGGCATAATAGGCAGTACTATTGAAGAAGAAGCTAATATGGGTTTTACTGCCGGTGGGGTTCGTATAAGTTTTGGAACATTTACCATGAATGGCGGTTACATCAGCAACAATTATGGTGGTGGCATCCGCTTACAGGAAGGTACCGGTGCTGTTGCTAATGTTATTATGAATGGAGGCACAATAAACGGTAACACTAATGAAGGTCAAATGGGAGCCGGAGTTCATGTTACGCGTGGAACATTTACTCAATCCGGTGGCACAATTCGAAACAATCAACAAAACGGAAGAAATACAGCAAATTCCGGTGGCGGTGGTGTACGTGTTACCGGTGGAACATTTACAATGAACAATGCAGCGGCACGCATTGAAAGTAACGTTGCCAGTGGTACTGCAACAACTGCCGGTGGCGGTGGAATTCGTCATCAAGGTGGAACTGTTAACATAACTGCAGGAACAATTACAAATAATCATGCGAACCGTCAGGGCGGTGGGATTTTTTCGTCTGTATCAGGAGACCTGCATATAGGACCAGGAGCTATTATTTCAGGGAACACACCTGACGATACTATCGCAAATATGTTTATGGCTGCATTTAGTGCTGACGCTTTTGACGATTATATATATTATGATTCAGCGCAGTATGAACTTCCACATGAGTTTTCAATAAATGAAGAGGATGAACGTGAAAAATATTATGAATTAGATGAAATGCTAACGCATATTACACAAAGTAGCTCTTTGATTGATTTTGAACCCTTTGGTGCAGCCGGTGCAAGTTCTCATAGTGCTGTTGCGAAAGATGATGGGACTGTTTGGACATGGGGTTCAAACAGTCATGGCCAACTTGGCAATGGTACAACCGTTAGTCGGAGCACGCCTATGCAAGTGCCGAACCTAACAAACGTTACAGACGTTGCTGCAGCTGGTAGTAGTACATTTGCACTAAGAGACGATGGAACAGTGTGGGCTTGGGGTTTAAATAGTAATGGTCAACTTGGCGATGGCACAACAACAACTCGTCATCTGCCGGTGCAAGTGCAAAATCTCACAAATGTTGTCGCAATTGCAGCAAGCCATAATCATACAGTTGCATTGAGAAGTGACGGAACAGTATGGACTTGGGGTTCAAATCTCAATGGCCAGCTTGGTGATAGTACAACAGCACAACGTACTACGCCGGTACAAGTGCAAAACCTAACAAATGTTGTTGCTATTTCGGCAGGTGGCAATAGTACAGTTGCCCTAAGAGACGATGGAACGGTTTGGGCTTGGGGCTCAAATACTTTTGGTCAACTTGGTGATGGCACGACAACGCAACGTAACACTCCGGTGCAAGTGCAAAACTTAGCAAATGTCGTTGATATTTCGGCAGCAAGTGGCAGTACTTTTGCACTAAGGAACGATGGAACAGTTTGGGCTTGGGGTTCAAATAGCAATGGTCAGCTTGGTGATGGTACGACAACTAATCGCCATACGCCTGTACAGGTACAAAACTTAGCAAATGTCACTGCTATATCGTCAGCCAGTAACAGCACTTTTGCATTAAGAGCCGATAGAACAGTGTGGGCATGGGGTTCTAATGTCAGAGGTTTACTTGGCGATGGAACTGAAAATGACAACCGTGTACCTACAAGAGTGCAAAATTTGACAAATATTGTTGAAATCTCCGGAGGCGGTGGTCATGCCCTTGCAGTAAAGGAAGAAGGGTCAGTTTGGGCTTGGGGTGATAATTTGAATGGCCAACTTGGTGATGGAACAACAATTCATCGCAGCACACCTGTGCAGGTTGTGGGGCAAGATGGCGAAGGGTTTTTAAATTTCAGAGGTTCACAGCATCCTACACTGCCGACGAGTTTATCGTTTACTCATGAGTTTACGTTCGACAATCGCGGAAATCGCATATCTCGAAACATGACAGGCTCGGAGACTTATACAGTAACATATATATACGACCTAAACAACAGACTTTTAACTAAAACCAAAACACCCGTTGGCGGTAGTGCAGAAATAACTACGTTTGCTTATGATAACAATGGGAATCAGCTGACTTCAACTACTGGTAGAACAACTGAGACGAAAGTTTATAATGCATTTAATCAGTTGACGAGCGTCTCTTCGCTTGATATGATAGCGACATACACATATAGGGCTGATGGCTTGCGCCACTCGAAAACAGTAAACGGTGTTATGGCAACTCATGTTTGGCTGATGGGCAATATTGTACTTGAACTTGACGCTTGCGGAGCAATCGTTAGCCGTTTTGAACGCTCATTAACCGGTCGCCTTATCAATAGCACGCAGCATGGATACTATCTACTTAATGCTCGTGGCGATGTTGTTCAAAGAATCAATGTGCGAGGTCAAATTGTTCGAAATTACCGATATACCGCATTCGGTGTTGAATTAAACATTGCGGAAAATAACAAAAATCCATTTCGCTTTGCAGGAGAATATTGGGATGCAGAAACAGGAACGTACTACTTGCGTGCAAGGAATTTCAATCCTAGAACTGGCAGATTTACTCAACCGGATTCGTATTGGAATATCTCAAACATGCAGTCATCAACGGCAGCCATACTGCAATCTGGCAACTTGTATATGTATGTAATGCATAACCCTGTTATGTTCATTGACCCTAGCGGACAGTGGGCAGTTCCTGTAATTGGTGGTGTATCAGGTGGCATCGTTGGTGGTGTTGCAGGAGGATTTTCCGCACATGCGAGAGGCGACAATGTATGGCTTGGCATTTTAGGTGGTGCAGCGTCAGGAGCTGTGACAGGAGCTACGGGAAGTTGGCTCTTTGGTGGACTTGCTTCTGGTGTAAATGCAGCTTTTCAAGATGTAGCTAATAATAGAGATGTTGACTGGGCTAATGTTTTAGTTCAAGCGACGCTCGGCGCCGGCTCGGGTGGTGTTAGTAAATATGTGACACGTGGAGTTACAGGAGCCTTTGGCACCACACCGCAAGGAAGTCTGCATGGTGCGGATGCCTTTGCCTTTGGATTTTCGATGTTTACAGTAAACGTGCCTATGCAAGCTACGAGTGAGATTTTCCGTCACGGATTAAATACTGCTATAAATAATCAGACGCAGTACGCTCAGTTTCAGGCTCGGATGCAAGCGCAGCAAGCTCAAATTCAGGCTCAGTTGCAAGCGCAGCAGGTGCAGCAAGCTCAGTTTCAAGCTAATTTTCAGGCGCAACAAGCTCAGTTTCAAGCTCAGCTTGAAAATATACAGTTGTTACAACAATTTACAGCAAATTCACCCGCATTAATTGCACCCGGTGCGAGTTCACAGGCTCGTGATTTATTCTTTTTACGAAACCTTCCACAGATACGAGCTGAATTGTTTGAGATTGTCATACAATTGCCGGGGAGAGGTAGCTCACGATAAGGATGAGGGTGTGCAATGAAGTTTAAAATATTTAGATATATGTTTATTTCAAATGGGTTAATGTTGCCACTTGCAATAATGATGGCATTACTTCCACTCATTACGCGGTTGACAGGTCATTTTTACACAAGTATAGAAAGTGTATTTGCTGGAATATTTATTACTTTGTTTTCGTTAGGTGCTATATGCCATGTATTTAGTCGTAGAAAAGACTGCTTTAGTTATGTCACCATTACAGAAAAAGGAGTCGAGGTGACATGTTTCGGGCGTTCATGGTTTAAAGCTACTTGGGAGGAGATAAAGGAAATTGGCGAGTTTAACGCTTGGATTGGTGCTATACATGTAATGGATTGTATATATTTCTCTAAAGATGCTGTTGTAATCGATGAAAACATTTTCAGCGTTATCGATGGAACGCCGTGTAGTGCAAAAGTGGATTATCGAGTGGTGTTTCTTGATGTAAAACCAAAGATGCGAGCAGAAATTTTGCGGTATATAGATAAAGAGCGCATTGTAGTAAGTGAATATGATTATAAACATGGATTCTTTAAGATGAAAAAGACGGATAAGCTTAAAAACACCTTAAAGTGAAGCCCTACAGCGAACACATTTGGAACGACAAATACGTGGTTGCGCCGATGAACGCGATTGCGCAGTAGTCGGGTTCCGGAACTCCTGAAACGGCTCTATTAGTCGTATTAAATAGTCAATACATGAACTCGTAAGTGGCGCCTCACAATAGGCTATGACGTTGTGGGGCGCTATTTGGCAGCTGCATATTTCTATCAAGCGGATAGTGATGATTGAAAGATATTTCTGAACATGCTCTAGATTTCGGTAAAAGTTTGCAAATAGGGATATAAGAAAAGTGAGATGAAGAGGTGCGAAATTGCATAAATCGTAAAAATAATCGGAGCATTGAGAGCAGAAAGGAAGCAACATTTGCAGACAACAATATTTTGACAAAAATACATAATAAGCAACAAAAGCTTAATTTTGGATATAAACCCATAAAAAACACAAAAAAACAAAATTGGATTCACACGAATAGAACCGCTGTCAATTGAGGGTTGGTTCTACTTTGAGGAAGATTTCAATGAATGGAGGCTACAAAATCGGGATAACTAAAACGGGACTCTAATTCAACCTGATTTAAGAAATTGAAAGATATACGGACGGCTCAATCAAAATAATTTTCAAACATGTAACAAGCATGGTCAAAAAAACGAAAAAGCGCAAATTTATAGATGTTATGTAAGAAAAATTATGAGGAAGTAAAGAAAATTTTATTATCAATGTGCGCTATGGCGAAAATGGACTTCGCCGTAGCGCACATTTAAAAACAAACGATTAAACTAATATGGCTGGTGTGCCGAAAAGTGAATACGATAGTACTCTTATACCCCATTAAGGTGATGCTGTTTCGTTTCATGATAATAGTCTTCAGTCACCTTGTTATCTTGTCTCGTACTTGAGATGTGCGGTTTATTACTGCGTTCTTTCATATATTTAAGTTTAGTGAAATCGTAAACATCGGATTTTGCATCTTCGTTCATTGCTCTATACATTGCAATTAATTCTGCTTCAGATTCTGTTAGAAGCTCTGTCATAGTGCTGTTTAAAAAATGATTTAAAGCCGCAATTTTTGTTGCGGGCAGACGATTTATAGAGTCGAGCAAAACTTTTGACTCAGTTTCATGGTGGAGCTTGAACAATGAATCAATATTTTCACTTGAGAGTTCTTCTCCATCAGGAAACGGATTATTTGTTAGTTCAAGCAAATAAGGTACGGACACTTCGAATAAAGAAGAAAGTGCCTTTATATGTTCAATAGACGGTTGAACTATGCCAGATTCCCATTTTCCGATGGTTTGTTGACTCACATTAAGTAGTTCACCTAACTTTAGTTGTGAATAGTTATATTTCACACGCATTTGTTTTATACGTTCTTTCATTCATCTTTCCTCACTTTAGTTATAATCTTCTACATCTAATGATATTCCAATATGTTCAATAATGCAAGTAAAAAATATGCGTTGACAACACTTTATAAGTGTGATAACATAATACATACACCTAAAAAGTGTATGTATGTATCAATAAATGACAAAAATAACAGCACACAGTAACGTAAAATGCGTTTACACAATAAAAAACAACCATTGAGTATAATGATAAGAGAAACAGCGGGATGCTGAAGGCATTCGGCAATACATAAATAATTTGTGACATCTTTGGAATCTGACTTTGCACATTGACAAATACTTATATGATAAGTCATATCAGCATTGCTACGAAATTATTATCGACATCGCGATGAGTTGCCTGCGACTTGCATGTTGCAAGTCGTCAACACAGTTTTTGAACCTGAAGGCAAGGAGCGCTGCTCAACTTTGAGTACGAGAGCGAATAATAATGGAGCTACTCATAGGTACGCACTCGTAATAAGACGTATTTGCTGAAATGCAAGGTGAATGTGGCAATGTCTCCCAAGCCAGGGGAGTTAGTAGGACAAATATGGCTAAACGACAATAAATAATTAGCAATAGATATATTGCCGATGAGTCGGGTGAAAGGCACGTCGGCAAGAATGTGTTGTTAATTCGCAATGGGGCAAATCAACATGTGAGGTGAGAAAGGAGGATGAGGAGATGATATACGCAGCATATGGCAGTAATATGAATATAGTGCAGATGGCACGACGGTGTCCAGGTGCGAGGAGGCTTGGAACAGGAATTATCAGTGGATATGAATTGGTTTTCTATAATGTAGCAACAATTCGAGCACGTAGAGGGTGGTGTGTTCCTATAGTTTTATGGGAAATAACAGAAGAATGCGAAGAAAGCCTTGATATTTTTGAAGGGTTTCCACATTTTTACCGGAAAGCAAATTTGCAAGTGGAATTTAAAAACGAAACCATATCCGCTATGGTATATATTATGAATGAAGTGCATTGCCAGCATGAAAGTCCGCCTAATGAGGCGTATAGAAAAATCATAATGGATGGCTACAAACAAAACAACATATCGAAAGTTTTAAAGGGGTAAAGAAGAAATGAATGTGCCGACAATAACAAATATAGATACTGCAATAAGTATCTATTACACGCATTCGGAACTTGGGAATAAAGAGATACTTACGTTGTTTGGGCGTTTATCACCAGTTACAATTGCACGGTTAAAAAAAGAAGTAAAAGCAAAAATGAACGAAGAACAAGTATGCTCTTATGGCATCAACAGAATTAACACAGAGATTGCGTTTAAACTTTGGGGAATTGACGTAAAAAGATTAGAAGCGAATAGGAAAAAGCTAAAAGAGTTAGAACTATAAAGGCTTTATCACAAGTAGTTGGTCTTGGCAGTGTCAAGGTATTTAAAGCATTAGTATATTGCCAAGACCAAATTTAAGTTAAGTATAGAAAACGACTGTTAAAAAGTCGAACTGAATGAATTAAACATGTAATCTTGAGGGGAGAAATGATGATGAACGCACAAGAAAAAATGGGTCTTTTGACAGTGCATGAACTCGCAAAACATCTGTCAATTGGACGAGATACAGCGTATAGTCTTGTTAGACGAAAAGATTTTCCGTCTGTGAAATTAGGTAGAGAATATAGAACGATAAAAGCAGACTTGCCTGAGTGGTTGGAAAAGCAAAGAAAAAATAAATAAAAATACAGATGGAATAAAGATGGGTTGGCAGTTGCGAGACAATTAAACCATTGAAACACAACAATTAGT